>Ga0181577_10001499_pt1 | contig 18722 bp, 15 predicted proteins | sample 101ome_21_FD_132468 | JGI IMG/M metagenome (GOLD analysis project Ga0181577, IMG submission 132468) | Coastal salt marsh microbial communities from the Groves Creek Marsh, Skidaway Island, Georgia - 101413BT metaG (megahit assembly) | ecosystem: Environmental > Aquatic > Marine > Intertidal...
GAGCGGCTTCGGTGACGGCTTTTTGGTGGTTTGTGCGAGAGTGGAGAGCGGGCGAGATCAGCGTGCTCGCATTGGCTCTTGTTCTCTCTGTAACAACGGTAACAGGGATTAGCTTATTCACTGATAGGCTGAGTTTGCGATTGGTGGGTGAGAGTAAGCAGTTTTTGGCGGCCGATTTAGCGGTAGAAGCGCGAGGACGTCTGGATCCAAATGTCTGGATGCCCGTGGTGCAGGATCTTGAGTTAGCTTATGCGGAGACAGTGAGTTTTCCGAGTATGCTCCAAAGCGGCGCTGAAGAATTTGCCTTGGTTTCTATGAAGGCCGTCAGCGAAAAATATCCATTGCGAGGTCAGTTGACTGTCAGTTCTGGCCCATTCGAAAGAGCCTACAGTACACAGGCGCTTCCAAATTCGGGCGAGGTTTGGTTAGCACCGCGTTTGTTTCCGCTTTTAAATTTAGACATCGGTGGTCAGGTGACGATCGGTGAGGCCCAGTTTCGTGTGGCGGGGGTTATACGATCTGAGCCCGATGGTGGCGGGTCGATGTTTGATTCAGCGCCCAGAGTGCTGATGAGGCTCTCCGACCTCGACCGCACCAACATTTTGCAACCGGGTTCGCGTCTCGGATACCGCTTACTTCTTGCTGGGAGCCAAGAGGCACTGGGTACCGCAGAATCGGAGCTCGAAGCCATTTTTGCCGAGGAAATACGGATTCGGTCAGTCTCAGAGTCCCAGCCGAGTATCGCGCAGGCCCTAGAGCGTGCTGAACGTTTTCTGCTCTTGGCAGGAGCCTGCGGCGTTTTGCTTTCCGGAGTCGCAATGATGATGGCGGCCCGACGGTTCAGCGAGCGACACTTTGCTTACGTTGCGGTGTTTAAGTCCTTGGGCGCGACTCGTCGGGATGTTGCTCTTTTGTATCTCGGCCTTCTATTTTGCGTTGGAGGTATTGCACTATGCCTTGGTTTCACTGCCGCGGTGGGGCTTGAGCATGTCGTACTTTGGATATTACGCGATATGATCGATAGCTCCATACCAGTGGCCTTTCCGGCGGCACCATTTCTATTAGGTGCCGCCACGCTGCTGATTTGCGTTCTCAGCTTTGTCGTTCCGAGTTTTTTTCGGCTTACCAATGCGCCACCTATGCGCGTATTACGGCACGATATGGTGCTGCAGTCCTCGCTCGGGCGACAAGATCTCTTCGTCGCACTGTGTGGCCTGACTTTCTTGACGTGGCTCTACACGGGTAACCCAGTCTTGGTCTTGTCGCTCTTGCTGGGCGTGGCTAGTTTGGTTTTGCTCGGTTGGTTGAGCTCGCGAACACTCGTACTGAGTTTGGTCGGTATGCTTCCCGATTTTGACGCGCGATGGCGGATAGCGAAGGGTAATCTCAAGCGGCATTCCGAGCGCAATGGTTTTAACGTCATTATGTTTGGACTCGCCATAATGCTCATGGTCTTGCTTACCTTAGTTCGCACGAGTCTTATTGATCGCTGGCAGTCGCAGCTTCCTGAAGATGCGCCGAATCATTTTGTTCTAAACCTACAGCAGGCGGACGTCCAGCGTTTCAGCGATTTCCTGTCAGAACAAGACCGTTCAACCGAAGCTATTTTTCCAATGTCGAGGGCTCGACTGGTCGCGATAAACGGCGAGCCTCTGGCTGGTAATGAGGGGCCTCGTCGGCAACGTGAAACCAATTTTAGCTGGACGGCTAGCTTGCCTGCGACAAATGAGCTCGTGAGTGGGTCTTGGTGGGCGGAAGACACGGTTGATGAGGTATCGCTCGATCGAGAGTACGCGGAACGTGCGGGTATCGTCGTCGGTGACATCTTGCGCTACTTGATTGGCGCAGACGAATTGGAGCTGAAAGTCAGTAGCTTGCGAGAGGTCGATTGGCAAAGTTTGCAGCCGAATTTTTTTGTACTGGTGGAGCCCAGTGCGGTTCGAGATGTGGCCCGTACGTATTTGACCAGCTTTTATTTGCCACCACAAAACAAGGGTTTGCTTAACGATCTTATTCGCTCGTTTCCCACGGCGACCGTGCTCGAAATTGATTTGATCATCGATCAAATTCGCAGCATTGTGTCATCCGTTTCAAAGGCGGTTGAGGGCGTGCTCTTGCTGATTATCCTCGCTGGCGTGTTGGTGTTGATTATGGGGATTAGCAGTACATTAGGGGAAAGGCGACATGAAAGCGCCGTGTTAAAGGCGCTGGGCGCTCGCTCTTCCGATTTAGCGCGGGCTGTTTGGCTTGAGTTCGGTACGCTAGGCGTGTTGTCGGCTCTGCTCGGTTTGGGAGCGGCCGAACTCGCGGTTTGGCAGATTCACGAGTCCTTCTTTGACTCCGCCTATGAATCGATAGGGTTTGTCTGGTTTGTCGTGCTAGCCCTCGCGCCCATTTCAATCGCACTTGTGGGCTGGCTAAGCTGTCGTCACACTGTCAGGGCCGAGCCCATTCACGCCTTGCGTGAAGTGGGGAGTTAGCGCCACTGATGCTCAACGCGACGAAAAGGAGTGTCTAAGCCGCTTGGTTCGGTAGTGGACGCTGTGCGGTCTGCTCGTGGCTACCGATGTAGACTGACTCGGGCAAAGTGCGTAAAACTCGAAAATCCCGCCTAGGTTAGTAGGGTACGCACGCTGATTTCAATTTGGTGCTCCATGTCGATGTGCCTTTCGAATACATCCGGCATATCGATAACCAAGGTGGCTAGCCCATGGATTCCTGCCCATGCGGTATTGGTCAAATAGCGTAAATCCTCGCTCATGATCGAGCCTGACTGAACACCTGCTGCCAGCATCGATTGCACGAGTTTATTACAGGCTCGAATTTTGTCATGCAGGGGCGGGAACTGATGAGTGGGTTGAAGCAGTGGCCCAAACATGAGTTTAAACAGCGACGGGTTTTCGATCGCGAAGCCGATGTAGCATTTCGCTGCTGCCTTAACTTGTTCTCCTGGGTTGCTCGACGAGCGTTCTATCGTGGACGAGAGGCGTTCGATCAAGCGGACATACCCTCGTTCACTAACCGCTGAGAGCAATTCGTTACGATCGTTGAAATGTCGATAGGGTGCGGTTTGAGAAACGCCCGCTGCTCGGGCGAGCGCTCTCAAGCTGAGTTCCTCAGCCGCCTGACTCACTATGGCCTGTTCGGCCGAGTCGATCAGTACTTCACGAAGGTTGCCGTGATGATAGCGATTGGTTGCAACTGGGCTACTGGGCATATCAACCTAGCAAGTGCGCTACTGCGTCACGCTCTTCGATCAGTTCTTGCTCGGTCGCCGACATTTTGGCTCTAGAAAACTCACCAACTTCGACGTCTTGCACTATAACCCATTCGCCATTGCAGCAGCGGCAGGGGAAGGAGATGATCAGGCCCTCTGCAATGCCGTAAGAACCGTCTGAATAAACGCCCATCGATACCCAGTCATCGCCGTCTGTGCCAAGAGCCCAGCTACGCATGTGGGCAATGGCGGCGTTGGCGGCCGAGGCTGCAGAGGATGCCCCGCGCGCTTTAATAATAGCGGCGCCACGCTGCTGCACGGTTGGAATGAAGTCGTTTTCGTACCAATCCTGCTCAACCATGTCGATTGCTGGCTGCCCGTTTACTTTGGCATTGAATAGGTCTGGATACTGTGTGGCTGAGTGGTTGCCCCAGATGGTCATATTCGTTACGTCGTTGACCGTTGTGCCGGTTTTAATGGCGAGCTGCGTCATGGCGCGATTGTGGTCGAGTCGGGTCATCGCAGTGAAGTTTTTTGCGTCAATGTCTGGCGCGTTACGCTGCGTGATCAGAGCGTTGGTGTTCGCTGGGTTGCCAACAACCAGCACTTTGATATCACGGCTGGCATAGTCGTTAATCGCTTTACCCTGCACAGAGAATATGGCGGCATTGGCTTCAAGTAGATCCTTGCGTTCCATACCAGGGCCGCGAGGGCGAGCACCGACTAGGAGGGCGTAATCTGCATCTTTGAATGCGGTGTTGGGGTCGTCACTGCACTCTATTCCTGCGAGAAGGGGGAAAGCACAATCTTCAAGTTCCATACGCACGCCCTGAAGCGCGTCCAGAGCTGGAGTGATATCTAACAGCTTCAAGATGACGGGCTGGTCGTCTCCCAGCATGGCGCCAGAAGCAATTCGGAAGAGCAGCGCATAGCCAATTTGGCCGGCTGCTCCAGTTACGGTAACGCGTACGGGTTGTTTCATGTCAGGTTCCTTGTGACGTGCGTGAAAAAAAACGGCTGTATTGTCCGGCGTTAGCCTTCAAATTACAAGTTGATATCGGTCAATTACGGTAGACCTTGGTCGCTTGTGGTGCGTAAAATGGCGCCCGTCAAGATCGTTACCTACAGGTAGGCCAGAGTGACCACCACGAATCGCGCTCAGTATGATTTCAATAAACTGCAAAAACGGCTTCGGCGTCAGGTGGGCGAGGCTATCGTTGATTATAATATGATCGAAGAGGGTGATCGCGTAATGGTGTGTCTTTCCGGGGGGAAAGACTCGTATACGATGCTTGATATTTTGATCAGCCTGCAGCGAAGTGCACCTATCCAATTTGAGCTGATAGCGGTAAACCTAGATCAAAAGCAGCCCGGTTTCCCTGAGCATATTTTGCCTGCATACCTAGATTCACTGGGAGTCGAGTACTACATTCTCGAGCGCGACACCTACAGTGTGGTGAAGCGCGTTATACCCGAGGGTAAGACGACCTGCGGATTGTGCTCGCGTTTACGACGCGGGAGCCTGTATGGTTTTGCGGAGGAGATCGGCGCCCAGAAAATTGCCTTAGGACATCATCGTGACGATATCGTTGAAACTCTGTTCTTAAATATGTTTTTCCAGGGCAGTCTGAAGGCTATGCCGCCTAAGCTCCTGAGCGACGACGGCAAAAATGTGGTCATACGGCCCTTGGCCTACTGCAAGGAACGCGACATTGAACGTTTTGCAGGGGCTAAGGGTTTTCCCATCATTCCCTGCAACCTTTGTGGCTCGCAGGACAATCTCCAACGCGGTCAAGTCAAATTGATGTTGCAGGAGTGGGAGCGTCAGTACCCCGGGCGCGTCGAAACGATATTCAAGGCGATTGGCAATGTTGGGCCTTCACAGCTTGCGGATCGTAGCTTGTTCGATTTCGAAAGTTTGCGGGGATCAAATCGGCCGCAACCACTTTCCAAGATTAGAATGGTGAACCTATAAGTGTCTAATTTGCCTTTGATCCGCTGCCATGAAGCCTCGATTCATCGAGGGGATCGGTGCCTGATTGCGGATCTAGATTGGTCGGTGAACGCCGGCGAGTTGTGGCAGGTTACCGGTGATAACGGCACTGGGAAGACGAGTTTGTTGAGAGTGCTGGCAGGATTGGCGCCGAATAGTCTGGTCGGTCAGTGTGAGCGCGAAGGCGCAACCCTCTATCTCGGACACAAGAACGGAGTAAAAGCCGATTTTTCGCCGAGGGAAAATTTAGCTTTGAGTTTGGGAGCCGATGCGCAATTCTCCGCAAAGGAGACAGATCGTGCGCTGCAGGTCGTTGGTCTGGGTCAGCACCTAGACGAGCCTGCGTATCGCCTATCGGCGGGGCAACAGCGGCGCATCGGGTTGGCCAGACTGGTTTTACCGAGTCCTCGGCTGTGGATTCTGGACGAGCCATTAACTGCGATTGACGTGAGTGGTGTGGGTTTGATTGAGCGGTGCGTTAATGACCAAATTCACCGCGGCGGTGCAGTCGTCTTTACCTCACACCAGCCACTGATGGCAGGCACACTGCGGCGCTTGCATCTTAGTGGGGGGAGGGGGGTCATTCACGGTGTCTAATGTGCTTCTTAAAGTCCTATCGAGACAAGTTTTGCTTGCCTTCAGGCGCCCTGCGGCTGTGCTAAACCCGCTCGTTTTCGTTGGGGTTGTGGTCTTGATGATGCCGCTAGGCTTAGGCCCCGAGCGAGAGATGTTGGGCGAGTTTTCTCCCGGTCTGATGTGGATTACGGCCCTGCTGGCTTCGCTGCTCAGCGTAGAAACCTTGTTTCGAGGTGATTACGATGACGGCACCTTAGAACAGCTGGTAACGTCGGGGCACTCGCTTTATTTTGCTTCAATGGGCTATTTGCTCTCGCATTGGTGTGTCGCTGGTATACCCTTAATTTTGTGTTCAGGTTTATTTGCGTCAATGCTTTCTATGCCATCTGAGGGTATCGTGCCTCTCATGGCCTCGCTGTTTGCGGGAACATTGGTCTTGAGTGCGTTTGGGACCTTAGGTGCATCCATCACTGTAGCTCTCCGCCGTGGCGGAATGTTGTTGAGTCTTCTATTATTGCCGTTGGAGGTTCCTGTTTTGATTTTGGGTGCCGGTGTCGTGGCTCGAGCAATCGCCGGGATGCCCATTGTCGATTTATTGAGCATTATGATGGGCTTGGCAATGTTGGCCTTGGCGCTTGCACCCATCGCGATTGCCGCGTCGATCAGAATCAGCTTGGAGGTGTAGTTTGTCCGTTCAGAAGGGAGTGTTGTAATGGCTTGGACGTGGTTTCATCGTCTTGGATCCCCACCCTGGATTTATGCGTTTGCTGGGCGTCTTCTGCGTTTTTTATTGCCTCTGACTCTATTACTCTTGTTGGTTGGCTCGATATGGGGCTTGGCCTTTAGCCCTCCTGATTTTCGACAGGGAAACAGCTATCGAATCATCTACATTCATGTTCCTGTCAGCGTGGTGTCACTCGCCGGGTACTACGTCATGGCGATCGCGGGCGCCGTAAGTTTGATATGGCGACTGAAGGTGGCAGACATCGCTATGCGGGTTGCGGCACCGATTGGGGCTGGACTGACTTTCCTTGCGCTCGTCACAGGCGCCATATGGGGTAAGCCAACGTGGGGGACTTGGTGGGTTTGGGATGCGCGAATCACCTCCATGGTAGTGTTACTCTTTCTGTATCTGGGCGTATATGCCTTGTACGAGGCCTACGACAATAAGGCGCTTGCGTCGAAGGCCTGCGCTATTTTGGCACTCGTTGGGACGGTCAATATTCCGATTATCTATAAGTCGGTTGACTGGTGGTACAGTCTGCATCAGCCAGCATCGATCAAGTTCACCGGTGGCACGACTATCGATCCAAGTATGCTTTATCCACTTCTACTTATGATCGTTGCGGTATATGCCCTGTACGTTTGTTTAATTCTTCTCGGCCTTCGCGCGGCGCTACTGGAGTCGGAAAACAAGACCAAGTGGGTGCAGCAAGAGGTCATGGAGTAAAGCCGATGTACTTTGAAACGTTCACTGAGTTATGGCAGATGGCAGGGCATGGCCCCTTCGTATGGTCGAGCTATGCGATCACCTATTTAGTTTGGTTTCTTCTGATTATGGTCCCAATCAGACAGCTTTCTCGTCAAAAGCGCCGTATTAGGGCGCGTTATGAAGCCTTAAGTCAAAGGGAGGTAAATGATGGCGATGCATCCTAAGCGGAAAAAACGGCTCTTCGTTGTGCTTGCCGTGGTGGTGTTTTCCAGTGTCGGTATCGGTCTCGTGGTGAACGGCCTATCGGGAAATATCAACTTGTTTTACCCGCCCGCCGATGTGGTGGCCGGCAAAGCACCCATAGACCGCCAGATACGTGTCGGCGGCATGGTCGTCGATGGCAGCGTGAAGCGATCAAACTCGTCTCTTGAGGTTCGATTCGATGTCACGGACTACGCTGGCACCGTGCCGGTAGTGTACTCGGGTATCCTGCCAGATCTTTTTGACGAAGGTCAGGGCGTCGTCGCCGCTGGCCAGCTCAATGAACAAGGTGTTTTTGTGGCGCACGAGGTGTTAGCTAAGCACGATGAAAACTACATGCCACCAGAGGTGGCTGAGGCGCTCGAGGCCGCAGGGAAAAAATTATGATTGCCGAATACGGTTTGCTCGCTCTGATCATGGCATTGGTTAGCGCCGCAGCGCTCACGGTGATTCCTATGTGGGGTGCTTGGCGAGGTAGTATTGCTGCCATGCACAGCGCTCGCCCCCTTGCTCTGAGTCTATTTGTATTCTGTGCAATCAGCTTTGCCATGTTGTGTGTGTCGTTCTTAAACGATGATTTCTCGCTCGTGGTGGTTGCCTCGAATAGTAACTCCATGTTGCCCAGTTTTTACAAATTTTCGGCGGTGTGGGGCAACCATGAGGGTTCTATGCTGCTGTGGACTTTAGTGTTGGCGAGCTGGACTCTGGCCGTGGCCATCTTCAGTTCTGACCTGCCTGTAAAGCTTATGGCGCGAGTGCTGGCAGTTATGGGCTCTATTAGTATCGGATTTATATCGTTTTCAATATTCACTTCGAATCCCTTCGCACGACATTTGCCCAATGCCCCCCTGGATGGTCAAGACTTAAACCCCTTACTGCAAGATATTGGGTTGATCATTCACCCTCCCTTGCTCTACATGGGCTACGTGGGTTTCTCCGTTGCCTTCGCCTTTGCTATCGCGGCTCTTCTAGGGGGTCGTCTGGACGCAGCATGGGCGCGCTGGTCGAGACCTTGGACGAACGTCGCGTGGGGATTTTTGACGCTGGGTATCATGCTCGGTTCGTGGTGGGCTTATTACGAACTGGGTTGGGGTGGTTGGTGGTTTTGGGATCCGGTTGAAAACGCGTCCTTCATGCCTTGGCTTGCGGGGACCGCGCTGGTACATTCCCTTGCCGTTACTGAAAAGCGGGGAGTCTTCAAAAGCTGGACCGTGCTCTTGGCGATAGCGACGTTCTCGCTATCACTCTTGGGTACGTTTTTGGTGCGTTCAGGCGTACTGACTTCGGTACACGCGTTTGCCAGTGATCCCGATAGAGGGTTGTTCATACTCGTGTTTCTGTTGGTGGTGGTAGGGGGGTCCTTGGTACTCTTCGCGCTTCGAGCACCCGCGGTGGACAGCGATATTCGCTACGGATGGCTGTCGCGAGAAACCCTCTTGCTGTTCAATAACGTGATATTCCTTGTGGCGACCATTACGGTGCTTTTTGGAACGCTCTTCCCCTTACTCATGGATGCACTGGGGCAGGGCAAGTATTCTGTTGGTCCTCCTTACTTTAACGCCGTATTTGTGCCCTTGATGGCGGTTTTAGTGCCGGTAATGGGGATTGGTCCCTTCACCCGCTGGAAGTCCGATGACCCCAAGCGCTGGAACAAAATTCTGATACAAGGTGCTGTCGCATGCACCCTAGCCGCGGCTATTCTGCCCTGGCTCGGGGGAGACTTTAACCTTTGGGTCTCGCTGTCTTTACTTCTGGCCTTCTGGATTGGTGCGGGCTTGATTGGTGATCTGCGTCTCAAGGCAGAGGGGCGATCAACCTTGTGGTCTGTCGTGACGCGTCAAACCCCGAGCTATTGGGGAATGGTCCTTGCTCATTTGGGGTTTGCGATGTGCATCATCAGTGTTGTCGTCGTCACCCAGTGGAACGTTGAGCGCGATTTGAGAATGGCGCCTGGCGACGTGGCCGAACTTGCCGGCTACCGCTTCGAATTCCATGGATCAAGTGGCGTGCAAGGTCCAAACTACGTTGCAGATGAAGGGGTCGTAACGGTATATCGGCGAGATAAGCGTGTGGCTGAGTTGCGGCCGCAGAAGCGTCAGTATAAAGCGTCAGGGCAGGTTATGACTGAGGCGGCAATCGACGCCGGCCTGTGGCGGGATCTCTATGTCGCCATGGGTGAGAGCATCGGCTCGGATGGTGCCTGGGCCATGCGATTACACTATAAACCGATGGTTCGCTGGATGTGGATCGGGGCTACTTTGATTGGTTTTGGCGCTTTCGTCACGGTGTTCGACCGGCGTTACCGAAAAGTCAAAGTGTCTGCGCCACAAGAGGCACTAGCGCATGCGTAGGCTGCTTTTATTTGTGCCCTTGGGCTTGTTCGCCGCTCTTGCTTGGTTCTTATTCAAAGGTTTGTCGCTTGACCCCAAGGAATTGCCCTCGGCGCTCATTGGAAAGCAAGTGCCCGCGTTTAGGGCAACGATTCTCGATAGTCAACAGCCGGTAGACCAGTCTGTTTTCGAAGGTGAGCCACGTTTGTTGAATGTGTGGGGGACATGGTGCCCCACTTGTGTTGCAGAGCATCCCTATTTGATGCGCTTGGCTGGACAGGGCGTGAGGATCGTCGGGCTGAATTACAAAGACACGGACAGTAAGGCTATCGCATGGCTCGGCCGTTTGGGTGACCCATACGAGGTTGTCATTAGAGACCCAGAGGGCATGATTGGTCTAGATTTGGGTGTTTACGGCGCGCCGGAGACCTATGTAATCGACGCTGAGGGCGTCGTGCGCTACCGCCACGTGGGAGAGGTCAACGATCGCACTTGGAATGGCGCATTAGGTGAAGCGTACAGAGCCTTACTACCATGAAATATCTTTTAATGATTTGCCTGGCTCTGTGCTCTTCGACATCGTACGCGGTGATTGAAACGTATGAATTTTCGGCTCCGGAGCTCGAGGCGCGCTATCAGACCTTAGTAGAGGAATTGCGTTGTCCGAAGTGTCAAAACCAGACCATAGCAGACTCCAATGCACCGATATCAGAGGATCTCAGGCGCCGCTTATATCAGGAGCTCGAAGCAGGGTTGAGTGATGATGAAATCGTTGCGGGGATGGTATTGCGGTACGGTGAGTTCGTTCGTTACAAGCCGGCTCGAACTGGAGTTACCTTGTGGTTGTGGTGGGCTCCATGGGTCTTGCTGTTAGGGGGCTTGCTTTTGTGGTTGGGCGTGGTTTTGCGGAGTCGTAAAGCGAGAGTCAGCCTGGGCGATAAACAAGACCAAATTGAAAAGTTATTGAAGGATAATACGTGATTGATTTAGTGTTGCCTCTCGCGCTCGCCGCTTTGGTGCTCGCTGCCGCATTTTGGTACTACAGCGGCCGGCAGCGCAGCTATCCCACCAGCAAGCAAGCCAACCTAGAGTGGTTGGCCTTGCGCCGTCAGGAGCTTCAGGCGGAAGATCCAAGCCTGACCGACGAAGCCGCTCTCAGACTCATAGAGGAAGGCATTGATGAGCTGCCCGAAGCGGATGGCACAGGACATCGTATTCCGGTTCGGGGTGTCGCACTCGGAGTCGTGTTGGCATGCGGGTTCGGCTACTGGGTTTACTCTCATGTCGGAGCCCAGCAAGATTTAGCGATTGCAGAATCGCTTGCGGCCATAGACGAAAACGCGCCTGAGTCGGATGTGCGCGCGCTCGTTGCCCAAATTGAAGAACGCTTGCGCAGTCGCCCAGATAATATGGATTATCTCGGGTTACTGGGTGGCTACTACATGGGGCAGGGTCAGTATCCCTTAGCGAGTCAAGTCTACTCACATATGGTGTCTCTGGCGCCAGAAGCGCCTCAGCTTCTCGCATACGCGGCGCAGGCTCGCTACTTGGCCAACAACAGAACCTTAGACGAGCAGGCCGAGCTTTGGGCAGATCAAGCGGTTAGCCTGAATCCCCGACAACAAACGGCGCTTGGATTGCTGGGAATGGCAGCTTTTGAAAAAGATGACTACGGTGAGGCTATAAAGCACTGGCGCGTTTTGCGCGCAATGAGCTCAAACGGTACAGCCGAGGCTGAGGTGCTGGATGACTTGTTGGCGCGCGCCGCGTCCGCGCTGGGTATTGAGCCGAGCGCAACTGTTTTATCGGAAGGTACTGCGACGTCTGCTTCGCTGACACTCGATATTGCCTTTTCTGAGGTGCCATCGAACGCCACAGGGACCGTTTTTTTGGTGGTGCGGGATGCGGGCGTGACACGTGGTATGCCGATTGCCGTCAAGCGGTTGCAGGTCTCAGAGCTACCCGCGCGCGTTGTTTTAACGGATTCCGATTCTATGGCAGGTCAAAAGCTTTCGGCGCGCTCCGAAGTGTCTGTCAGCGCGCACTTGTCTTTGACCGGAAGTGCGTCGAGCGCGGGCGCGCCTTTTAAGTCGGAAAGCTTGCTGTCAGTGCCCGTTTCCTCGGACGAGCTGGTGTCCGTGATATTAGCACCAAACGGTTGACGACTATCCCCTAAGCCATAGTCGAAAAGCCTGAAAGCAGGTACACTTTCAGCTTTGACACTATAAGGGCCCAGGAGGGCGTTTTACGACGCTCTCCGCCAACATAAAAGAATGCGATTAAAGTCAATTAAACTCGCTGGATTTAAGTCCTTCGTCGACCCTACTACCGTGCAATTTCCCCATAATATGAGTGCGGTTGTTGGTCCGAATGGCTGCGGAAAATCCAATATTATCGATGCGGTTCGGTGGGTAATGGGGGAAAGTTCCGCGAAGAACCTGCGCGGTGAGTCCATGACCGATGTCATCTTTAATGGCTCAGGCGGGCGGCAACCGGTAGGCCAGGCCTCAATCGAGCTCGTTTTTGACAATAGCGATGGTACGCTCGGTGGGGAGTACGCGCGCTTTTCTGAAATAGCCATTCGCCGGCTTGTAACCCGCGCTGGGCAGTCTGATTACTTTCTGAATGGTACCAAGTGTCGCCGCAGAGACATCACGGATATTTTCTTGGGTACCGGCTTGGGTCCGAGAAGCTATGCGATTATTGAGCAGGGTATGATCTCTCGCTTAATTGAATCCAAACCCGAAGAGCTCAGAGTGTTCATAGAAGAGGCGGCGGGAATATCTAAGTACAAAGAGCGTCGTCGCGAGACCGAAAATCGCATGCGACGTACGCTTGAGAATCTAGAGCGTTTGCAAGATATACGTGATGAATTATCTAGGCAGATATACCATCTTGAGCGGCAGGCTCAGGCGGCGGAAAAATACAAAGAGTTTCGATCCAGAGAGCGAGAGGCAAAGGCTCAAGTCGCGGCCATGCAATGGCGAGATCTGTCGATTCAAGTCGAATCGCTGGCTTATTCCATTAATGACTTGGAAACGCAGAGAGAGGGTGTAATTGCAGAGTATCGTGCGCTCGAAGCACAGTTGGAGCAAACGCGCCTCGCATACAGCGATTCAACCGAGAAATGTAACCAGATACAGGCGGAATACTATTCGATTGGCGCCGAAGTAACGCGTTTTGAGCAGGCAATTCAGTTCCAGCAACAGCGTCAAGGCCAGTTGCAGCAAAGACTTGCTCAAACCGAGGCAAGCTTGGGCTTGGCGAGTGAATCGCTGCGTGGTGACGAGTTGGCACTGGGTCACGCGCGCGAGGCTCTTGACGTACTGCTCCCAGAAAAGGAAGAGGTTGAAGCTCGCGCACAGCAGGCAAGCGATAGCCTGAACGATGCCGAAATCGCCATGCAAGACTGGCAGCAGCACTGGGACGGCTTCAATCAGAGAGCCGCGGTCGCGCGGCAGCAAAGTGAGGTACAACAGTCACGCATTAAGCACCTAGAGCAGGTATTGAGCCGTTTAGCGAGACGGACTGAACAGCTCAGTTCCGAATTGGCCTCTTTAAGCGAAATTGGCCAAGCTGAAGCGAGCGAAGATTATGCGGAGCGCCTAGAGATTCTTGAAAGCCAGCGGTCAGAGCTCGAAGCGCAGCGACTCAGCACATCTGAGCAGAGGGATACACTGCGGGTACAACTCGCTGAAGCTCGTCGCGAACTCAGTGAAACGCAGACAAAGCTACAGCAGGTGGGCGGACGTTTGTCCGCTCTAGAGTCGCTGCAGGAACGCGATCAATCTAATTCAGGCGACACGCTCTTACAGTGGATTGAGCAAGCGGGCCTGTCCGATCTCAGCCCTTTGGTTGAAACGCTGTCGGTAGACGCAAATTGGAGAATCGCAGCAGAACGTGTCCTTGGCGACGACCTGCACGGTTTGCTCTCGAAGTCAGCCGATCTTCCCGCTCATGCCTTGGACGCCTTCAGTGCCGCACGTTTTTATCTGCAAGGTCAGACCTGCCGTGAAAAACGCGAGGGCACACTGGCATCCGCTGTTCAGAGTGAATGGGTTCCTAGCTACTTCAATAGCATACGTACTGTAGACTCGATTGACGAAGCACAGAAAGCGAGATCGAGTCTGGAGGCTGGCGAATCACTTATCACGCCCGAGGGAGTCTGGTTTGGACCCGATTGGATTCGTCTCTCTCAGCCCATGGAACAAGGCGACAGCGCACTGTATCGGCAGGAGCAAATAGACTCACTACGTACTGAACGCATCGCCCTTGGAGTCGCGGTGAACGAGCTGGAAGAGCGCTGTAACCGTTTTGAAAGCGCGATATCCGAGCAGGAGAGTGTGTCTGAGGTCGCTCGTGTGCGCGTGCAAGAGGTTATGTCGGAGCAGAGCGCGGTAAATGCGGAAATGTCGGCGGCACTGGCGCGCTTTGCCACGGAGCGTGAGCGCCGCGCCCAAATTGAGGCTGAGCTTGCAGATTCGCGAGCCGAGTATGAACAGGAAGAAGCCGCGATCGGACAGGCCAGACGAGAGCTCACTGACGCGATTGAGTCGATGGAAGTCGATGCCAATGAGCGCGAACGTCTCATCGCCTTGCGAGAAAGCCATCGAGAAAAACTGGATACTCTGAGACAGGCGGCGCGGGATGCGCGGGATCAGAGCTATCAACTCAATCTTCGAGAACAGCAGTGCCTCGCTCAGATAGCGGCAACCGAGCAAGCGATTGAACGACTGCAACAGCAGTACCAAGAGCTGCAAAATCAGCGTGAGCAGATTATAGAGGAACTAGCGACCAGTGATGACAGCGCGCTTGATACCTTACGGGCGCAACTGGATGAACAACTCAATCATCGGCTTGTCGTCGAAGAACGCTTGTCGGAGGCCAGAGATGCGTTGTCCGCTATTGAAACGGAAATGCGAACAGCAGATCAGAAGCGACTCGCGATAGAGCAACGGAGAGATGCCTTCAATCAGCAGCTAGAGCAGCAACGCCTTCAGAAACAAACCATGTTCGTGCAGCAGCAAACCCTGGTTGAGCGGCTAAAGGAAGACGACTGGACCGTTGACACAGCGCTTGAGACGGTCACGGATGACATTTCCTTGAACGGGCTTCAAGCCGAACTCGATGAGCTGGCTCGTAAAATTACGCGTTTAGGAGCGATCAACTTGGCCGCGATCGATGAGTTTCGTTCGCAGTCGGAGCGTAAGCAGTACCTTGATTCACAACACGAAGATTTAACGAGCGCACTGGAAACGCTCGAGGCTGCGATTCGTAAAATCGATAAAGAGACTCGCAGTCGATTCAGAGATACCTTTGAAGAGGTCAACGCTGGATTGCAGGAATTGTTTCCTCGAGTCTTCGGCGGAGGTTCGGCCCACTTAGAAATGACAGGAGATGATCTGTTAGATACCGGAATCGCGATTATGGCTCGTCCACCGGGCAAGAAGAACAGTACGATTCATCTGCTTTCTGGTGGCGAGAAAGCCTTGACCGCGATTGCGCTGGTGTTTTCGATCTTTCAGCTCAACCCAGCGCCCTTCTGTATGCTCGATGAGGTCGATGCTCCCCTAGATGACGCCAATGTCGGGCGCTACGCGAGGATGGTCAAAGAGATGTCTGAAAAAGTACAGTTCATTTACATAACCCACAACAAGATCTCTATGGAAGTGGCCGACCAATTATTGGGAGTCACTATGCACGAGCCAGGTGTTTCACGCTTGGTATCGGTCGATGTAGAAGAAGCCGCGGAGCTCGCGGCGAGTTAGATGCAGAAAACGGAAGCCCTTGAATGGAACTAAGTTTACGCGAGTGGATGTTTGTAGCCGGTGTGGCTTTGATTGTCATAATTGGCCTGGATGCGCTTCGACGTACTTTAACTCGACGTCGCGAGGAGGAGCGTTTAATGCGCGCCGCCAATTCCGAGAGGCAGGAACCGCATACGGATTTCGGATGGCTTAAAGAGCTTCCAAATGGGGGCGCTCGAGTTGTGTATCGTGACGGCTCTGAAACGTTTGTTTCCTCTGCTGAACAGGTGAACGAGGAAGCGGCTGGTGCTGCAGAAGGCGCGTTCGAGCCTGGTTTCGATGCGCAGCGCGATGAACATGCTCAAACGAATGATTCCGAGCCGGAGTATTCCATTGCTTCAGATTCTCAAACGGCGCCCATTGAAGCTTCGGTTAACGCTGAATCCGCTGACGCACACACGCTGAGGCCTTCGGTGCCAGAGCCGTCGCAGGCGCCTGTGCCTGTACAGACTGGGGAGACGTCGATGCCCTCATTGAAACAGGGGCAGACCGTAGATTGGCTCGATACATTGGCCCCAGATGATGAACCCGAGCGCGAGTCAGATGAGGTGTTGGTCGAAACGCCACCCGAGCACGTCTTAGTGATTCACGTGAAAGCGACGGAGGGCGCCTATTACAGCGGTGACGCCCTATTACCGCTCTTACTAGCCTGTGATTTACGTTTTGGCGACTTGGGATTCTTTCATCGTCATGAAGAAAGCGGTGGAAAGGGTGCAATTCAGTTTAGTGTCGCTAATATGCTGAAACCCGGTGTGTTCGATATAGACAATATGGCCTCAATTCAGACGCAAGGAATCGTGTTTTTTATGCGAGTCCCGGGCCCAAAAGACCTGCTTACGGCATATGAAGCCATGCTAGAAACCGCCACAGCGCTCGTGCGTCATTTGGGCGGTCAATTGCTCGATCAGTCCCACAGCGTTCTTACCAAGCAGGCGATAGAGCAGGATAAGTTGTTGTTGCGCGATTACGCGCGCAAACAGTTGCTCAGTGCACAGCGCGGGTAGTTTGCATGACTAAAGATCAACGCGTTCAAGATCTGGTTGAATTGTTGAACGCCTATTCGGCCGCCTACTACGAGCGCGATGACCCGCTCGTGTCCGACGCGGAATACGATAGTTTATTCCGCGAACTGCAGAGTCTCGAGGCGGAAAACCCAGACGCGATACTTGCGAACTCACCGACTCAACGAGTAGGCGGTAAGCCTCTAGATTCTTTCACTCAAGTTCGGCATCGTGTGTCGATGCTGTCACTCGACAACGCCTTTTCAGCGGCTGACTTGTCTGAGTTTGATCGCCGTGTGCGTGAGCGCCTCTCGTTGTCCGCCGAGGCGCCTATCGGTTATTCGTGCGAGCCAAAGCTCGATGGAGTAGCGGTGTCCTTGCGGTATGAGCGAGGGATTCTGGTGCAAGCCGCTACGCGAGGGGACGGCCAAACAGGCGAAGATATCACCCATAACGTTAAAACGATTCGATCCATACCGTTGAAGCTGAAGGGGGCACCGAGCCCAGAGGTTTTGGAGGTCCGCGGTGAGATTTTTATGCCAAAAGCCGGGTTCCTTCGGTTTAACGAAAAGGCGATTGCTGAAGGCTTAAAACCGTTTGCGAATCCACGCAACGCTGCCGCCGGCAGCCTTCGACAGCTCGATCCGGCCGTTGCCGCACGGCGTCCCTTGCATATGTACTGCTATGGCGTGGGTGAGGCAGAGGGTGTTGAACTGCCCGCCACGCAGTACGAGTTGTTGCGCTGGTATGCGAGTCTCGGGTTGCCCGTTAATTCAGAGATCCAACTGGCTGAGGGTATCGAAGCCTGTGAAGCGTACTACGAAAGCATTCTCACAAGGCGCTCAAGTTTACCTTATGACATAGACGGAATTGTATACAAAGTAAACGCATTTTCGTCACAAGAAACGCTGGGCTATGTATCGCGTGCGCCACGCTGGGCGATTGCGCGTAAATTTCCGGCAGAAGAAGCGCTCACACGCTTACTGGATGTCGAGTTTCAGGTTGGGCGAACGGGCGCGATAACACCGGTTGCCCGTCTCGAGCCCGTATCGGTTGGCGGTGTTATCGTGAGTAACGCAACTTTGCACAACCAAGACGAAATTACTCGCCTTGATATTCGTGTCGGTGATCTCGTGTTCGTCCGGCGTGCAGGTGATGTGATTCCTCAAATTGTCAGTGTCTCAATAGAACAGAGGGGGGCAGATGCGCGGCCCATTGGTTTCCCTTCAGTCTGCCCAGTGTGCGGTGCACCAATCGAGCGGCAGTCTGACGAGGCGGTGCAACGATGCACTGCGACCTTGACGTGCCCAGCCCAACTTAAAGGCGCGATCAATCATTATGTTTCTCGTAAGGCAATGGATATAGACGGCTTTGGCGAGAAACTCGTTGAGCAGTTGGTCGATATACACCGCATAAAGCGAATTGACGATATATACACTCTGAGTGCTGCTGAGCTCTCCGATTTGCCCCGTATGGGGCCGAAGTCGGCTGAAAACGTGATTCAAGCGATTGAGAAAAGTAAAGCGACAACCTTGCCGCGATTCCTCTACGCTTTAGGAATTCGAGAGGTGGGCGTAACGACAGCTGAGAGACTCGCCGATCACTTTCAGAGCTTGGAAGACCTTATGCGAGCGGACTTTGAGAGTTTAATAGAAGTTTCCGATGTGGGTCCGATAGTGGCCGAGCACGTGCTGCAGTTTTTCTCTCAAGCGCAGACTGAGAGTGTTATTGAGAATATCCGTTGTGCTGGTGTGACCTGGCCTGCAGGCAGCGCTGGAGGGGTGGAGGAGACCTGGCTGGCAGGGCAGACTTGGGTTGTCTCGGGTAAACTCGAGCGGTATACCCGTGAGGAGGCGCAAGCTATGCTAAAAGCGGTTGGCGCCTCTGTCGCCGGCAGTGTCTCGAGTAAGACAACCGTGTTGTTGGCCGGTCCAGGGGCAGGCAGCAAGTTGACCAAAGCTCAGAGTTTGGGTGTGGAGGTGATAGATGAAGCGGAGTTCATTGCGCGTATCGTTAATCGCGCTTAGCGTCGTGCTTCTGTTGAGCGGTTGTGCCACAGCGCCGCCAACGAATCTAGATGATGTATGCGCGATCTTCGATGAAAA
>Ga0181577_10001506_pt1 | contig 18664 bp, 19 predicted proteins | sample 101ome_21_FD_132468 | JGI IMG/M metagenome (GOLD analysis project Ga0181577, IMG submission 132468) | Coastal salt marsh microbial communities from the Groves Creek Marsh, Skidaway Island, Georgia - 101413BT metaG (megahit assembly) | ecosystem: Environmental > Aquatic > Marine > Intertidal...
AGCTCAATTGTCCCTGCAAAAACTTCATAGCATCAGGGCCATCTACAGATAGGGCCGCAAAGCTAGTTAGCGGGCTGATCCAGGTGTCAGTTGCCGCGGGCGAGTCGGAAAGACTAATATCAGCCTTGGTTAGGGCTTGTGACCATATTGTGTTCATAAACAACCTGTTTTGCAGTGGGCAAATCGATATACTATCAACTTAATGCGGTCATATTATAGAGATTCAAGATGGACAATGAACAGAAACGTTTATATTGGCAAAGTCGACGCGGTATGTTGGAGCTTGATTTGGTGCTAACACCTTTTGCCGCCAATGCTTTTGGCCATTTGGATGCGGCGGATAAAAAACGTTACGAAGCCCTATTAGATTGTGAAGACCAAGACCTATTTGTATGGTTGATGGGGCGTGAAGAACCGCAAGATGCCGATTTAAAACGTATTATCGGCTTGATTCGCGAGTACGCACGCAACAATAAATCGTGATGCTTGAGCGGCGGGTGTCGCCGCTTCAACAGCAGTTTTGCCTTCTGATCATTGTTGTTTGCAACGTGCTGCTCATGCTTCTTCCCTTAGCTAGTGAGCACTTTTTGGCATTATTTCTCCTTTGTAATTTACTCGGCCTTTGGTGTTGGCGGGATTTTTCTTTGTTAACTCATCGGGCAGCTAAGCGAATTCAATGGCTTGATGAGAGGTGGTGGCTCGAGGTTAATGGCTGTTGGCTGCCTGTGTCACTGGTTGAGCACAGTGTGTTTCGGGATTGGAGTATTATGATGTGTTTTTACCGGGATAAACGCTTTTGGCGTATCTATTTGTGGCCTGATAGTGCAGCCGCCACAAGCTTGAGGCAGCTGCGAGTTAGGCTTTTACATAATTATTGAGGAGAAAGTTTAGCCGGCTCTAAAATGGAATCCAGTGCCTCGGTTTTTGTTTCTGGGTAATCCAGCGTGTAGTGAAGTCCTCGGCTTTCTTTACGTTGCATGGCGCAACGAATAATCAACTCAGAGACCAAGGCTAAGTTTCTCAGTTCTAGCAGGTCGTTTGAAATACGGTAATTACTGTAAAATTCATTGATCTCGCTGCGTAGTACACTGACTCGATTGAGGGCTCGTTTAAGGCGTTTATCGGTGCGAACAATCCCTACATAATCCCACATGAAGCGGCGGAGCTCGTCCCAATTGTGCGAAATGACCACGTCTTCGTCTGAATCGGTCACTCTAGATTCATCCCACTCTGGTGCAGGCTCAACAGCGGGTATGCTGTCAAGATGGTTGGCGATGTGTTTTGCTGCAGACACTCCGTACACAATGCACTCGAGCAAGGAGTTGCTAGCGAGACGATTAGCTCCATGCAACCCCGTAAAGGTGGTTTCACCCACGGCGTATAAACCTTGAACGTCTGTTCGTCCATGTTCATCAATCATAATCCCGCCACAGGTATAGTGTGCGGCAGGTACCACAGGTATCGGTTGCTTGGTGATATCGATACCGTATTGCAAGCACGTTTGGCTGATGGTTGGGAAGTGGCTGCGAACAAACTCTGGATCTTTGTGGCTGATGTCAAGATACATGCAGTCAGCCCCGAGTCGTTTCATCTCGTGGTCAATAGCCCGGGCGACAATGTCTCGCGGTGCGAGTTCTGCACGTTCATCGAAGTGCGGCATAAAGCGTTCACCATTGGGGAGCAGTAGCCTGCCGCCTTCGCCACGCACGGCTTCAGAGATAAGAAAAGACTTAACATTGGGATGAAACAGGGTAGTTGGATGGAATTGATTGAACTCCATGTTGGCCACTCTACAGCCCGCTCGCCACGCTAGCGCTATTCCATCACCGGTAGCGCCGTCTGGATTGGAGGTGAAAAGGTAGGCTTTACTCGCTCCGCCGGTGGCCAATACCACCGTTTTGGCGTTCATGGTTTCTACATGGTCACTGGCGAGGTTGAGAACGTAGCAGCCACAGCAGCGATCGTTTTTTAGAATGAGGTCTACAGCAACCCGTTGTGCCATAACCTCGATGTTTTGATGCTCGTCCAATTGTTCTATGAGTGCTTGAGAAACAGCTTTGCCGGTGGCGTCGGCGGCGTGGGCAATGCGACGTTCGCCATGACCGCCTTCTTTGGTGAGGTGGAGTTCCTCTTTGCCGCTAGCCGAGATTCGGGTGGTAAAGGATACGCCGATGTCAACTAACCAATTAATAGCCGCGGCGCTGTTGGTGACGGTATGCCTCACGGCGTCTTCATGGCACAACCCAGCACATGCAATTAAGGTGTCGTTGATGTGTTTTTCAATGCTGTCTTTATCGTCTAGTACTGCCGCGATGCCGCCCTGAGCATAGAGCGTTGAGCCTTCTTGAATGTCGGCCTTAGCGACTACGCCCACCCGTAAATGCTTAGGTAGATTGAGTGCTACTGAAAGACCGGCGCTGCCGCTGCCAATGACTAAGACATCATAATGAAAGGCTTGACCCATGAGTTTGTAGGTTCCCTGTGAGGTGACAATCAAACAAGAACAATGTTATGCCAGTATTATCTGACGGCATATCTTACCATGGCAAACGTGCTAATATGAAAGAGCTAGTTTTTCTTATAGAAAAACATTTTTTAAATAAATTTAAAAGAGACCGAACTTTTGTATTTTACTGTGGTCATATCAACAACGCCGAGGTTTATTGGCGTTTCGCTTAATTAAGGAAGGTAAGTGATAAATCAGCGAGACACTGATGAACAATTGGTAGTACGTGTACAGCAGGGTGACAAACGTGCGTTTGATTTGTTGGTATTAAAGTACCAGCACAAAGTGATGTCTTTGATATCGCGCTACGTTTCAGATTCCGCTGAAGTGCAAGATGTTGCGCAGGAGGCATTTATTAAAGCCTATCGTGCCATCTCGCGTTTCAGGGGTGACAGTGCTTTTTATACCTGGTTGTATCGTATAGCTGCAAACACGGCTAAGAACTATTTGGTTGCCCGAGGGCGAAGACCTCCAGGTTCTGATATCGATGCCGAGGATGCTGAGTTTTTAGAGATGGGCGGTGCACTAAAAGATGTGGACTCCCCAGATGAACAGCTTGCCGCGGGTGAATTGCGAGAGGTTGTTGAGGCGACGATTAAAGCCCTCCCTGAAGATTTGAGGGCCGCTTTAACGCTCCGTGAATACGATGGTTTGAGCTACGAAGAAATCGCGGCTGTTATGGAATGCCCCGTGGGCACTGTTCGGTCAAGGATATTTAGAGCAAGGGAAGCGGTCGATAAACAAGTCGAACGCTTGATGAATGGAGATCTCTGAGTTATAACACACAGAGACTCCCCTATAAGAGAGGTAAGTATGAGCGATAAGCAAGCTGAGTCACTGTCCGCCCTAATGGATAATGAGGCGCACGAACTTGAACTGCATCGCCTGTTAAATCAAGGTCAGGATCCTGAGCTCCGTGCTCGCTGGTCTCGCTATCATATGGCGCGAAGTGCAATGCGCAATGATGTATCTTCTTTTACCCATCTCGATATTTCATCGGCCGTCAGTGAGGCGATCGATAAAGAATCTATTAGTGGCAAGAAATCGTGGGTACAGGCCATTGGTAGTTTCGCTGTAGCTGCCTCTGTCACTCTTGCCGTACTCGTTGGTGTTCGCGTTTACAATACCCAGTTATCCGATGGTGCTGATGCTATGGCGGCGGTTCAGGATCGCCCCGCGGTGCAAGGCGTTGAGTTACCAGCGATTACTTTGCAGTCGGGTGAAACCTTTGCTTCTTACGGTACCGAACAAAGCCGTGTTGCACCTCGTCAAAACCAACAAGTGGTTCGTGTCGTTCGTCAGCACAGCCCTTATGCTCAATCAAGATTACACGACTTTATGAGTCAGCATGCGGAGCAAGCTACGCTTAATGCCAATCTTGGTGTTATTCCCTATGCACGTGTTCAAGACAGTCGTGATCAGTAATTTCTCTTAAGAAGAACGTTTATGTCCATATCCCGCACGCTAGTCATGTCTCTGATGTGGCTAGCGTTTTCAGTTTCAGTTCACGCTCAGCAAAACCTTTCTGCCATTGATTGGCTCGACAAAATGTCTCGTGCTTCGCGCGAGTTAGATTATTTTGGCGTATTTAGTTATGAGCATGGTGCGAGCAATCAAACCCTGCGTGTCATTCATGTCGTGAGAGATGGTTTAGAGTACGAGCGTCTAATGCACATGGATGGCGAGCCCTATGAGATTATTCGCAAGGGCCATCCCGCTGACTGTATTCATAGTGGCGCGAGTTTAATGCGCTCTGACAGTCGTCAGATACGAAGAAATCTTGCTGAGCGCTTTGGTGCGGATTACCAAGAGTTACAATCGTATTATCAAATTTCTTTGGCAGGCGAAGAGCGTGTTGCGGGGCGAAGTGCCGTCAAAGTCATAATGCGGGCCAATGACGATTATCGACATAGTTATATTTTGTCAATTGATGCCAACAGTGGCTTGTTACTTCGCTCATTAATGCATGACAGCCAGGGAAGAATCTTGGAACGTTTCCAGTTTTCGATTATTGCGGCCGGAGTTCCAATAGAGGCCGAAATGTTAGAGGCAGAAACCTCGAATCCCATTGTTGTAACCAATCACCATCCTGAGCTTGATGCCGACGCCACCGAAGTTTCAGAGCAGAGATTGATTGATTTTATTAACTTTGAATGGTTGCCGCGTGGTTTTATTAAAGTCGAATCCATTCAACCTAGATTTGAATCTAAAACCTATAGCGATGGTTTAGCGGTTTTCTCAGTCTACCTTGAAAAAGTTCCGCTTGAGGCAGGCGTGGTAGATGGCTGGGCTCAGCAGGGCGGTACAATGGCGCTTTCTCGCCGTTTAGCCGCGCCTTTGCAAGATATTGTTCTGTCGGTGGTGGGAGAGTTGCCTCTGCTCACAATTGAGCGTTTATCGGCGGGTGCTAGGGTAATTTTGCCAAATGGCGTTGATGAAGTATCATCGAAGGCGAATACCACGACTCCCTGAGGTTGTATGGCTGCTCTAAATATCGAAAGCGCGCGTGTGGTTGCCACCAGTAAGGGCGCTTTATGGGTTGATACCATCCAGCGTAGTACCTGTAATAGCTGTTCATCGAGAGCGGGATGTGGTCAATATACGCTCAATAAGCTGCAGCCTCATCGCCAATCCCATCTTAAAGTTCCCATAGATCCCTCGTTGGAGGGTCGTTTTGTGGTGGGAGATTTTGTAAAAATCGGAGTTCCACAAGGATTGGTCTTGAAATTTGCCTTGGTTGTCTACATTTTACCTTTAATGGCAATGATCGCTGGTGCATTGCTAGCGGACAACCATTTTGGGACGGATCTTGCGGCCGGTGTCGGCGGAGTTGTAGGACTTGTGGCAGGTTTTTTGGGGGTGCGATTGTATTCGAATGCCGCCTCTGTGAAAAAAGATAGTCATCCTGTGTTGATAATAACGGAGGCAGAAAAAAACTGCTTCATTCCTGCAGAAAACGTTGAACTCTTGAACTAGCTGCTTGTCCGAATAGTTTTGGAAAACACGGAGAACATCTATGCGCCAATCCATGATGGCCACACTTTTGAGTTTGTGTCTGCTAGTCCCATCTTTAGCTGCTCAAGCTCGAGATCTACCAGAATTCACTGAAATTGTTAAAAAGAATTCACCCGCGGTAGTGAAAATTACCACGACGTCTTCTGCGCGACAGCAGAATAATCCCTACAATCAGTTTAATGATCCGCGTATTCCTGAGATTTTTCGTGAATTATTCCAGCAGCGCGGCCAGCCCAATCAGCCGCCACAGCAGCGCCAACAATCAATGGGTTCTGGTTTTATTGTCTCTGAAGACGGTTATGTATTAACTAACAATCACGTGATCGACAATGCCGATGAAATTACTGTGCGTTTGCCAGACCGTTCAGAATTCAAAGCGACCTTGGTAGGAACGGATGTTCGCTCGGATTTGGCGCTACTTAAAATAGAAGGTGATGAGTCGTTTCCAACCGTGACTTTTGGAAAGCCGCGCGATTTAGAGGTGGGCGAATGGGTTTTGGCGATAGGCTCACCTTTTGGCTTGGATTATTCGGTTTCGGCAGGCATTGTTAGTGCAAAAGGCCGCAGCCTACCCAGTGAAGAGGCGGGTAATTATGTGCCGTTTATTCAAACAGATGTCGCGATTAATCCAGGTAATTCTGGTGGTCCATTGTTCAATTTGGACGGTGAGGTCGTAGGAATTAACTCTCAAATTTACACCCGCTCGGGTGGGTCGATTGGTCTGTCGTTTTCTATTCCTATTGAGGTCGCATTAAACGTTGTTGAACAGCTCAAAGAAAAAGGTCAGGTCATTCGCGGGTGGCTTGGTGTGGCGATTCAAGACGTCGATAGTGATCTTGCTGAGGCGTATGGTTTAGATCGTCCTCGCGGAGCATTGATTGCGCAAATGGAAAAGAACAGTCCTGCTGAAACATCGGGTATTGAAATTGGCGATGTTATCCTTGAGTTTAATGGTACTGAGATCATAGAGTCAGCCGATCTCCCGCATGAAGTGGGTCTCACTAAGGCGGGCTCTAAAGTGCCGGTGTTAGTGGCTAGAAACGGTGAAAAAGTTCGCCTCACTGTCCAGGTGGGCAGTCTGGAAGGCGATGGCGAAAATACCATTGCGCTAGCCGGTGATGAGCCAGGTGGTCGTATTGGTGCTCTCGTTGAAGAGTTGTCGGATGAGCAGCGGGCCAGTATGCGTTTGCTTGGTGGTGTGGTAATTACACGCGTCTTACCTGGCTCTGCAGCTGCCCGAGCAGGTCTGCGCGCGGGTGATATTGTGACCCTGATTAACAACCGTCCGGTGAGTTCGGCGGAAAGTTACAGTGACACCATTGCTCAGTTGCCTGCGGGCAAAGCTATTCCTATGCGGATCATTCGCAATGGCCGAGCTGGTTTCGTAGCGTTAAGAATTGACGACTAATCTTCCCTTTCGGCACGCGCCGCGGTAATTTCGCGGCGCGTTTTTCTGCCTACTTACAAATCAGCGTGATATAATGCTGCGCTTTGAAAATGCGCTATTTCGCGTATATTTTGTTTTTTACAGGTGACATTGAGTGACTGACCTAAGCCACATCCGTAATTTTTCTATTATTGCCCATATTGACCACGGTAAATCTACGATTGCTGACCGCTTTATCCAAGTTTGCGGCGGTTTAACCGACCGTGAAATGGCGAATCAAGTGCTCGATAGTATGGACCTAGAGCGCGAGCGCGGTATTACCATTAAAGCGCAGAGTGTGACCTTGGATTATAAATCCCGCGACGGTAAGACTTACCAGCTCAACTTTATTGATACCCCGGGACACGTGGATTTCTCTTATGAGGTCTCTCGTTCTCTGGCCGCTTGTGAGGGTGCTCTTTTGGTGGTTGATGCGGCCCAGGGTGTTGAGGCGCAGTCGGTTGCTAATTGCTATACCGCTATTGAGCAAGGACTAGAAGTGATTCCTGTTCTGAACAAGATGGATTTGCCCCAGGCTGAGCCAGAGCGAGTAGCCGCTGAAATCGAAGAGATTATTGGTATTGATGCCACGGATGCAGTGAAATGTTCTGCCAAATCAGGTTTAGGTATTGAGGATGTTCTAGAAGATCTTGTCTCTAAAGTACCACCGCCAGAAGGGGATTACGATGCTCCGTTGCAGGCACTCATTATCGATTCTTGGTTTGATAACTACCTTGGTATCGTGTCTTTGGTTCGAGTGACTCAGGGTGTGTTGCGCAAGAAAGATAAGATTGTCGCCAAAAGTTTAGGCAAGGCCCATGGGGTCGATAATGTGGGGGTGTTTACCCCCAAAATGACTCAGACCGATGTCCTAAAAGCCGGTGAAGTGGGCTATGTCATTGCTGGCATCAAAGACATTCAGGGCGCGCCCGTGGGTGATACTTTTGTGCACGCTAACGGGATGGAAAATGTTAAGGCCCTTCCGGGATTCCAGAAAGTTAAGCCGCAAGTCTATGCTGGTTTATTCCCTGTTAGCGCGGATGATTTTGAAGATTTCCGTGATGCTTTGGAAAAACTTGCACTAAACGATGCTTCGCTCTTTTATGAACCAGAAAGTTCTGATGCCTTGGGCTTCGGGTTCCGCTGTGGTTTCTTGGGTATGCTCCATATGGAAATTATTCAGGAACGTTTAGAACGAGAATATAATCTTGACCTAATTACCACCGCTCCCACCGTGGTTTATGAAGTGGTGAAGAATAATGGCGATGTTATCTCAGTAGATAACCCTTCCAAACTACCAGATCCCGGTGTTATCAGTGAAATTCGCGAGCCTATTTGTGAGGCTAATATTCTAGTGCCTCAGGCCTACTTGGGCGCGGTGATTACCCTCTGCGTTGAGAAGCGCGGCGTTCAGAAAGATTTACAGTTTGTTGGCAATCAAGTGGCAGTAAGTTACTACCTGCCGATGAGTGAAGTGGTTTTGGATTTCTTTGATCGGCTGAAATCTGTGAGTCGTGGATTTGCCTCCTTGGATTACAGTTTTGTGCGCTTCGAACAAGCCAGCGTTGTGAAGCTCGATATTTTGATTAATAGTGAAAAAGTTGATGCTCTGGCGGTGATTATTCACCGTGATTGGGCTCAGCGCCGCGGTCGCTCGCTTACCGAAAAAATGAAAGAGCTGATCCCCCGACAGATGTTTGACGTGGCGATTCAGGCTGCTATCGGCGGCCAGATTGTGGCACGTACTAATGTTAAAGCGCTTCGTAAGAACGTGACAGCGAAGTGCTATGGTGGTGATGCCACTCGTAAACGCAAATTGCTAGAGAAGCAAAAAGAGGGCAAAAAGCGCATGAAGCAAGTGGGAAGTGTCGAAATTCCCCAAGCTGCATTCCTAGCTGTTCTCAAAGTGGATGATTAATAATATGGATATTAACTTTCCTTTAATTATGGTGGTGGCAGTATTTGCTGGTGCCATAATTTGGGCCATAGATGCCTTCTTCTTGGCGAGAAAGCGTATGCAACGGGTGGCTGATGCAAAGGCTTCTGGGGCTAGTGAGGAACAGTTGTTCAAACTAGGGCGTGATCCTGTTCCGGTTGAGTACGCTAAGTCCTTTACTCCGGTACTTGCCATTGTGTTGGTGGTGCGTTCATTTATGTTCGAGCCATTCCAAATACCTTCTACGTCGATGGTTCCAACACTTCAGGTGGGCGATTTTATTCTAGTGAGTAAATATGACTACGGCCTGCGTTTACCTGTGGTACGAACCAAAATTTGGGATAATGCTGATCCTCAGCGCGGCGATGTGATGGTGTTTTTTCCGCCCCATAAACCCAAGACCTATTTTATTAAACGTGTGATTGGTGTTCCTGGCGATGTCATCGAATATCGCAATAAAGTGCTGTATATCAACGGTGAAGCTGTCGAGCAAACCTTGTTGGCGCGTTTACCAGTTGCTTCACCTCAGTACAGTTTATTAGAAGAAACGCTCGGTGATGTAAGCCACGAAATCCGCACTGTTGATGCAAGGCGTTTTCGCGATAATTTCCGTGTTGAAGTCCGTCCTGAACACTACTTTATGATGGGTGATAACCGCGATAACAGCAGTGATAGTCGTGTGTGGGGGCAGGTTCATGAAAGTGCCATTGTTGGCAAGGCGGTAGCGGTGTGGATGCATTGGGATGACTTCTTTAGCTTGCCAAGTTTCAGTCGAGCAGGTGCAATTGAGTAATTCGTTCTATACTCGAGACATTCATCAACACAGCAGGGATTGAGTATGTTAACGAGAAGACATCAACGCGGTTTTGGCGCCCTCGAATGGATGGTTATTTTGTTCGTCGGCGGAGTAGCTTTAAGCACAGGCATCAAACTTGTCCCGATCTACATAGATAACATGGCTATTCAGGATGCGTTTGAGGCCTTGTACAGCCAACAAGCGCCCGTTAAGCGCAAGCCTGCGGCCGGCGATATTGCGAGTAGCATTTCTCGAAAGTTACGCACCAACAATATCAACTATTTGAGCAAAGACAATGTCGAGATTGATTACAGCGATGATTCGCATATGATCATTAAGCTCGATTATGAAGTGCGTGTCGGTGTGGTTGGTAATATTGACGCTGTGGTCAGGTTTAGTCACGACTTCAGTTACCCTAAAGGATAACCCCAAGGATATATGAGCGCGATTCTTCTACAGCAACTTAGTCAACGGCTAGGACATACGTTTAAAGATCCTGATCTTTTACAGCTAGCATTGACCCATCGTAGTTATGCCAAAAATAATAACGAACGACTTGAGTTTTTAGGCGATTCGCTGCTCAACTTTTTTATTGCAGATGCTCTTTATCAGCAGTTTCCTTCTACCAAAGAAGGCAATCTCAGCCGTTTGCGTGCCAGTCTAGTTAAGGGAGTTACCCTTGCTGAAATCGCTCGTGAATTAGACCTTGGCGACTGTTTGAGGCTAGGCTCAGGAGAAATGAAGAGCGGTGGCAATCGCCGTGAGTCCATTCTTGCTGATGCCGTTGAGGCCATTATTGGCGCTATTTATTTAGATGCAGGTGAGGCAGCCGCGCGAGATAGAGTGCTGATATGGTTCAACGAGCGTTTACAGAACCTTGATATCGCCCAGGATACCAAGGACGCCAAAACCCGTCTTCAAGAGTTCTTGCAAGGCAGGGGGCATGCACTTCCCAATTATGAAGTCGCCGCTACTCGAGGTGGTGACCACGACCCTGAATTTGACATAGTGTGTCAGGTGGAAGGTTTAAAAGCCGCGGTTAAAGCAACCGCCAATAGTAGAAAAAAAGCCGAGCAGTTGGCCGCGCGTCGCGCACTGCAAATGTTGGGTGTGGAGAAACGTTAATGCAAGCTGAATTTGACACCCGCTGTGGTTATATTGTCTTGGTGGGGCGTCCCAATGTAGGCAAATCTACATTATTAAATCGCATTCTTGGCCAAAAGCTGAGTATAACTTCCCGACGCCCTCAAACGACCAGGCATCAGGTACTTGGCATCAATACGATCGATAAGGATCAGTTTATCTATGTGGATACTCCCGGTATTCATAAAGCCGTGGGTAAAAAGGCCATTAATCACGCGATGAATCGCGCCGCGACGACGGCATTGCGTGATGTCGATGTGATTGTCTTTTTAGTTGATCGTACTCGCTGGACCGATGAAGACGAGATGGTGATGCAAATGCTCGAACGCCAGTCATTACCTGTAGTGATTGCGATTAACAAGATTGATCGTTTAGAAGATAAGTCAGCGGTAATTCCAACTATTGAAGCGCTGTCTAAACGCATGCCTGAGGCAGAAATAGTGCCTATGGCTGCACTTCATGGCAATAATGTTGATGCACTCGAGCAGACTGTCGCCAAGCACTTACCCAAGGGCATCCATTTTTTCCCAGAAGATCAAATCACCGATCGTAACCAACGTTTTTTTGCAGCAGAACTAGTGCGTGAAAAAATTATGCGCCAGCTAGGGGATGAACTGCCCTACGAAATGACGGTAGAAATTGAGCAGTTCAAGGTTGAAGGACGCACCTTGCATATTCATGCCACAATTTTAGTTGAGCGTGACAGCCAAAAAAGAATTGTGATTGGCAGCAAAGGTGAGCGAATGAAAAAAATCGGCATTGATGCGCGCAAAGATATGGAAATGATGTTTGGACTAAAGGTAATGCTTAACCTCTGGGTCAAGGTCAAGTCGGGTTGGTCTGATGACGAGCGAGCTCTGCGCAGCCTTGGTTATATGGACGACGCGTAATGTCTCTTCACCCGCGTGCCATTTATATTTTGCACACGCGGGACTACCGTGAAAGCAGTCTTATTATCAATCTTTTTAGCCGCGATGAGGGCAGAGTTGACGCTGTCTTGAACGGTGGAAAATCAAAAAAATGGCGGGGGGTTGCCCGCGAATTTAGCCCCTTATTAGCTGAGTGGGTTGGCCGGGGTGAACTCAAAACATTAACCCAGCTCGAACAGGCTAGTTTGCCGCATACCATTTCCGGTAACGCTCTTTTTGCTGGGCTTTACGTGAATGAGTTGCTCGTGAGACTACTTCCGGTGGCCGAGCCGCATCCTGATGTGTTTGATTTTTATTGCGTCTGTTTGGATACCCTCGCTCTAGGTGGTGATCTTGAACCTTGCCTAAGGCAGTTCGAAATAGTTTTACTCGATGAGTTGGGTTATCAAATACATTTTGCCGATCAAAATGGTAGCGCTTTGCATTCGGGACAGTTTTATCAATACGATACTCAACTTGGCTTTTTCCCCGCGATGAAGGATGACGCCGCTAGTTTTCAAGGCAGCCATTTACTGGCAATAGCGGCTAACGAATGGCAGGATGTTGAAGTTAAGCGTGCTGCGAAGCGTTTGATGAGGCAGGCGTTAAAACCCTTGTTAGGTAGTGAGCCTCTCAAAAGTCGTCAGTTCTTTAGGCAGGGACATTCAGAATGATCATCGGTATTGGAACGGATATTGTTACCATCGAGCGCATTGCGAAAGTACTTGAGCGCCAGGGTGAGCGATTTGTTGAGCGGATTTTACACCCATCGGAGAGGTTAGAATTTGAAAATCATCCTCAGCCGGAACGATTTTTAAGTAAGCGCTTTGCTGTTAAAGAGGCCGCCTCAAAGGCGCTTGGAACCGGTATCGGCCAGGGCGTTTCGTGGCAGGATTTTTGGGTGGAGCACAGCGAGCTCGGTGCGCCATTACTTCGTATGTGTGGCAAGGCAAAATTAACCGCAGAGCAACTTGGAGCCACTTGTTTTCATCTTAGCTTGGCGGATGAAGTGGATACCGTCGTCGCCTTTGTTGTGCTGTCGAAATAAGCCTTCGAGGCTGTTATGATGCCGTGTTTTAAATCTTTCGGAGCCGAATATAAATGAATTTTCCGACCATTGAATCGTTTGTTGGTGGTACTCCACTGGTGCGTTTGCAGCGTCTTCCAGGGGAAACTTCTAACACCATTTTAGGCAAGTTGGAGGGAAATAATCCCGCCGGTTCCGTGAAGGATCGCCCTGCGCTAAGTATGATCAGTCGGGCCGAGATGCGGGGTGATATTAAGCCAGGCGATACCCTCATTGAGGCTACCAGTGGCAACACAGGCATCGCTTTGGCGATGGCGGCGGCGATCAAGGGTTACCGCATGGTACTGATTATGCCTAACCACATGAGCGAAGAACGAAAACTCGCTATGAAGGCTTATGGCGCCACACTTATAGAGGTCACGCAAGAAGAAGGTATGGAGGGTGCGAGAGATTTAGCGCTAGCTATGCAGGCGCGTGGTGAGGGGCTAGTATAGATCAATTTGCCAATCATGATAATCCGATCGCCCACTATGAAACCACGGGTCCCGAAATATGGCGCCAGACCGAAGGAAAGATTACCCACTTTGTCTCTTCTATGGGCACAACGGGGACGATTATGGGAGTATCGGCGTTTCTAAAAGAGCAAAACCCTGATATTCAAATTATAGGTTTGCAGCCCATCGATGGCGCGACAATTCCGGGTATTCGGCGTTGGCCAGAAGCCTATATGCCTTCTATATTTGATCGGGCCAAAGTGGATCGCATTATGGATATTAGCCAACAGGAGTCTGAAGAAACGATGCGTGCATTGGCTTCTAAAGAGGGGATTTTTTGTGGCGTGTCGGCCGGCGGTGCTGTAGCCGCTTCGCTTAGACTGTCCAAGGAAGTGGAAAATGCGATTATTGTCTCGATTATTTGTGATCGAGGTGATCGCTACTTGTCGACAGGGGTTTTCTCTTAATAGTAGCCTAATTTAAGGTCGTTTTCTTCAACACCGCAGAGGACTAACTCAAGCAATGGTAAAAGTTCGTGAGGACTACCCGCAACTCGATGATGGACGTGTTGATGTTGAATCATGGGCACAGCGCATCCTTGCCGATCGAGAGGGGATTGCTAGTACAGAAATCGTCAAAGCTTGCTTGGCCGCTGAAAATGCCGAGCAGGAGGCTTACCGTGCTCAAAATATTTGGAGCAATGAAACCTCGTCATTTTTAACCGGCCTAGAGATGGCCGAGATACTGTCTGATCTAAAGTTAGACGAAGAGACCCTGGTAGCTGCGATCCTTTACCGTGCGGTGCGGGAAAGCGCCATGACTATCGAGACGGTTGAAGACGAATTTGGTCCCAAGGTGGCACAATTAGTAACGGGTGTGTTGCGAATGGCAGCAATATCGGCGGCTCGTACTAAAGAGGGTGAGGTTTTTGGTCAGGCATCTGGTCAAGCTGACAAAACCCGTAAGATGCTAATTTCATTAGTTAATGATGTTCGGGTAGCCTTGATTAAGTTGGCTGAGCGAACTTGTGCGATCCGTGCGGTTAAAAACTTTCCCGGTAAGCGCGAGCGAGTGGCGCGAGAGATTGCTAATATTTACGCTCCGCTGGCACACCGTTTAGGTATCGGCCACATAAAGTGGGAGCTAGAGGATTTATCCTTTCGCTATCTCGATGCAGACAATTATGCTCGTATCGCTCGATTATTAGATGAACGGCGTATTGAGCGTGACGCCTTTATCAAAGATGTTGTTGGTATACTGAGAGACCAAATTGCAGGACTAGGTATACAGGGTGACGTGGCGGGTCGCGCCAAGCACATATACTCTATATGGCGCAAAATGCAGCGCAAGAACATCAGTTTCTCGCAGGTGTATGACATACGTGCGGTGCGAATTTTGGTGCCCACCATACAGGACTGCTATGCCATTCTCGGTGTGGTTCATACCCTTTGGCGCAATATCCCTAATGAGTTTGATGACTACATCGCCAATCCAAAGCACAACGGTTATCGTTCGCTTCATACCGCTGTTATTGGTCCCCAAGGACGAGTACTAGAGGTTCAGATTCGCACCTTTGATATGCACGAAGACGCTGAATTTGGTGTATGTGCACATTGGCAATACAAGGGTGCTGACAATTCCGCGGGGCAGGGTGATAGCTACGAAGAAAAAATCGCGTGGCTACGGCAGGTGCTTGAATGGCACGAAGACATGGGGGGAGACGAGCAAGATATGGTTTCTGCCGTGGATGATATCGTGCAGGATCGTATATATGTATTTACTCCAGATGGTCATGTCGTCGATTTAGTTTTCAGCGCAACTCCCCTAGATTTTGCCTACCATATCCACACAGAGGTAGGTCACCGTTGCCGGGGAGCAAAGGTAAATGGTCGAATTGTGCAATTGACCCACACTTTGCAAACGGGTGATCAGGTAGAGATTCTTACCGCAAAAGAGGGTGGTCCGTCTCGCGATTGGTTACGGGAAAACCTAGGTTTTTATAAGTCTTCCCGCACGCGGTCAAAAATTCAATCGTGGTTCCGCCAACAAAATCGTGATGAAAATATCTCTGCCGGACGTTCCTTAATCGAGCGTGAATTTAAGCGATTGGCGTTGACTAGCTTGGATTACAAGGCGATTTCACAGCGCATGCATTTTCAAAAAGTGGATGATATGTATGCCGCGGTAGGTGCGGGTGATACTAGCTTAAGCCACGTCATGCAGGTAGCGCAGCATTTCATTGCTCCAGTCGAAGATCCGCATGAGTCGGCGATCAATGAAGGTAAGCCCTCGCGAGATTCGGGTAAGGCCGACAATATTCATATTGAGGGTGTCGGTAAGCTACTCACTCAGATTGCCCGCTGTTGTAAACCTGTGCCCGGTGATGACATCGTGGGTTACATCACTCAAGGACGCGGTGTGTCGATACACCGAGGTGATTGTGCGCAGTTGCTTAATCTCAAGAGTCGAGATCTAAGGCGCATCCTAGAAGTGTCTTGGGGTGGTGGTGAAAATCATGTTTATCCAGTGGATATTCATATTGAAGCTTACGACCGACAAGGCTTGCTTCGTGATATCACCAATTTACTATCGCTGAATAAGGTCAACGTATTGGGAATGAACACTCGAAGTGATACCCAACTGCACACGGTTAAAATGACGATTACCCTTGAGATTCGCGAAATGTCAGAGTTATCGCGGCTATTCGACCGCATTGGCGGTTTACCCAATGTCATCTCGGTTGAAAGGGAGCGCGCCTAATGCCACTGCAATACACTGTCGATGACTTGCTCGATGTCATGGCTAAATTGCGAGACCCTAACACGGGTTGCCCATGGGATATCAAGCAAACCTTTCGCAGTATTGTCCCCTCTACCGTGGAGGAGGTCTATGAACTGGTCGATGCGATAGAGCGTGAAGACTGGGATCATATTGGTGAAGAGCTGGGCGATGTTATGTTTCAAGTGGTGTTCTATGCCCAGATGGGTAAAGAACAGGGACGGTTTGATTTTCAACAAGTTGTTCATACCTTGACTGAAAAGTTGATTAGGCGTCATCCCCATGTGTTTGCTGATCAAAAGAGTTCCGTGAGTGAAGATGACGTAAAACGTAATTGGGAACTGATAAAACAGCAAGAGCGCGAACTCAAAAGCCAGTCGCGCGTGCTAGATGATATCCCGTCAGCCTTACCGGCACTGACTCGCGCCCAAAAACTTACCAAGCGGGCAGCGACGGTGGGTTTTGATTGGCCACATATTTCTCAAGTGCTCGAGCAACTCAAGAGCGAAGTGGTAGAGCTAGAAGAAGCTATTGCCTCAGGCGATCAACGCCATAGTGCTGAAGAGTTAGGTGATTTGTTGTTTTGTGCGGCAAATATGGCGCGACATCTCAAGGTTGATGCTGAGCAGTGTTTGCGCGACGGCAACGCCAAATTTGAACGTCGCTTTGCCTATATTGAAGATAACACTAAGGGTTCGCTTTCACACAGTAATTTAGAAGCAATGGATGCACTGTGGCATGAAGCCAAGAAAAAGGGGCTCTAGGCCCCTTCTAAGTCATTGATTAATTAGTCGTTGACGAACTCTACGACTTCTAAATGGAAGCCGGAAATTCCATTGTAGCGAGTAGGTGGTCCCATAATTCTCATTTTGCCCACGCCTAACTGGCTAAGTATCTGTGAACCTGCGCCAATGACACGGTAAACAATCTGGCCTTCTTCACTCACACTGCGTGGTTCTGGCTTAGGCAGTTCTGGGAACATTCTAATTTGTTCAAGCAGGCTGTCATCATTTTCTTGTTGGCCCACTAGTACCAATACCCCTTCACCGGCTTCGGCAATATGCTGAAGTGATTTTGGAAGTGACCACGCCACGGTATCGTCATTGATAACTGTTTGAAATATATCGCGCAAGGTGTTGAGGGTTTGCACCCGAACCAAGGTGGGTTTTTCGGCGTTGATGGTGCCCTTACTGAGTGCGTAGTGGCGGGTATTGTCTTCACGATCATGAAAAACATGCAGATCAAACTCACCAAAGTTGGTGTTGATAGTTTTCTGCTCAATGCGCTCGACGGTTTTATCATTCATCGCGCGATATTCAATAAGATCCGCGATAGTGCCTATTTTTAGGTTGTGCTTGGCGGCGAAGGCCTCGAGTTGCGGGCGTTGCGCCATCGTGCCATCTTCATTCATGATTTCTACGATCAATGCCGCTGGCTGATAGCCACCCAAACGAGCCAAATCAACACCCGCTTCAGTGTGACCGGCGCGGCTCAATACGCCACCTTGTTTGGCAATCAGGGGGAATATGTGACCTGGCTGAATAATATCTTCAGGCTTAGCGTTGGGTGCAATCGCTGCTTGGACCGTGCGAGCTCGGTCAGCGGCAGAAATCCCGGTAGTGGTTCCCGTTGCAGCTTCTATCGACACTGTAAAGTTAGTCGTGTGGGTCGATTTATTCTTGTCGACCATCAGTGGTAGATTGAGTTGAATAGCTTTTTCTTCGGTGATGGGTAAGCAGATCAAACCACAAGCTTCACGAGCAAAAAAGGTAACGATTTCGGGGGTCACAGCTTCGGCAGCAATAATTAGGTCGCCTTCATTCTCGCGATCTTCGTCATCCATTAGGATAACCATTTTACCTTGGCGAATGTCGTCAATAATTTCAGTAATGCTGTTAAGGGCCATAGTGTCCACCATCATTAAGTTGACTTCATTATATATGAACTTATGGTGTCTGCAGAGTTAAGTGTAGGCAAAAAGCAGTCATATTTGGTTATCATACGGACTACGTCGCTATCATTCTCGTTGATGTCGCATATGCCTATAATGTTCATGCGGCTACTTGTCAGACTTAGGTCCACTGTGTATTGTGTCGCCATTCAAAAAATATAGTGTCTTCATTAAAGACCAAAAGAGCATCTAAGGAGCAGTTAATGCGTTTGATTTTGTTAGGCCCACCAGGCGCCGGTAAAGGAACCCAAGCACAAGCCATTATGGAAAAGTTTGGCGTACCACAAATTTCTACTGGCGATATGTTGCGTGCGGCGGTTAAAGCAGGTACCCCCCTTGGTATGGCGGCCAAAGAAATCATGGATGCTGGTGGTTTAGTTTCCGACGATATCATTATTGGTTTAGTAAAAGACCGTATTCAAGCAGAAGATTGTGCCAATGGCTTTATGTTTGATGGGTTTCCACGCACGATACCTCAGGCTGAAGCCATGCGTGATGCTGGCGTAGAGATTGACCACGTTCTAGAAATTTCTGTGGATGATGAAGAAATCGTAAAACGTATGTCGGGTCGTCGTGTTCATCAAGATTCTGGTCGTACTTACCATGTCATTTACAATCCCCCTAAGCAGGAAGGTGTGGATGATGTCACTGGTGAGTCCTTGATCCAACGCGAAGATGATAAAG
>Ga0181577_10001507_pt1 | contig 18663 bp, 24 predicted proteins | sample 101ome_21_FD_132468 | JGI IMG/M metagenome (GOLD analysis project Ga0181577, IMG submission 132468) | Coastal salt marsh microbial communities from the Groves Creek Marsh, Skidaway Island, Georgia - 101413BT metaG (megahit assembly) | ecosystem: Environmental > Aquatic > Marine > Intertidal...
ACCCTGCGTAGCAAGGTCCTCTAGGTAGTCTCCGGTAGGAGTTCCTCGTGACTGTCGTCCTCGTGCTGCGAGAGCATCGTTAAAACCAGAAGCGCCGATATCGGCCTCAAACCCCTCTGGGTTAGCCTCGTCGTAGATTTCGTTGTCAGCCATTTAGCGAACCTCCAAGAAGGGTACTTGTAGGTAGATTACCACACTAAATTAACGTGCAACTGGCTTCCATGTCACGGAACTAATGGTTTCTCCGGAGTCGCCTTCGATGTCGTCAAACCCAATAACAAAGGTCAAATCGATGCCTCTAGGAGCAACAAACCCGCGAGCAATAGCACACGCTTTTGATGCCTGATTCACAGCAGAAGCACCAATTGCTCTCATCTTTGGGGACTGCCCAGCGACAATTGCTCTTGCCAAGATCGAGCCAACAGATGACGGGTTACTTGACCCGGACACCTTGATAACGTCTTCTTGATCGGCCATGAGATACTCCTTATAATCGTGTAATAACCTACAAAGGGTATCTTAGTTGTATCCGGCCTCTTTAAGTAGGCTACTTAGGTCCTCTAGCCGCATAACGGCATAAGTATCTCCAATGGTCTTTTCGCCTACTCCGGGACGTTTGACTACCAGAACTGGGAGAGCGTTCCCCCCGACTTCTTCCTGCTGGGCTTGAGAAACAGTGTCGTTGAGCCAGCCCGAAAGATCGTACTTGCGCTGATTCTTGCACTGAAATATTGCTTGACGACGACTGCTAGCAACACCATTGATGTCACCAGTATCATACCCGCCCTTAGTAGCAGGACGATAAGAACGGAGAAACGACCTTCCCCGAAGGTACTTGAGAATGAGTGTCTCAAAACTGGTGCCCTTAGCCTTATTGCGGTTCCCCATTGTAGTCCTCCGATTTGCAGCATCCGTTCTGGCATTGCCACGCAAACCTAGAGTATACATTGTCGGGGCGTCCGCATATGTATATGACCTTGCTATCCCCGTGCATCAACTGGTGCTGTACACCGTCGACTATCCACGGGTAGTTGATGTTCTCTGTGCCGGTGAGGAACTTTACACCGATTTCGCCCTCGCTACCGATTGCCACGCTTGGCACCCACGATAGGTAAATGCTCCTTTAAAGGAGTTGTAGGAAGGTAAGCACCACAGGTACCACACCTGTAGTACCTGAACGACTTGTTGTTCTCACCAAGAGAGATGTTCACAAAGCCCGGTGTACCGGAGCCTGCGCACACTACGTCCGTTGCATCATCATATAACTGATCCATATATAGCCTTCCATCATGGTAATCAGATCGTGTAATTGGTCCGAGTCTAGTTCCTTCCAACTACCCCCGTCATCTTTATCTACTCTCGGTAGCATAAGAGCGAGTTCATATCGCTCTTCTTTAGTCAAACCGAGTTGGTCCTTCATAGCCATAGCCTTGCGGTACCGGTTGGTGCGGGCGTCGCTCACGCTTGCCTCCATCGGGTTGGGGCGTGGTTGTTCTCTACAGAGAATTTGTGATCCTCATCGTTGTACCTACGGAAAATCCATTGGCACGGGTCGTCCCCATCCTCCCACTGAGCCTCTTCTTCTTCGCTCATAGGGATACCATCGTGGGTAGAACACACTAAGGGACCAATCCATCCCCTAGATTGTCCGTATCGAACCCACTCATCGTAGTCAACGTGGTAAGTCATCATTATTTGCTCCAGCAGGTGGACTTATAAGTACAGAAACGGCAGAACTCACACGACTTATGTGTTGCGCGAACTGGCCTAACGGGGACGATGTCGTCCTCAAGCGCATCCATAACCTCGTCAATTCCATCAAGGATGTCTGCGGTAAGAGCGGGGTCGTACTTGATGTGGAACTCTTTGACATCCTGTGACGGCTTCCACTCGTAGATAACGATTGCTTCCTCAATACCAAGACACATCATGTACAGGTTGACCTGACGACGGTGGGTAGTGAGGGGGCGTTTGATGTGCTTCCACAGTTCATCAAGGCTTAAGTCCCCAGAGGCATAGCCCTCGTACAACTTAGGGGCATCCCATCGGATAGTACCAAGACCGACGGACTTAATCTCTACAACGGCTTTGCCTTTGTCGTCGTCCCATACACCGTCAGCGTGGCCAATGATGCGGTAACGCTCGCTATACACAGGCACTTCCTTATAGCGAAGATCATCCGAGGAACAGAGGGGGCAAGACATTGGGGACTTATCTTCCCACTTGTACTCGCACGACTTACACTGCCAGTTACCCCATAGACAACCGGCCTTCCACATCCACCTCTGCCACTTGTCGTGGATGTTGTGGCCCTCAGCAAAGATGTTCATGCGCTTGAGGTTCATCGACTGGGGGTCGCTCTCCTCGGTGTCAGTGATCTTGTACCACGTTGAGCGTGGGCACCAGTTGTCCTTAGCCATCTCGCTTGAGTGGAAGTGCTTAGTGTCACGATGGGAGTTACGCTCCGCCTGCTCAACAGCAAGGGCTGCCTCAATCTTAGATAGCACTCGGTTGTTATCTTTGGCGCTGAACTGTTCTTTATAGTTGTTTAAGTACCACGGGTTGTCTGTCACTTGTCTGCCTTTGCTTTCTTGATCTCGAAAAACCCGTCCAAGTCAGGGTTGTTCTTCATAATGTCTCGTGCGTAATACGGTTTGTAGTCGTTACTGAGTTTGAAGCCTGCATTGGGGTCGCTTGTGCGGATGGCGGACTGGTATCTCAGGGTCTCAAATAAACCAGCAATCCCGTAACGGCTATGTCCAATGGCTTTGAGGTTGCGAGCCATTTCGACAAGGCTCTCATATACGTGAGGGTTGGCTTCGTGGAACGCCATGTACTTCTCACGTGTGGGGTCGATCTTAGCCGTCCTGATTATCTTCCTCATCAATCATCTCCAGAAAGTCGTCCTCGGTCAACACTACATACCGATGCCCCGCCAAGTCAATCTGCAACAGAGGAATTCTGCCCTCTAAGCGCGCCCTCTTAGTCAGGTCACGCATGTCCACAGCCTTAATGCTGTACGACTTGGCGTTGGGGTCCATCTTGAGTTTGTTCTCAATCATGAAGTCCTCTGTCCGCACGTCGGCTTTGCGAACCCAACCAGCACCGGACATTGCGTTCCGACTGCCCTTGTACGCTTCAGCCGTCCGCTTCTCTTGGCGGATGGACTTCTTCTGGGACTCAGTTGCCATCTTCTGGAGTTGTCTCGCCCATTACGCTGGCCATAGCGGCGTCTTTAAGTGCCTGCTGTAGCCCCAAGTCCTGCCGAACCATGTCGTACAGTTCGTCTTTCTTGTTGGCGATGCGTTCTCCGTTGAACTTGTAGCGGCCCTCAAACAGTTCCAGAGCCAGTGCGACATTGACGATGTCCTTAGCGGTATCAAAGTCGCCCTTACGGTATCCACCGGAGTTAGCGAAGTAGAAGTCTGCCTGTGCGATCTGTTGGGGGCGATACGTTTTGTTTTTCATAACACGCATCTTGATGGACTGCCCCACACGGGTGTCCAACTTAGAACCCTCACTAATCCACTCGTCACGGCGCACTTCGACACGGGTAAAGAAGTAGTAGTTCTTGGCCTTGCCACCGGGAGTGGTGCGGGGGTCGCCGTACATAACACCGATCTTGTCACGCCACTGGTTGATGGCGATGAGAGTGCATGACCTCTCGTCCTCCGTCATGGAGCGACGCTGTGCCTTTGCGCACTTCTTGAAGAATCGACTGAGAATCTGAGCACCAGTAGCAACACTGGCCTCGTCCATAGACTTGTTAACCTCAGTTTCCGTGACGAGGGCAGGGAGGCTGTCGATGACCACGCAGTCAACTGCTCGGTTGTCCACGGCTTTAAGAACGAGGTCAAGAGCGGCTTCCATCTCGTTAGTCTCTACGACCCATAAGCGCTCTAAGTCCACGCCGAAAGAGGCGGCGTACTCAGGCACGTACTCTTCTGCCGCAACCCACAGCGCCAACCACTCAGGGTCTTTGGCTTGGTTAGCGGCGATTGTCTTGTAGGCGATAGCCGTCTTGCCGGATGACTCCTCACCGACAATCTCGTTCCACTGGTTAGCAGCCCATCCTCCACCTAAGGCAAGGTCATACGCAAGCAAACCTGTGGTTGTGTGGGGGACCTCCTGCTTGGCAGAACTCCCCTTGATGATTATGTCTTCTCCGTATTTCTTGTTGATCTCTGCTGCTAGTTCTTCGATTATTGCCAGATTGTCTTTCACGCTATTCCTTTATGCCCAGTTGGACTCCAGCCCTTGAGAGAAGGAGCCATTGTACCCACACTCAAAACAGTGAGGGCGAGGTTGCTGTCCGTTGACACGGGACCCGCTGGCCCCCCGTCCGGAGTACGCAGTATAGCCTGTGGTGCTACCGCAGTCTGGGCACGCCATGTTGCCTTCTGTGCGGTGGGCTTCTCCGCCCCTCCACAGGCGCATTGCTTCACCCATAGGGACCTCTGCGTTAGGGTCTCTATTAGGGTCAAGAACATCCTTAGCGGGTGCCACTGGTTGCTGAGCCGGTTGGGGCGCAGGCTGAGGAGTGGCTACCTGCTGTTGAGGAGGCGGAGTCGCAGGGAGGGTAATCCCACGCGGAGGCGGTTGCTGATTTCCCAACTTGTTAGCCCACCATGACGAGTTACTCATCTGTTTCATCCTCCTCATCTTCATCGTCGTCAATGTTCATGAACTTACTTAAAAGGTCTTCAAAGTTGAAGAACATGTCAGCCTTTTCTTCTGAGGTGAACCCTTCAGAAGACAGCATGATATCAGGAATGTCAACTTCCTCGTTTAGTGTGATAACGCCTTCATTGAGAAGTTGACTGATAGTTGACACAGCAAACGATGTGAGGGAATCCAACATCCCTACACCCTCTTCAGCCGTGAACTTGTTATCGGGGTCGATGTGGCGGGTCATCCACCAAGAACTGTTGGCGATCATTTCTCCAGCCCTGCCCTGTTGCAGAGTGAGCCACAACTTGAGCACATCCCGGACTTCGGCCTCCATAGCATCTTCTGATGGGGGTATGAACCCATTATCAGAGGCATATGAGTGCCCTGCGAACGGAGATAGGTACAGGAAGAAGTTCCTTCGCTGTCGCCTAGCGGTTGATTCCATGTCGTCGGGCATGTTAGCCTTTCGCTTCTGCCCATGAACGGGCGTGGTGTGCTTCTACTTCTAATGCTACCCCACGAATAACGCGACCGTTGCCCATAGAGGTTTCCAGTTGACGCTCCCAGTGCACAACCTGCTCCGACGGTACTGAGATTACGATCTCGTCGTGCACCTGCACGAGCATCTTGCACTCGGGGTAGGGAAGCATTTCATACACCTTTATCATCGCTTCCTTACATATCTCGGAGGCAGTGCCCTGCACGATGGCGTTAATCGCCTGACGTTCGGACCTAGCACGTGCCGCAAAATCGTCAGAAGACAAGTCAGTTACCCGTCGACGGCGACCCTTCATGGTCTCTACGTAACCCTGTGCACGTGCCCTGCGGATGACTTGGTTCTTCCAATCAGTCAAACCTGCGTACCCGCTGTTGTAGTTGTCTACGACAGTACGAGCCTCATCAAGAGATAACTGACCACCAGTAGCATCAACGAGACGCTTAGGACCACCGCCGTATCCCATGAGAAAGTTCGGGACTTTCCCGTAGATGTTCCGTTCTTCACTGCTGACCTCCTCTGGGGGCTTACCTAGAATAACGCTGGCAGTACCGGCGTGAACGTCAATGTTTTCGTTGAAGATGTGGAGCAACTTCTCGTCCTGAGAATACATCGCCATAATCCGCATCTCGATCTGGGAATAGTCAGCAACTACAAGACTGTTGTGGTCCTCTGCGACGAACAGGCTCCTAACACGACCATCACGTGGGATGTTCTGGAGGTTGGGGTCGCTGGCAGACAAACGTCCTGTGGCGGTACGGTGAAGATGGAACTGGGGGTGCAACCTGTCCTTGTGGAGCAAGGTCATCAGCCCGTCTACATACGTTGACTTCATCTTCTTTAGTTCCGCGTGGTTCATCAGAAGATCGATGACAGGGTGTTTGCCCTGTAGGGATTTGAGGGAGTCGTCGTCAACGCTGGGGTTGCCCTTAGCGGTGACTTTCTTGGGCTTGAGTCCCAAACCACCTTCACGCTTCGTGTTAAAAAGAAATTGAACCTTGTGCGCGTTGCTGTCTGGGTTGAAACCTATGGGGGCATACTGAGCGATATCAGCCAAGTTGAGGTTGATATTGAGGTCTAACTCCTTGCCCAACTTAGTCATCTCTCGCTTGTTGACCCTGATCCCGTTCATCTCCATCTGAGCCAAAACAGGAAGCATGTCCAGTTCTAGGTAGAGAGCGTCCATCATTGTGGAGTGCTGTAACTTGCGGTAGAGACGACGGTAGGCCAACCAAGCCCAACGTGCGTCGTAGTGCACGTAACGACACGCCTTACTAAACGGCTCTGTGGTAATCGTCTTACCAATCTTGCCGTCTCTGTGGTAGGGGTCAAAAGCGAACGTCTTATCCAAGATGGTGACCAAGCGGTAGTTCATCAGGTTCTCGTTCACTAAGTGCATAAGCACCTGCGTGTCGATGTACCTACCCTTAGGCAACTGCCCACCGTAATACTTGGCGATGGACTTACAGTCGAACTTAATGTTCTGGTTGACCTTAACGATGTCCTCATCCATGAACAAAGGTTCTAGAGCGGTGAACACCTGCTCCTGAGTCAACTGCTCGGGGGCGGGGGTGAACGTAGCGGGGATGAAGTACTTAGCCCTCGCCATGGACTCCTTGCCAGATGCCAGAACGGCACGGTAGCCGGGAGGCGGAACGGTGGAGCCATCACCCCGCTGTTCGGGAACAAGAACCTCCCCGTTGGGGTGCCCCATAGGTATAGCCCAAGAGTGACCCCGAGTGGCTATACCAATCCAGAATACATCGTTGCGCAAAGGGTCAAGGGCAACGTTTCCTCGCCACTTGTCTTCGATGGCTTGGCGAGACCGCTGGATGGTAGAGGGGTGGCTCACCTTAAGTGAAGCCTCTTTGGCTTCCCACTCTTGCTCTACGAGAGCCATGACGTCTGGGTGACGTTCGATGTTGCCACGAGTCTCTACGTCAAAAGAGAATTGGCCCTCAGCCTTAACAATATCGACGATTGTCGATAACTCTTCAAGTGTGAGGACGGAGGGGGCACTAAGCCCCCTCCGCCACTCTTGCGCGTTAGCCACGCTCAGTTCTCGTAATCCAGTTCCTCAGCAGCAATCGTAAGAAGCGTCTTACGATTAGGAATAGGTACGATGCTGGCATCATACGCCTGCTTCTTGACCTGCTCAAGAGCCTCATCAGTCAAAGGAGCGATGTTCCACTCCTCTTCCAAGTCCCGGTCACGCACCATCTGGTGGTTGGTCTGTGAGGTCGGGCCTTTACCGCTACGGGAGATTGCCCAGTAGTGCTTAGGCAGAGGTCCCTGACGGGGGTCCTGATGGAAGTTCTTCAGCGAGTCGATGACACGAGGGCCAACCTCGTAGGACTTGATGGTGGTGTCACCGTCTTCGGTCAGCAAGGCTACGTTAAACGCAAACCGTGCGCTAGGACGGTGGCCAGCATCACACAAAGGGCAACCCTGTGGGTGCATGTCCGAAAGGCAAGTAAAGGACTTCTGCCCCTGACGCTCTACCCAGTGCTGGCGGTAAGAGGTGTAAGGCTCGTCCTCAAGGAACTTGACGATGATCGGCTTTTCTTCGACTTTGAGGCGCTGAGCAAACGGGCTATCTGCCTGCTTGGTCTGCTCCACGTTGCCCCACCCGCGCTTGATAACACGGCGAGCCTGAGAGACATTCATGTCGCTGTCTGTCTCAGGGGACGAAGTCGGTGCGTCGTCGTCAATAGTGTCAGTATCAAATCTACCCATGGCGTTAACTCTTTTCTTGTCAGTGTTTGGGGTAATGTTCTGCGATTTGCTTACGAAAGCCGTTCCAATCGTTGTGATTGGGGTCGTCAATCTTAAACTGCATCGCAGCCTCTACAATAAAGACAATCTGTGCCTCGCTGTAGAGTCTCCTCCCCCTCACCGCTTTGCCCGGAATCTGCTCCGACCTAGGCGCTGGGGTTCGGAATGAGGCTGGGGGAATCCATCCCTTAGCCTCCCATGACCTAATGGTCACGGGTTTTCTATTCAGTGCGGAAGCCAATGCTCCGACTGTGTAGAACTTATGAGTAACACCCTTAACGGAGTACTCGTGGTGTTTGAGACCATTTAACCACTCGTGTGTAACAGAGTCAATAGCCGCCCCACGATTCTTTGGGGCTGTTTTGCCGGGGTAGTCAGGTCCTTCCTCGGACTCTCTGTGTGCGGTCTCTTTCTCAGAGACGATGGCGTTGAAGAGGTCAAGAGGGTCAGTACTCATAGTAGTCCATATTGTATCAATAGCAGGGTTTTACTTGGTGGACAGCCTCTGGAGCAACTGAATGGCCCTGTCCAAGCGTTTCGCCTCGTCATCACCACGGGGTACTACTCGCGACAGGAAGAAGGCAGCGTCAGCGGCAGCAGCGACAGTGGCTGGGTGGATTGAGGGAGCGGAAGCAGTTTGGCTCATTTCAGTTGTCCTTTCTTGATCGGTATGAGAAGTACGACGATAGCACATGCTCAGTAGTCGTAAGTTGCTCCCTCAACCGGCTTCATGAAAGCGTAACTTGGAGAAGGGGTGTCGTACATGCTCTGGAACGTTTCCTCCAGCCCAGACTCATCCCGGTTCTCGTATATGTATGCAACGAGTGCATCTTCGTCAACCACTCGAACAACTGTGGACACCTGCTCCCAGATACCACGGTCAATAGCCCAACGCTGTACCCTCTCGGGGTTGAGGGTCTTTTTGCCCTGCCTGCGCTGGCGCTGGAGCATGAACCTACCAACAGGGAGCCACTGGTGCCCCTTGTCGTCTTCCTCTCCCTCAGCGGTAACGGCATCGACAAGTACTTTCTTGTACTCGTCTAACTGCTTCTTCAGCAATTCGATGTGGTCCAACTGCTTTAAGTACTCACTTGCTACACGTTCGATATCCATAATTGTCTCCTATACATTCGACTCTCTCAGAAACTGACTGAGAGTATCCATTGACAGTTCCATACTGCCGTCATTGTCGTAGTGCTTACCGTCAATGAATGCCTCATTGACGGACCTCTTTACTTGAAGCATCTCGTATTGACGCTCTTCTATACTGCCCTGCATTACGAAGGTAGCAATAGTAACGTGCGGGAACTCAGAGGACAACCTGATGATTCTGGCTTCTCGTTGTTCCAACTTGCCACTACTCCATGGAAGGTCGTAACTAATGAGGTAGTTGGCAATAGGGAGGTCAACCCCATACCCACCAGCGTCAGAGGATAAGAACAGTCGACACTTGGGGTCATCAGTGAACCGTTGTTTCGACGCATCTCGCTCCTCAGAACTCATTCCTCCCATGAACAGCACACTGTCGGTCATGCTCTTCGTAGCCTCTTGTATGAGACGCAGGTTCTTCTTGAAGAAGGAGAACAACACTACCTTGTTATCTGGGTTTTCGTCAAGGACTTGCTGGATGTATTCCACACAAGCCTCCAGTTTGGGGGCGCTGTTCACTCCCTCAAGCCGTCCTTGTCGCACTATATCGTGGGCATATGCGCTACCGAGAGGCGAATTCTTATCGGCGTACTCCTTCGCGGACTCCTCAATCAGGCCCGGGTTGTCGCACAGCATCCGAAGAACCGTCAGCCTAGACATAATCTGCCCTTGCGAGTCGTCCCCTCCACCGCCGTTGTAGTGCGCCCACAGGTTGAAAGAGCCTTTCGCCTTAGACATAGCGTCGCTGATCTTTATCAACAAGTCGTTAGAGATATACTTGTACAGAGCCCCACCTCTAGTGTCAAATGGGACAGGGATTGTCTGGTGAATAATGTCAGGCAACTGGTCCTTGATATCGTCCCTAGTCTTTCTGACCATGCACTCCTGCATGACTCTGTGCATCTTGTCTAGGTTGCGGTACCTAGTCGGTTTACCCCAATGGTCTCTGACTATAAAAGTCCTATCAAAGGTTTTGAAATCGCCAAGAACGTCCTTATCGACGAACTCCATTATGCTAAATAGTTCCTCGGGGCGATTCTCGATAGGCTGCCCGGTGAGGGCAAAGCGGTAAGGCACCGTCTTACCTACACGCTTTACTAGACGAGAACGCTTAGCAGAGCGGTTCTTTATCATCGTGCTCTCGTCCACCACGACTGCTTGAATGGTACCCAACTGGCTGAGGTCGTTCACCAGTGTCTCAGAGTTAACGATTACATATCGGCTGTTTTTAGAGAACTTCCACTGAGCGTTACGTTTGGTCTTAGGCCCATCGATAACGGTTGCTTTAGCGTCAGTAAACTTTGAAATCTCCCTAGCCCACTGGTATTTGAGGGAGGCGGGGACAATGACTAGACACCGGTCGACCTCCCCCTCCTCGTACAGTTGTTCGATTGCTCCCAACGTCGTGGGGGTTTTGCCCGCACCCATAACCATGCCGAGAAGCATCTGCCCTCTGTCGGTCATTCTCTCTACTGCCTCTTGTTGGTAAGGCCACAGGTTTCCCTTAAACACGGATAACACTCACGTTCTCTAGTCCATTCATGATCTGGAAGTCACTCATGTCCCCCAAGTCTTTGATATCAGAATCGATATAGCGCCAGTATTTTACCCTCTTGCGGAACGAGGGAAGGGAGCGCGAGAGTCGGGACGTTTCCAATGCCCCGGCATGATCGTTGTCGAACGCCAAGATTAGACCATCAAACCTGTCTGCGAGAAGGTTGGCTTGGTGCTCAGACACGTTGGCACCAAATGACGCTACCGCTGATATATCGTCACCGCTGTACACCGAGTGGAAGCGCACAACGTCTAGGGGAGACTCCAGTAGCAGGCCGATAGGGCTGTGGCTACGTTCGATACCGAACAGAGTCATACCCTTATGAACGCCTTCGGGCTGGTTCCTAACCCACCCATGCTTCTTCAACTGCCACCCCCACAGTTCCCCCAAAGGAGAAACAATGGGAATAACTGTTGCCTTGTTGTCGCTATCCCAACGGATTCCGTAGCGGGTTGCCACTTCCTTATCCAGTTTACGCAACTTAAGAAGACCGTCGGGTGCGGGAGAGAACTTAGCGTAGTGAACCCAGTCCACTGGCTCACGGTGCACCGTTACTTCTTGCTCAACCTCCGTCAGACGACGTAGGCCACTGTGAATGAGGTGAGACTGTATCTGCCACAGGGCAGAGGGATCGGTGGTGAGTTGGCTTACGAGCATCGACAGGTTGCCACGAGCACCGCAGGAGAAGCAATACCACAGACCCGTCTCAGAGTTCATGTACCACGAATACCGAGAACTCTCACGGCCCTTTGTCAGGTGGTGAACAGGGCAACGACCGTTTATCTCGTCACTCTGTATACGCTTGATCTCTATGCCAAGACCTGTCAGTACTTCAGTCAGATCGTCGCTGTGACTCATACTCTGCAAGTGTTTCTCTTAGTTTCCTAATGTACTGAGCCGCCTCCCTTAACAGGGATATCTCGGGGGTGCTCATGGAGGCGTACTCCAGACGCTCCACGATGTCCATGTCAGTCGAATGATGGGTCAACTTCAGCCACCTCCGATACCTCGTCAAATTCCATTGTCTTCCAATCCCACTTCACGTGAATCTCTGCGTGGGGCGCAGTACGAGCCTCCACCACACGGATGATTGCCTGATCGTCCAAATCAGGATTTCGCTCAACACCCAACACTAGGTCAGCGTCTTGAACGAATGAAGAAGTATACCCGATGCTGTCCGCGGTGATGGCACGCGTACGTTTGTTGTTAAGTTTCCACGACAACACCTGTGAAGTACCTACGATAGGTATATCAAACCTCTGTGCGAGCCTCTTCACTCCACGAGTAATGTTGGTCAGAGCCTGCGGTGTTCCTTTTGGCTCACCATTCTCGTCATCCATCAGATACATACCGTCGATAAAGACAGCGTCAGGCTGGTACTCCTGAATCTTCCCAGCAATAGCACTGATGGTCGTCAAACTGCTGGAGTCCTCTGACATCATAAATGGTTGCATGTTCTTCATCATCCGCATGGACTTCTCTAAGCGGTCGAACTCCGCCTCAGACATCTGCCCGCTGAGAATACGCTCGTAGGGAATCTTCGCAATGAGAGAGTAGAACCTAGACCTCTGCTCTGCTACGGACATCTCAAAAGAAATGAACAAGGGGACTAGCCCGTGTCGGTGGCAGGCATTAGCCATAATCAACTCAAACAAAGACTTACCACGCTTAGGCTCACCCACCATGACAATGAACTGCTGGGGGCGCAGGCCGTAGGTCACCCTATCCAGTCCTGCAAAGCCCGTGGGAATACCCTGCAAAGCGTTGGGGTTGTCCCGCATCTCCCTGTACATCTGGAGTTGCTTTTCCCACCCCTCAACGATGTTGAAGTCCCGTAGGCGAGCGGTCTCTGTACCAGCCGCCTGAAGACCCTTAGACAGGATAGACATGGCCTCTGTCACGTTGTCTTTGTCCAGAGGCCCCATGGCGTCAGTGACTGCGGCTACAACGGTACGTGTTCGGTAAGCATCTAGCAGTTCCTCAAACAGACCGCTAAAGGTTTCACTGGTGGTGTCTTCAACCGAGATATCGCCGTAAGCGGTGTGGAACGCACGCTCTGTCGGTACTGCCCCGTGCTTTTGGTTGTAGTCCAGCAACCACCTGTAAACGTTCTCCCAATCATTGGAGAAGTAGACGGGCTTGATCCCGGCTCGGGTCGCCTCGTGGATGGATTGTTCCTCAATGATCTTGCTGATTACGAGGTGCTCAATAGATGCCATTAGATTCCAAACGTCCCATCTGGGAGGGCGACCGTGGCCCTGAACCCGAGTATTGCAGCGTCCTCTTCATAAGGGGTGAAGAGGGTGTGTACGTCACGGTTGTACTTGAAGTCGTCTCTCAGGGTGTCCAAATCGGGGTAAGCGTATACGCTTACATTGATCCCCTTGCGTGCGAGCCAGTGCTCCACAGCGTCAACCAATTCATCTTCAAAGTAGGTGTACACCTCTACACCTAAATCAAGTTGGTTAACCATGTGGTGCACCGACTTGAGTGGCATCTCATTGACCTTCCACCTACGCACCTCTTGCTTAACCCACTCTTCTTCTGACATGGGCTTTTCCCTGCTGAACAGGCGACGCTTAGCGGGCTGTTCGGTACGTGTTATAAGAAGGTTCTCAAACCAGCACGCTATGTGCTTGTGCGTGGTGGGAGCGATGTCGTTACCTTCCACGAACCACCTCAAACTCAAAATCAGCAAGAGGGTTTGCTAAACGAGAACCATAACGGGTCTTGATGTCCTGAATGGAAAGACGGGAAGTGATGATGGTCGACTTCTTTTTGTCGTAACGCTTGCGGATAAGGCTACCCAACTCGTGGCTAGCGAACTCCGTGAGGCGTTCCTCTCCTAACCCGTCGATAACTACTACATCAAACACACCTTTAACGTACTTCACCACGTGAGGGCTTGAGTACATCTCTGGAAGTAGTCCGTCATTATCGAATGAGTCCTTAATCATTTCGATGTAATCGTCGGCCTCTACCCACCGGCCTGACACCGGAAACTTGTTAACCGCCTCTGTCAGAGTTCTAGCGGCAATCAAAGACTTGCCCGAACCCGATGGGCCTTGAATGAACAAGTTACCGTCGCCCTTAAGTGGAACCGGTTTCCAATCTTGCATGGCATCGTGAATACGTTGGGGTAGATGCAGGTGGAACAACCGCTCGTCGGTGGGGCGGTTTCTCCACCAAGCCTCGCTCTTCCATTCAGTGGGGGTCGTGTAGTTCACCATGTCTCCTTTTTCCCTACAGCAGGCACGTTCGCAACAGCCTCCCTGACAGTGTCGCACCTACGGCGTAGAGTCTTCGGTGACCGAACCTTAGAGGCCAACTCTGTGGGGAGTGAGATACTACTCAATTCACCCCGCAGATGTCCAGAGTCCTCGTCATTTTGTTCTAGATTCCAAGCAATCAAAGACTCTAGAGCAGACAACATTGACGACACTACGTCGGTGTCGTAGTCCTCACGGATAATGTCGGCAACAATTTCCGGATAGCGCAGAACTGACTCGTCACAGTAAAGCAGAACACACTTACGCACCGAAGAAGCGGACTCAAACAAAGAGGTGTCATTGGGCATCCCATCAACCAACCACTGTGTTACAGGGTCGACCACCTCAATAGTTGTCTCTGAAGCAAGTTCTTCCTGAACCTCTGTCTTACAGAACATGAGAGCGGGGTACTCAGAAGCAGCGTACGGAGAAGAGTAGAACCTATCTACAATAGACTTTAATGCGTCTGGGCTGTACCCATTAGAAAGCCTACGAGAGAAATGACTAGACAATATGGCTTTATCCTCGTGGTCAAACCTCTGGCTCATACGCATACCGCGGTGATATCCAAAGTACTTGACCAGTTCATACACCTTGTTACTCGCTCTCTTCGGGCGAGGGGGACGCTCTTCCCAACCTTTGTCGGGGGCGTCAGGGTCAGCGCCAAAAGTGGGCATAACCAAAACCTTTCTCCATGGTGGAGCGAGCGCCATTAACCAGCCCAACCACGAGAGGAAGGCGCTCGCTCCTAACCATGAAAGGAGACACGTATGGAAGCCGTGCCGCTAGCAATAGTAGCACTAAAGGGGCACGATAAGCAAGGGATGCTATGGAAATTATCAAACTTCCATGCGGGCTAGGGACCGAAGCATCCAGAGGCGAGCCTGCCCGAGCGCAAGGTGAGCCATGTCGGTCTCAAACCCCGGTGTGTAGTGCTCGTAGAAGTTACCAATCAAGGTAATCATCTCCTGAGCAAATGCCAACTCTGACTCAGCAGCGACTTTGTGCGCCTCTTCAACCATCTTCTCAACTGACGGCGTTTCTACAACGGGGTCATCGGCTGGGGATTCTGCCCCAAACAATTCCTCAATAATGCCTGACTTGGTCTTGGCTGAGCATCCCAACTTCTCTCCGTACCGCTTGACGGCGGGAACTGCCATGTCCTCTAACTGTTCACGGGTAAAACGGCTGTCGTCCTCGTCGTCGTCCTCTTCTACTTCTTCAACGGGGGCGGGCTCAGCGTCAGGCTGATACTCAACTACGATGGGGGAAAGACCGTTGCTGAGTTCACGTACACGAACATCCTCACCAGAGTCGAACACTCGTTCGACTAAATCGAATTCGTTGTCGTCCCACATGATAAGGACTTCTCCGTCGACAGCCTTGATGAGTGCGGAAGTCGTGTCCTTGACTTTCACCACATCGCAGGTGTCGCTGGCGCGGAATGATGGGTGGACGTTCTGCCCCTCTGAGTACAGCAGGGTAGTGCTGACCTCGTTGTCTAGCAGGTACCCGAGGATGGTCTCAATACCGCCATTCATGGCTTTTGGCCACGCAATGGTAACGGCATCCCCATCAGACAAGGCGTCGATTAGTGATTCTTTTACGGCGTCGGGAGGACAATCTCCTGAACCGACAATGACGATGTTACTCATACTGTCTCCTTTTTACTGCGAGCGAAGGAGCGTATCAGCGGGTTTACAGCCGTGTCAAGGCTAGTTAGGAAGAACCGAAAGAAGGGACGCTCCCACAACGTTCTGGAAGGAGATGTTAGCGACCCCAGCAGTGGAGTAGATGTCACGTTCGTGGATAGGTAAGACCCCCAAGCAAGTGGCGAGAAACACTCCCTTTGTCTTGCGGTACTGCTCGGTGTACACCGAGACGGCGTTGTTGGCTTGGGCGGAGCCCCCCAGCCAGCGGTGGTCTTTGATCTCAGAGTTTGTAGCACCACCCACCGTGTCGATAAGCCAGCCAGAGCGCGATTCATTGCCGTCAAAGTAATTGCCGATGAAGTTACGCTCAGCAAGCATTTGATACGGGGAGAAATCGGAGGTAGACAAATCCACTAGGAACTCGATAAAGCCTGCTTGAAGGGTGGAGGTCACCCCTCCAGTAGTAATGCTGACTTGGTACACATTCTTATCGATTGCCTTTTTGGCAGTGCTGGTCGTGCCTAGTACGACGCCATCGACATCAACAACACGCACCCACTTAATATCCCCGCTGTATTGACCGTGGACAGAGAACGAAATCTGGTCTGACAGACTGACAGGGATAGCGCAGGCCAAACGGAACATAACGTGAGTAACACCCGCAGAATCGCCAGCGCCTGTCGTGCTATACAGTTTTCCGTTTACAGAATACGCCGGGGTTGCTCCGCCAGTATCGTACGCGCTGTAGGTAGTGGCAGTAAAATCTAAGGGAGTAGCCACTTCATCTTCGTGGGCGGCTCGGTCATTAACCATACTGGCCCACGAAGCGCTGTTACGAGAAGTGGTTTCCCACAACGGATCAGGGATGTAGTTAACACGCTGCTCGTACACCTTAATAATACCTGAACCGGGGGTGCCCCCACCTCTGTCTAGTTCTACATCACAACCACTAAGAGACCTAAGAACGTGGTTAATTTGCTTTTGCGTACCCTTTGATCGCCTTAGATATCCTATGTCTGCTAGCACGCTACGTAGTCGGTGGGCACCCAAGTCAGACGACAGCAGACCAACACCTAACTGTCTGGAGATAGCATCAAGCACCTCCGTGTCGGCTACAGAAGGGTCTCTGGACACCATCATGTAATCGATAGTGGTGCGCAAACGGTCGATGTCGAACCCGAAGATGGACAAGAACTTGTACAAATCCCCTACTCGGTAGCCGCCTTCTTCACGAGGCCACGACACCCCTCCAAGGAGTTCCACCAACGTGTCGTTGTCTACTGAAGGGGTAGCGTTTTTGAAGTCCTGAGTACGGTAGTACATAGGAATACGGCTCCACAACATATCCGTGGAACGGTGGTTGTAGGGAACAAGAACACGTAGGGACGCCGCCCGCTCGTAATAAGGCTCTTGACCAGTAGCGGCATACTCTACGAAAAGACTGTAGTAAGCCCACTTGCCTGACTGAGGAGGGCTATCTGGGGTCGTCTCAGTGTTGTGTAGTGAGGTACCAGAGAAGCGCGTGTACACAACTTGCGTACCAGAATTAATGGTTTGAGGTTCCCCGTCTTGGGAATAAACAATGACGATAGCGGAAGGAGAGGGGGTGGGGGACAGGGTTGGTACCGAACCTCCTGTAGGAGAGGAAGAGAAGGCTGGCAAGTCAGTAAGACCGTAAGTAAGAGTCACTTCTGTGTAGCCCGTGGCAACAACGGAGAAGGTGTTGGTGGGGGCAGAAGCCGGTGGCAGTTGGAGACCGTCAGCACGAAGAGCGTTGTCTAGAGACCTCTCAACTAGAGACCACGACGTAGTGGCTGCGTCGTACTGAACAAATCCAATACCTGAAGGTGTGAACCCGGGGTCGGTTTTATATACGATCTGGTTGTCGTAGGGGGTAGCGATAGTGCTCGGGTCGTCTACTACTTCGTAGTTAAACCGGTTGTACGAGCCCCCATCGGCGTAGTTGTACCTGAGGCGAAAGGAGGTAAATGCCATTACGTCCCCTGAATGCCGCCGGAGACAACGATCTTAGACAAGATAGAGGTCTCGCCAGTGTCTACGTGCAGTTTAGGTAGTTCGTTGAATGGGGCTGTAATAGTCTGCACGGTGGCTGGAGTGGTCAGGACGCTCACGTTATCGCTGAAGTAACCTCCCCCATCGGTGGGGTCCACCGTCACGTAGTCCACACCGGGGACACTAAGTATGGCGCTGTAGATGCGGCCAAGGGTGATCGTCTGACCGAAGTTGATGCGGTCGAACGCAAAAAGACCGTCAATAACGTTGGCCACGTCTTGTTTTACCCACGACGCTACAAACCTGTCGTTAACGTAAATCTTAGGCTTCAGGTAGATTTGAGCGTAATCGATAGTGCTATCAGCCGCTACGGTGACACCGACAACGGCCCGTTCCCCTACGTACGACTCCACCCGATCTTCTAGATCGGTATTTTGCGTGGAACTAGTGGCGGTTACCGCTAAGAAGTCGCTCTCTTCTCCGTGTACGTAGAGCGTCACCGTACCTGCGTTGTATTGCAGAGTAGCCTTTGCCACGCCCTGTACCTGTAGTGCAAGGTTTTTGAAGTCAGCCTCAGTGACTGCCCTGTTCTGTGCTGAGATGGCGGACGGGAGCGACGTACGCATAGAGACAATGGATTCGTCGTCCGTTCCACCAGAGAACGCGGATGAACTCACGAGTGCTACCCCATCAGGTGTGTCGGCGTAGAACCCAGACACTGAGTTGGCGGGGATGTTGCCTTCAGAGCCTTTTCCGTAGGCGTACCTAACTTCTATGACGGAGCCCTGCGGGGGCACAAAACCGTAGGAAGTGGTGCCAAACACGATAACTGTTTCACCGTCTGCATTCGTTTCTACAAGATAGACACGTTCTCCAGTGCTGCTATCGGAGATACGTTCAACCGAGCGGTACTGAATGGGAGTCGTACCATCCTCTTTGACAAACACTCGAATACTTGACTTAATAACGTTGCCCTTGTTCAGGACGTAACGCTGGTTTGAGTTGCCTGATGCCCCAGAACTTCCAGTAACTGTTTCTGTGTTGACAATGGTTCCTTCACGCAGGTTAACCACAGTGTTACTG
>Ga0181577_10001511_pt1 | contig 18632 bp, 15 predicted proteins | sample 101ome_21_FD_132468 | JGI IMG/M metagenome (GOLD analysis project Ga0181577, IMG submission 132468) | Coastal salt marsh microbial communities from the Groves Creek Marsh, Skidaway Island, Georgia - 101413BT metaG (megahit assembly) | ecosystem: Environmental > Aquatic > Marine > Intertidal...
CTCACCTCTTCCCATCCCGAACAGAGTAGTTAAGCCCACTAGCGCAGATGGTACTGCCACACGGTGGGAGAGTATGTCGCCGCCTTCTTCGAGACCCTCGCTTTTTGCGGGGGTCTTTTTTTTTGAATTGGTTTAAAGAGTTTGAAAGATAGTCCGATCAAAAATCAATAGCATCTTATATATTTTACCATGCGCTACCCAAAAGGTTTGATTCATAGGGGTTGATACACCTGCTTTTAAAAATTGATAGACCAAGCAAGCGGAAGTTTCATCGCAATAGCTTTTAATCATTTTATAGGCAACATTTTTCGGCGGGTTGTTGGCAAGAGCATTAACATAGCTAGCTGCTGACTCAAAATGCTGAAAGGGCCCATTAAATTGTAAATCATCAGCCAGTATATTTCTTATTGCCTTGAAATCACCTGTTTTATAATAACAATCCAAATAATATTGTGCTAGTTCTAAAGGGGTCATGACAAAATAAGAGTTGATGTGTGAATTGCCAAACGCAATTTTAGCGTTGATAGTCACCTGCTTTTAGAGTATACATTAAGCGATAGATTTTCCACTTGTCTTTTTCTTTTCGAAGAAGTGTGGTGAATTCTGAAATTGACACGGTGGTGTCTTTAGCAATGCCTTTTTCTTGCGTATACCAAGTTAGGGTAGAGACTCCTTGATAGGCTGCTATATGGTTGTCAAGATGAAGTTCAGGATGGCTAACTTCATAGGTCAAAATGGGATAAGTTATGTTGCTTTTGGGAAACCAAAATTGGCTAAGTGCCTGCTTTCCCACTAGTGGCTTAGCTGTTTTGCCGGGTCGATATAAGACCACATCATCACTAATATAAGCTAACACAGTTTTAGAGTCGCCTTGTTTCCAAGCTGCTCTATAGGCCAGCATTACAGCTTCGACGTCTTCTTTTGGTGGTATTTCTGTTTGGTTTCCATTTTTACAGGCATCACTGAGTCCCATGAGGACCAGGCCCAAGCCTAAAGGTTTGATTAGAGCTATAAATTTTGGAGCGAAAAGTAGGTGTTTCATTGTGCTATTTCGATTTGAGTTTAACGAAAGTTAAAGATATTAATTTTTGAATAGGGGGCTAAACGCCAAGCCTATAGAGGCAACTATAATCCCATCCACCAACAATCTAAAGTATCGGTGAGCATGTGAAGCACTAGGCCTAGACCAATATAATTTAGTGGTTTTTTTAAAAAAAGCAAACCCACATAAACCGCAATGGCAAAATTTTGGTGGAGTAAATGAAATCCGATGCTACAACGCTCCGGATCATAGATGGGCGAGGCCCAAAGATGGTCTAGGTCAACCAATAGGGTGGCTAAAAGTAGTAACCCAACTTTTATTCGTTCCTTTTTAAAAAAGAAAAAAGCAACTAAAAGGGGCAGCCCCAAATGTAAAAAGTAGTGGACAAAAAACCGCAACTCAAGTTTTTAAAGTGCCTCTAAAAATACATTTCGAAAAGCAATACGTCCTTCTTTGGCCACTTGCAAGCCAATGACTCCTTTAGGAGCAGGATTTCCTTTATATTCAGCAGTAATCTCACCATTGAGCCGCACAGTTGTGGTTTCGCCTTCACATCTTATTTCGTAGGTATTCCAACGGTCAATGGTCTCCACATAGACCATGGGTTTTACTTTGGTGACAATGGCTCCGCTACGGTTGTCTTGGTTGGGATGCAAATCCCAAATATTAATTTCATGACAATCTGTTGCGCTCATTTCTTTGTCTTTACAAAGCACAAAAACCCCTGAATTGACCTGTGCATCGGGTTTAAATTCTAAGGTCAACACAAAATTAGCATAGGTGTTTTTTGTAATGACATAGCCTTCGCCAGAGGCGGCATTGCCGTATAAAACCCCCTTTTTAATTTTCCATTTAGCGTCTCCGCTAATTTCCCAATCGGTTTGATTTTTGGCAAAGAGGGCTTTTTTTTCTTGGGCTGTTACTAAAATGGGCCACGCTAGAAGAAGCGATAATAGAAAGGATGATTTCATTTTATTATGTGTTTAGACAATTTTAAAGATAGGAGGAATTGCTAAAGAATGTCTTTTTTAATTTAAAATTTTTATTTTTGACCTTTATAGTCCTCTAAATTTTACCCTTATGAAAACCTTTCTTCCTTATCTTTTTTTAATCAGTTTTATTTTAATTACCGCTTGTGAGCAGTACAAATGCCAGGATCATCCGCATGATAGGGCGCAAGAAAATGTAAGCCTTGAAAAACAAATTGCTATGGGCAAACGTTTGGTTACGGCATTGGGATGCAATGACTGTCATTCGCCTAAGCTATTTTCGGCTACAGGAGTTGCCCTAAATGATTCATTATTACTTTCTGGTCACCACGGTCCTCTGCCTCTGCCCTCCTCTCCATTTCAAGAAATAGATGCCCGTTTTTGGATGGTTTTTGCAACCGATGGAACAGCCAGTATAGGTCCTTGGGGAGTGTCGTATGCCTCTAACCTTACACCTCATGAAACAGGCCTGAAAGGCTGGACAATTGAACAATTCACGCGTGCCATGCAGGAGGGAAAATACAAAGGCTTGCCCGAAGGGAGAACCCTATTGCCTCCCATGCCATGGCCTGGCTATCAAGCTCTTACGGATGAAGAATTAAAAGCTATTTTTAGCTATTTACAGCACTTACCTGCTGTGGCAAATAGAGTGCCGGCACCCATGCCTCCACAGATGGTTAATTGAATTCAAATAACAATTGCAAATAAAAAGACATCTAGCGCTTTTATGTTCCTTTGATTTCTTTGCTTGCCTAATTTTCTTCTTCTGTTGAAAGGAGTAAGATTTCATTTTCTTGGGCTAGTAATTGGGTAATGGCATAAGTGGCTGTTGCAATGATTTGATGCATATTTTCTACGTCCATTTTATCGGCTTCGTCTTCTACTTTATGGTAGTAGTCATAATTTTTAAAATCGAAAGAAGAGAGCGTATGGGCTGGAATTCCCATAACGTTATAAAAAGCATAATTGTCAGAACGTTGAAACAAATTATATGCTTTTGCTTCTGGCAAAAACTGTACAAAGTTGGGCGTTATTGTATGGAGTACATCAGCCATATTAGAACGTTCATAGCCGGTCATATAAACTTGATTGGCTCCTGTGGTCAAGATTTTTCCAATCATTTCAAAATTGATCATATAGTCTATTTTAACCCCTTCATTTTTAAAACGTTCCGCTAAATGATAGGCACCCAACAGCCCTTTTTCTTCATCGGCAAAGAGCCCTAGTACTACATTTTGATTCCATTGGTGTTGGGCTAAAAAGCGACCTATTTGCAGAACAGCCGTGCTGCCCGTTGCATTGTCGTTGGCACCGTTAAAAATAGAGTCTAAGGCCTTGCCCCCAATACCAATATGATCTAAATGAGCCCCTATCAATATTGTTTTTTTATTGGGATCATAAGCACCCACTTGCCCCACTAGGTTATAGGATGAATGGCCTTCACCTTCCAGACTGTCTCTGTAGGCGGGATAGAAAGGTTTTATTTGATGCTCTTTAAAATAAGAGGCCACAAAAGTGGCTGCTTTTGCATAGCCTCCGTTTTTGCTATCTCTCCCTTTCATACTGTCGGCAGCTAGGGTGAATAGTAGTCTTTTAGTTTCCTGGAATGAAATTTGTTTTTTAACCCCATCGAGCGTAAAATCAAATTTGGTTTTTGAGGAATTATTTTGACAGCTTAAGAACAATAAGCTGAGGAACAAGGGGAGATAATATTTCATCTTCTAGTTAATTTAGTTGCCTAATGACTGAGGCTTAAAGATAAGATTGTATTTTTATTTTATGAAAAACTTGATCCCCCTCTTTATTCTTTCCTTTTCGATCCTTCAGGCCCAAAAAAATAAAATTGAAAAATCAGTTCTTATTTTGCCACCTAAGCAAATTGTGCAAGTTGACTATCCCTTATATCAAGGTTTTACGGTTAAAATATGGAATGTCTCAAAATTCGAATTAGGGGTTTCTGCTCGTCATCGTAAAACAGATTCTTTGCAAAAAGGGTTTGGACTACCCAAAGGAAATAGTGCCCAATTAGCAGTAGAACAGGGTCACTATCTACAATTCGAAAACCGTTTTTTGTCGCCATTAAAAGTGGAATATATGCTTCAGCGAGGAAGTGGAGGCCAAAAGAAAACCACCCAAGCACTCACCCCACAACGAGCTTTTTATTTAGAAAATAATACGGCCCAAACCTTGCCCTTGCGCATACCCGGCAAAATGAATCACAACCTAAGTCCATTTTCTCGCAGTGGAGTTGACCTTCCCAATGGCCAAAAGATTTTTTTGGAATTAAACGGAAAACGTATTTTAATCCTCACCGTGACCGATTCCATTCAACATGGTGATCGCATTGACGTGGCCACTTTAGTCAACAAGGCGTTAAACAGCCCCTAAGTGGGTTGGATTTAGGCTACTAAATCTCCGGTCTTATTTTTTTGTGGCAATTTAGACGTTCCCATCAAATAGGTATCAATTTGATGGGCGGCTTCGCGTCCTTCAGAAATTGCCCAAACAATCAGCGATTGTCCTCTTCGAGCATCCCCAGCTGTAAAAATATTGGGTTTTAGAGTTTGATACTGGTCAATTCCTTTAATATTACCTCTTTCATCAAAAGTTAAACCAAATTGCTCAGGCAAGGTTTTTTCGGGTCCTGTAAATCCAAGGGCTAATAAAGCCAAGTTACAAGGCCATTCTTTTTCGCTACCTTTCTTTTCCACTAATTGAGGGCGTTCTCCAGGCACTTTTTTCCAGCTTACTTCTACTGTTTTAAGTCCTTTGAGTTTACCTTCTTTATCGCCAATAAAGGCTTTAGTTAAAATACTCCACTCTCGGTGACTACCTTCTTCGTGAGAAGAGCTTGTTTTCAACACAAAGGGCCAATAGGGCCAAGGGTGGTCTTCTGTTCGAGTTTCTGCCGGCTTGGGCATAATTTCAAAATTCGTAACACTTTTAGCTCCGTGACGGTTAGAAGTACCAATACAGTCTGAACCCGTATCTCCTCCACCAATCACAATCACATCTTTGTCTTTCGCAAAGAGCTTGGGATCTCTTTTGTGTTGGCCGTCAACAGCTTTGTTATTATGGGGTAAGAAATCCATGGCTTGTACTACACCGTCTAAATCGGCTCCCGGTATGGGTAGCTCTCTTTTAATGGTGGCACCAGTGGCCAATAGCACTACATCAAACTCCGCTTCAAGGTCTTCTGCGGTGATGGTTTTACCCACTTCCACATTGCATTTAAATTGGATGCCCTCTGCTTCCATTATGGCTAAGCGACGATCAATAATATTTTTTTCCATTTTGAAGTCGGGAATACCATAACGCAAAAGGCCACCAATTTTATTGTCCCGTTCAAAAACCGTAACCGTGTGTCCTGCACGATTGAGTTGCTGTGCAGCGGCCAATCCTGCTGGCCCTGAACCCACAATGGCAACCGTTTTGTCTGTTCGAGTGGCTGGGGGTTGGGGTTTGATCCAGCCTTCGGCAAAGCCACGTTCAACAATATATTTTTCAATTAACTCTATGGAAACAGGAGGATTGATGATGCCCAACACACAGGCTGCTTCACAGGGGGCCGGACATAAGCGTCCGGTAAATTCTGGGTAGTTATTGGTGGCATGTAAAATTTGAAGTGCTCGTTCCCATTCGTTTTTATAAACAGCATCATTAAAATCTGGAATTAAGTTTCCTAGGGGACAACCACTGTGACAAAAAGGAATGCCACAATCCATGCAGCGCCCCCCTTGCTCTTGCAGTTTTTCTGTCTCGGGAGCTAGGGTGAATTCATTGTAGTTTTCAATACGTTTTTTAGGGTCAACCGTAGATTCTTTAATCCGGTCGAATTCCATAAAACCTCTTAACTTACCCATAATCTAAATTTTTTCTGTTTCTGTTTTAGCCATCATTTCTAAGGCTCGTTTATAGTCGGTAGGCATAACTTTGATAAAGTTTTTTGCAGTAGCTGGCCATTTAGATAAAATGCGTTCGGCTTTAGCGCTTTTGGCATAATCCACATGATTTTGCAACAGTTGGGCCAAATGTTCACGATCTTGATCGGTTAAGTCTTCCAGCTCTACCATTTCTAAATTGAATTTCTTTTGATCAAATTGACCATCTTCACTATAAAGATAGGCAATACCACCGCTCATACCGGCGGCAAAATTGCGTCCAAAGGAGCCCAAAATAACAGCAATTCCACCGGTCATATATTCGCATCCGTGGTCTCCAATTCCTTCTACCACAGCGGTGGCACCAGAGTTACGCACACAGAATCGTTCTCCGGCAATTCCGTTTATATAGGCTTCTCCGCCCGTAGCACCATAGAGGGCCACATTGCCCACAATGATGTTTTCTTCAGGAACAAAAGTGGCCTTTTCGGGCACCTGGGCTATTATTTTAGCCCCTGATAATCCTTTGCCAAAATAGTCGTTGGCTGTTCCTACCACTTTCATATAAAGTCCACGGGTAGCAAAGGCTCCAAAGCTTTGTCCGGCAGTTCCTTTAAAAAGTATGCTCAAAGTATCTTCTGGTAAGCCGGCAGCTCCATGTAGTTTAGAAATTTCATTACTCAAAATGGCTCCAACGGTTCGATCGGTGTTTTTTATGGTAAACTCTAAATGTTGGACTTCTTTTCTGTAAACAGCCGGATGGGCTTGTTTAAGAATTTGGAAATCCAACACATGTTGTAAACCGTGATCTTGTTGACGTGTGTTGTATACTTGAACAAAATCAGGCACCTCGGGTTTAAATAAAATCTTAGAAAGATCAATACCTTGGGCTTTATAGTGCGAAATCGCTTTTTTCATATTGAGTTTTTGCGATTGTCCCACCATTTCAGTTACGGTGCGGAACCCTAAATCGGCCATGATTTGTCGCAATTCTTCTGCAACAAAATACATATAGTTGATGACATGCTCGGGTTTACCCTTAAAGTTTTTACGCAGTTCTGGGTCTTGAGTTGCAATGCCCACCGGACAGGTGTTTAGGTGACAGGCACGCATCATGATACAGCCTGAGGCAATGAGGGGAGCCGTTGAAAATCCAAACTCTTCTGCTCCAAGCAAACAAGCAATGGCTACATCGCGTCCGGTCTTCATTTGCCCATCGCATTCTAACACAATACGGCTTCTCAGGTCATTCAACACTAGGGTTTGTTGGGCTTCGGCAATTCCGAGTTCCCAAGGCAATCCGGCATGTTTGAGCGAAGTTAGGGGTGAGGCCCCTGTACCACCATCATAACCCGAGATTAGAATTACATCTGCTTTGGCTTTAGCCACACCTGCAGCAATGGTGCCAACACCTACTTCTGAAACCAGTTTAACATTTACACGCGCCTCTCGATTTGCGTTTTTAAGGTCGTAGATGAGTTGTGCTAAATCTTCAATTGAATAAATATCATGGTGTGGCGGCGGAGAAATTAAGCCTACATAAGGCGTTGAATTTCGAACCGATGCAATATAGGGGTTTACCTTGGGTCCAGGTAATTGCCCTCCTTCACCGGGTTTGGCCCCTTGTGCCATTTTTATTTGTATCTCTTTGGCGGAACTTAAGTAGTGACTTGAAACGCCAAATCTTCCAGAAGCGACTTGTTTAATGGCACTGTTTTTCCAGTTTCCATCTAGGTCGGGTTGAAAACGATTGGGATCTTCGCCTCCTTCTCCAGAGTTGCTTTTTCCGCCAATTCGGTTCATGGCGATGGCTAAATTTTCATGCGCTTCTTGACTAATAGAACCCAAAGACATGGCTCCTGTTTTGAAACGCTTCACAATTTCGGTCCAAGGCTCAACCTGATCAATGGGAATGGGATCAAAACTAGAGAACTCAAACAGCCCTCTTAGGGTCATTAACTTTTTGTTTTGTTCGTTTACCATTTTGGCAAAAGCCTCATAGCTCTCGGGTTTGTTTTGACGCACGGCTTGTTGCAAGTGAGCCACTGTGTGTGGGTTCACGGCATGGGCTTCACCATCTCTTCGCCATCTGTAGTCGCCTCCAATTTCAAGTGACATACCTAAGTTAGATTCGTGCAAATAGGCTTTGCTATGGCGTTGAGCAATCTCTTTTTCTATCTCATAGAGCCCAACCCCTTCAATGCGTGTAGCAGTGTCACAGAAAAACCGATCGATAAATTTTTGTGAAAGCCCTAAGGCTTCAAAAATTTGAGCACCTCTATAGGAATGTAAAGTAGAGATACCAATTTTATTCATCACCTTAACAATGCCTTTTGCTATGGCCTTGTTGTAGTTGCTAATCGCTTTTTCGGGAGATAAATTAAGGTCTTCCGTTTCGGTTTGGTGCTTAATAACTTCATTAACCAAATAGGGGTTAATGGCACTAGCGCCATAGCCAAAGAGCAAGGCAAAGTGGTGTGGTTCTCTAGGTTCGGCTGATTCTATCAAAATGCCAAAGTGAGAGCGTTTGCCACTTCTTTTCAATGCGTTGTGGGTGTGAGCACAAGCCAGTAGCATAGGAATAGGAGCTAAGGCGGGAGAAACTCCACGGTCAGAGAGAATCACAATGTTAGCACCGTCTGAAACAGCACGTTCAATTTTTTTGATCATCTCTTCCAATGCGTTTTCAAGTCCGTTTAGGCCGCTTTGTGTCTCATACAAAGTGCTCACAGAAACGGTTTTGAAGTCAGGATTTTCTATGGCTTTTATCTTATCCAAATCTTCGTTTGAAATCACCGGATTTTGGATTAATAATTTTTTAGCATGTTTTGGAGTAACCTCAAAAATATTATAATCACTACCTAGAGAAAGGCTGGTGTCGGTCACAATTTCTTCCCGAATCCCATCAAGGGGTGGGTTGGTGACCTGGGCAAAGAGTTGCTTAAAATAATTATAAAGCAATTGAGGTCTGTCTGATAAAACGGCTAGGGGTGTATCGGTTCCCATTGAGCCGATGGCCTCTTTGGCGTCTACCACCATAGGTTTGATGATGGTTTTTAAATCTTCTTGGGTGTAGCCAAAAATGCGTAAACGGGTTTCAAAATCTTCTTTTTCTTCCGGGGTTTTATTGCCTGTATAGGGCACCTCTTTTAAACGTAAAAGATTTTCTTTTAACCACTTGCGGTAGGGTCTTTTGGAAGTAATTTCTTTTTTAATTTCTTCATCTTCCACAATTCTACCTTCATCCATGTTCACCAAGAACATACGACCTGGTTCTAATCGTCCATGTCGCTCAATATTTTCGGGAGCAAGATCTAATACTCCTGTTTCGGAAGACATCACCACATAGCCATCTTTTGTAACCGAATAGCGGGAGGGTCTCAAGCCGTTTCTGTCGAGCAAGGCGCCAATATATTTTCCATCGGTGAAGGGAATAGAGGCTGGGCCGTCCCAAGGCTCCATTATACAAGCATTAAACTCATAGAATGCCTTTTTGTCTTCATCCATAGACTGGTGCTTTTCCCAGGCTTCAGGCACCATCATCATCATTACTTCAGGCAAGGAGCGCCCAGTGGCTAATAAAAGTTCAACGGCCATGTCCATAGACGCGGAGTCTGATTTTCTAGGCAAGATAACCGGTAATATATTTTTGATATCGTCTCCAAACAAATCGCTTTGTAGCAATTCTTCGCGGGCTTGCATACGACTGTAATTGCCTCTAAAGGTGTTAATTTCTCCGTTGTGGCACATATAGCGGAAGGGCTGAGCCAAATCCCAAGTGGGGAAGGTGTTGGTGGAAAATCGTTGATGTACTAACGCTAAACGAGTTACCACAGCTGGATTGGAGAGATCTAAATAATAATTTTTAATGTCCTCAGGAATTAGCAACCCTTTATAGATGAGGGTATGAGTAGAGAGGCTAGGCAAATAAAAATATGATGCTTCTGATAGTTTTGAGCCTGCAATGGTATGCTCACTAATTTTTCGGGCAATGAAAAGTTTTACGTTAAATTCATGCTCCGATAAGCTATCGTCTTTACCAACAAAAACCTGCATGATATGTGGTTCGGTTTGGGCGGCTATGCTTCCAACGTGACTTGGGTCAACCGGCACTGTGCGCCAGCCTAAAATTGTGAGGCCTTGTTTTTTAATTTCGTTTTCAAATACTCCAATACAGTAGTTGCGTTGGTTTTCTTTTTTAGGAAGAAAAACCATTCCCACAGCATATTGATGTACTTCGGGCAATTCAAAGTCACAGGCATCAACAAGAAAATCATGCGGAATTTCAATGAGAATGCCGGCTCCATCTCCGGTTTTTCCATCGGCACTCACGGCTCCCCTATGTTCTAGTTTGTCTAGAATATCGAGGGCTTTGTGAATAATATCATTTGTTTTTTTTCCTTGAAGACTACAAATAAACCCTGCTCCACAATTATCGTGTTCGTGGATGGGATCATAAAGACCTTGTTTTGCTGGCAACATAGATTATTTTTTAAAAGGATAACGAAATTACGAATACTTTCTAAGATAGCCCTTGGTGTTTAAACCCTTCTGCTGCTGTTTTTGAAATTAATCAAAATAAATTCACTTTTTTTACTAAAAATTAAATGAATCCAACAAAGATTGAGATATTGACAAATTACCCTAAGAATCATAAACTGTTTTAAATTGACAGAAGAGCTAGCCACATACAAGGTTTTGGGTGTAATGTCGGGCACATCTTTAGATGGTCTTGACTTGGCCGATTGTCATTTTTCACTTCAGGAGGGGGGGAAGTGGCAATATGCCATTAAGGCAGCCGAAACCCTTCCGTATACACCAGAATGGATAACCAAACTAAACAAGGCCCACACTCTTGCTCATGCTGAATTAGCAGAACTTGACCGGGCTTACACACAATGGTTGTCGAAAACCCTCGGGAGTTTTATAAAAAAGCAAAAGGACACCCATTTTGACGCTGTATGTTCTCATGGTCATACGGTTTTACACCAGCCCGAAAAGGGTATTACCTTGCAAATGGGCAATCTGCCAACTCTAGTAGAACATCTTCCATGTCCTGCGATTTGCGATTTTAGAACTCAAGATGTAGCCCTAGGTGGTCAAGGTGCTCCCCTTGTTCCCGTGGGAGATCAATTGTTATTTGCCGATTATGACGGCTGCCTCAATTTAGGGGGCTTTGCAAATCTTTCTAAAATGTTTCACACTCCCCCTATGGCCTATGATATTTGTGCGTTTAACCGAATTTTAAACCCCCTTGCACAACAATTGGGGCATCCTTATGATGAGGAGGGGCGTTTGGCTTCAAAAGGACGTCTGATACAACCCCTTTTTGATGCTCTAAATCAATTGCCTTTTTATGCCCAATCAGGGCCAAAATCTTTGGGTAGAGAATGGGTGGAGGCTGCGGTAGACCCACTTTTGAATCGTTTTAGCTCCGAAACTGTAGAAGATCTTTTGCATACCTGTGTGCATCATTGTGCCTATCAAATTGGTGCTCATTGGCAACGGGGTGAGCGTGTTCTTCTTTCTGGGGGTGGGGCGCACAATGCTTTTTTTGTAGCGGTATTAGCCACCTATTCTAAGGCTCATTTTGTGTTGCCCAATGATTTAACAATAAACTTTAAAGAAGCCCTTGTTTTTGGATTTTTAGGAGTGCTTAAAATGCGAGAAGAAATAAATTGTTATGCTGCTGTTACGGGAGCACAGCATGACCATGTGGCAGGAAAAATATTTTTTCCTTGAATGTAGAATCTTTTGGAATTTTAATACATTTGAAAGCTCCTCTAATAAAAACCGAAATAAAAAATTAATTTAAACTTATATGGAAACCCTTCTAGTTGCCATTTTTGTATTGGGCTATTTGGCCATAACCTTAGAGCATACCCTTAAAGTTGACAAACTCATTCCTGCTCTAGCCATGATGGCTTTTTTGTGGGCTTTCATATCGTTGTTTCACCTCCCGGTTTTTGAAGTCAACACCGAACTCAAAGAATTGGAACCTACCCATTTGGAGGAAATTTTACTTCATCATTTAGGTAAAACAGCCGAAATCATTATCTTTTTACTGGGGGCTATGACCATTGTAGAAATCATTGACTACTTCAATGGTTTCTTTACGATTAAAAACTTTATCAAAACCAAAAGTAAAAAGGGGCTGTTGTGGATTTTTTCCATCCTAGCTTTTGTGTTATCGGCTATCATAGACAATTTAACGGCTACAATTGTGTTAATTACCATCCTGCAAAAGGTGATCCCCACTCGAGAGACCCGTCTTTGGTTTGCGGGTATGATCATCATTGCAGCTAATGCAGGGGGTGCCTGGTCGCCTATTGGCGATGTGACCACCACCATGTTGTGGATTGCCAAAAAAGTAACCACAGGAAAATTAATTGGATATGTATTAGTACCCTCTTTAGTTTGTTTGGTGCTTCCCACCTTTATTGCTTCCACTCTATCTGCTTTTAAAGGAGAAATAGAATTACCTGAAAATGAAGAATCAGGAGAAACACACCGCAGGGGAGCTGCCATGTTGTATTTAGGTCTATCGGCTATCATTTTTGTGCCTGTTTTTAAAACCTTAACCCATTTGCCACCCTATGTAGGGATGATGTTATCCTTAGCGGTGGTTGCCACCTTTGCCGAAATTTTCAGCAAAGCCAAAATCAGCATCAGTTCAGTAGATATTGAAAGCGATGCACACGCCACGGCCAGCCCCGTTCATAAATCGTTGTCTAAAATTGAACTTCCAAGTATTTTATTTTTTCTCGGCATTCTTCTAGCCGTCGCGGCTTTAGAGTCGTTAGGGATGCTGTTTCATTTTGCTGAAGGGCTAAACAGTACCATTCCCAACACCGACCTTGTAATTGCTTTATTGGGAGTTGGGTCTGCGGTTATTGATAATGTGCCTTTGGTGGCCGCCAGTATTGGAATGTTTTCTCAAGAATTAGACAATCCGCTATGGCATTTGATTGCCTATGCAGCTGGAACTGGAGGCAGTATGCTTATCATTGGCTCCGCTGCCGGAGTTGTGGCCATGGGGATGGAAAAAATTGATTTTTTCTGGTATTTGAAGAAAATTGCCTGGCTGGCACTACTCGGATTTTTAGGAGGTTTTATAACCTTTGTGCTTATGCGAGATTTTATCTTCTCCTAATCACAATATTTTTGATACCTTCATCGTTGAAATGGTATAGCCTTTAAACAGATGAATCGTATAGCTTTATTTCTTCAAGAACCCCCCCTTCAAACTGAAAAAACCCTCTCCCTACTAGAACTCATTCAAAACGGTGGTTTGGGTGGTCAAATTATCATTGGGGTTTTAATGCTCTTGCTCTTGATGGTGGTTTATATATATTTTGAACGGTTGTTTACCATTCGAGAAGCGGTTAAAATTTCACCCAATTTTATGACCCAAATAAGAACCTATGTGCTCAATGGTAAAATTGACAATGCTCAACAAATATGTTTGGCAGAAAACAAACCTGTGGCACGTCTCATTTCCAAGGGCCTCAGCCGAATAGGTAGACCCCTAGAAGACATCAATTCTACTATTGAAAATGCGGGTCGCTTGGAGGTATACAAGCTGGAAAAAAATGTAAGTATTTTAGCTACCATTGCGGGTGCGGCTCCCATGCTGGGGTTTTTAGGCACGGTGATTGGTATGATTTTATCCATTTTTGAAATTTCAAATGCCGGAGGGAATATTGATATGCAACTACTGGCAGATGGACTCTATACTGCCATGACAACTACAGTTGCAGGATTGATTGTGGGTATTTTGGGCTATATAACCTACAACCATTTGGTGGTTAAAACCGATAAGGTAGTCTATCAAATGGAAGCCTCCAGTTTGGAGTTCTTGGATTTGTTGAACGAACCTGCATAAACCATGCAACTGAGAGGAAGAAACAAAATTAAGCCCGAATTCAACATGTCGTCTATGACGGATGTGGTGTTTTTACTCTTGATTTTTTTTATGATTGCTTCCACACTTGCTAAACAACTCAACACCATAGAAGTCAAATTACCCCAAGCAGACGGAAAGTCTGAAAATAGAAATACAGTTGCCGTAACCATTAAGACTTCTGGTCGTTTTTATATTGATGAGCAATCTATATCGAAACGCAATTTAGAGCGAAGCCTCATTAGAAAAATGCAAACGCTCAATACTCCATCTGTTATTTTGAGAGCTGATAAATCAGTGCCCTTAGACGATGTGGTTTTTGTCATGAACATTGCCAACAAAAATGGTATAAAAATTGTGCTGGCCGTAGATGCCCAATAAAGTGAGCTCAAGATGAACTTTTTAAACACACCACAAAAGAAAAAGGCCGCTGTTCTCACAGCCCTCACAGCTCTTTTTTTGTTGTTGCTGTTTTTTGTTTTAGGCTTGCGCTATCTAGATCCTCCAATTGCCTATGGTATGGAGGTTAATTTTGGCATGCACAGCAGTGGTCGTGGGCCAACACCATCAGAAACTATTCCAGAAGCAAAACCCATTCCTGTTGAAGAAGTAGAAGAAAAACAAGAAGAAAAAGCAAGTCCACCGCCCCCTCAAGAAAGCACTCCCATAAAAGAAGAGGTGCTCACAGAGAAAGAAAGTGAGGTGCCCATTGTGGAAGAACAAAAGCAACCTGAACAACAACAAGAAATAGAGGAGGAAACACCCATAGAAGAGAAGCAACCTCCAAAACCAAAAGTTTCTGAAGCCACCAAAAATTTGGTGTCTAATCTCATTCAAAAGGAAGAACCTAATTCAGGAACTAACACACCAGGAGAGGGGATAGAGAATGAAACCGGAGACCAAGGTAAGCCTGATAGAAATCCTTATGCAACCAGCTACTACAACCAGGAGGGACAAGGCGGACAAGGCACACGTTTTGGGTTAAATGGTCGTAACCTTCAATCGGATGGAAAAGTAGTGCAGCAATGCAATCAAGAAGGTACTGTTGTGGTGCGAATAACGGTAGATCAAAATGGCGATGTGGTTCGTGCTGAACCCGGGGTTCGAGGGAGCACCAACACGCATCCCTGCCTTTTAGAGCCGGCCAAAAAAACAGCCCTGTTGCACAAATGGCATCCGGATGTTAAGGCGCCCAAAAGACAAATTGGCTTTGTGGTGATTCAATTCAAATTAGGTGAATAACTCTTGAAAACCTATTCGGAAACCTTAGATTGGCTTTTAGAGCGTTTACCCATGTATCAACGGCAGGGGGCAAGTGCCTATCGCCCTGGATTGGAGAGCATCACTCAAATGGCGGCTTATTTGGGACATCCTCAACAGCAATTTCCCTGTGTGCATATTGCCGGCACCAATGGCAAAGGTTCAACTTCTCACATGATAGCAGCTGTATTGCAAGAAGCAGGTTATAAGGTGGGCTTGTATACTTCTCCCCATTTGAAAGACTTTAGCGAACGCATTCGGATAAATGGGCAATCTCTTGCCTCACAAGAAATCATTGATTTTGTAAATGAACATCAAGCCTATTTCGAGTCGCATCAAAGTTCCTTCTTTGAAATGACTGTTGGAATGGCTTTTGACCGATTTGCTGCTCATCAAGTTGATATAGCTGTTATTGAAGTAGGACTAGGAGGACGTCTGGATGCCACCAACATTATCAATCCCTTGCTGAGTATTATCACCAACATTGGTTTAGATCATACCCAATTTTTGGGTACCACAAGGACAGCAATAGCCAAAGAAAAAGCAGGTATCATAAAACATAATGTGCCTATATTGATAGGTGAAAAAGACCTAGAGACTCAAGCTGTTTTTGAAACTCTAGCGCAACAGCAAAATGCACCGCTGTTTTGGGCAGAAGATTTAGTACAGTCCCTTTGCAAAACCGATCTTTTAGGCGCCTATCAAAAAATGAATGTACGCTTGGCACAAGCTGCATTTCAACTATTGCCCCAATTTAAAGTCACCCAAGAACAGATCCAACGGGGATTGTTGAAGGTGGTTCAAAACACGAAACTTCAAGGTCGCTGGCAAATTTTAGGGAAAGCACCCTTAGTAGTAGCTGATGTGGCTCATAATAAAGAAGGTTTGGTTTATGTTGTTGAACAAATTAAAAGGCAAACTTTTGATCGATTGCATCTTGTTTTGGGCTTTGTGCAAGAAAAAGAAATGGCCCCTATATTGGCTCTTTTTCCAAAAGAGGCACACTTTTATCTTTGTGCTGCTAACAATCCAAGAGCCTTGGCCGTAGAAAAAATAGCCCCTTTATTAACCACTCAACGCTACAGTCTTTTTGAAAGTGTAGCACAAGCCTTTGAAGCAGCACAAAAGGCAGCTCAGCCCTCTGATTTTATTTTTGTTGGAGGGAGTACTTTTGTGGTTGCAGAAGTTTTGTGAATTGCATCAATTTTATTTGCAAATAGAAAAAACGCCATTATATTTGCATCCACTTTAGGGCGCGTAGCTCAGTTGGTTCAGAGCACTTGGTTTACACCCAAGGGGTCAGGGGTTCGAATCCCTTCGCGCCCACTACCTTAACTCCCCCCACATAATTTGTGGGGTTTTTTATTGGAAAAAAAAGAATCCACATACCAAATACTATATTTAAACTAAAACTTAATGAAAAAAGCAATACTATTCTTTGTCATATTTTTGTGTTCCATTTCCTATTCTCAATACGGCAACATTGAATTAAGCAGTGGGGCTTTAGCTTTATCCCTGCTTTTATGGACCGTAGTCCCAACGTTAATTTTGCCTTTGGCACCAATTCTAACAAAGTAGTTTCTGGTCATTTAATAGGAAGTGTTAGGATCAGTTCGCTTTCTCCCCGAACTGTAATATTTCTCACTAGAGTTAAAGCCATTGACAAAAAATTCAAATTAAATCTTGGCGTGCATCTTCCGGCTGTTCAAATCAATGAGGATTATTTTACAGATACTTTTTTCGCTCAAGAAGTGAGAATGAGTTATCCTTTGGCTGAAAAGAATGATTTAAATTTTATGTATTTGCACGGAAAAGGCAGAAATAATGATTTGGAAATCAATTTGTTTGTGTTGGATAATTACAGACAATTTGAAAAACTTAGCTTGCAATCTCAAATCTATTTTTTAGATAGAGATGCTCTTTATGGTGCAGCCCAGTCTGTTAGTTATACCTTAAAAGAAAAAATATACTTAACCGGCTTTATTAACTATACTATTCCTTCCAAAGACCTTTTTGGCACCGTTGGGCTAAAATTTGATCTATAAAAACAAAAGGGGAAACAAGATAGAGCATTCGAATTTTGCACTATTTTGTCTCCCCTGAAGATTAAATAGATTTTTCCCTTTGGTTTATTTTAGGTGTTAATTTGTTTCTAGTACTAATCACAACCCGTTTCAGCTTCATTGAAACTAATGGTTAGGGTTTCCGTTTCAACAACTTTTTCATTTTCAGAGGTATAATCTACTACTGCATTGAAATTTACATTGCCGTATGCACCGCTTAGTTTTATATTGTTTAGGGTCCACGAAGCGGTAGGAAGCTCTTCTGCAGGAGCTAAACTAATATACGATTCAGAACCATCAGCATAAACTGCTCGTAGGTGCACTGATCCATTATGAGCTCGCGAAAGTGTAACATCAAACTTAAGGGTATCATTACAATAGACGGTTCCATAGGCATCGCCCTCTTGCGTAATATAATTTTCTGTGCCCAATTCTAAAATTTGATACGAAATTTCAGCTGTGTCTCCACAACCCGTTTCAGCTTGTTGGAAGTCGAAAACATCAACACCTAAATCTTCATTAATCACTCTGTTGTATTGATTTAGCAAACGCACCAACCAGAAGGCCGTTCCATATTCTCCTTCAAGTTTAATTTCATTTGACTGCCAAAGGCTTAAATCATTGGTGTCTATAGGGGAGAGGTCATGAACGTCTATGGTGTTGCCTCCGCCGTTGTAATAAATCAATAGATCAACATTGTTTGTTTCTCTACCGTTGAGAGGTCTACTAAAGGCAATATTATAACGAACAAGATCATTGCAGAAAACGGTGCCATAGTTTTCCTCGGTTTGTGTTATCCAATTTCCGTCGGTACCCTTAATTTCATAAGTTACGGTTGCTGATAAAGCCAAGAAATATTCTAGTCTGAGTGTGGCAGGAAGATCTTCAGACTCCCAAACTTGACGATCTATATATTGCGTGGTCTCAGGATCATAGCCAATGGAGAGACTGATTCCTAATTCCTCCGCATTATTTTTAATTTCATCGCTATTTGGGAAATCCTCTGCAAGGAGTTCTTGACTGTAAATTAGTTCCCATTCTGTATTAGGCGTAGTGCCTCCCACGGGTTGCATGTCAAAATATTGCACGCCAATATTAGTGCTGTTAGAATTGACTCGATAATCTACTCGTATTTTAACATCTCCTTCCACAGCTTGGTCAAAAGTAGCATTGAACTTAACACTCTCGTCAGAATAGATGATACCATCTACCTCAACTTGTCTAGCCTGGTCAACGTAGAACTTTTTAAAATCATCCCACTCTCCATTTTTAAGAACTTGATAATTAAGAGTGGCATAGGGTAAGGCATCAGACAAGCAACCATCTCCCTCCTGATAATCAAGGACAAGGTCACTTTCTAGGGTTTTTTCATCTGTGCTGGTGTAGTCTAAAACGGCAGCCACGGTCACATTTCCGTAGCGCTCTTCTTGAAGAGTTACATTGTTCATAGACCAGTCTGCGGTAGGCACACTACCCACAGGACCCATAGATACA
>Ga0181577_10001513_pt1 | contig 18616 bp, 25 predicted proteins | sample 101ome_21_FD_132468 | JGI IMG/M metagenome (GOLD analysis project Ga0181577, IMG submission 132468) | Coastal salt marsh microbial communities from the Groves Creek Marsh, Skidaway Island, Georgia - 101413BT metaG (megahit assembly) | ecosystem: Environmental > Aquatic > Marine > Intertidal...
ACCCGTACGGGTTGCCCCTGCCGGGCGCTACGGGCGCCGTCCGGGTCGTGCCGGGGCAGGGGGCGACGTGCCCCCGACCGGGGGCCGTGAGAGAGAGAGAGAGAGGGGCGTCTATGCGCCGTGCAAGTGTTGAGAGATGGGCCTACGGGTGGGAACTACCGCCCGGGGACGATGATCCGGGGGCGCCGGGTCCGGTTGAGGCGTCAGCGGCGGAGCGTGCGTTGCTCGGGCTGCCCGAGCGTCCGGGGACGTTGCGATGACGGGCGCCGGGTACGGGGTGGACGCCGTCCACGGCGGCCGGTGGCGGGTTGAGGCGACGCCGGACGGGTGCCGGGCTCGGGTGGTCGACGCCGTGGCGGGTGGGGTGGCGGCCGTGTTCTACGGTGAGACGGCCCACAGTGACGCCGACCGGTGGGCGTTGGACGCTGCCCTTACGGATAGGTTCGGCCGGTGACGGCCCGGCCGTGTCGTGAGTGTGGGGCCGGGATCCTGCCCGAGTGGCGGGTCCACGGCCGGGGCGGTGCCCGCGAGGTGTGGCACGTTCATGTCGATTCGGGGCGGGTGCCGTGCGATCCCGACCGCCGGTTGGCGTATCGGGATGCTGCCCGCCGGGCGGGTCAGACGGTGCCCGGCCCCGTGTCCCCGCCGTCCCCGTCCGGGGACATAGGGGCACTTCCTGACGTGCCCGGGGATCCTCACATGTACCCCCCTGAGTTTCCGGGGATACCGGGGACGGACCCTAGTTTGCCGCATCCTGTTGCGGAATCGTCATCCCCTGAGGCGTCCCCGGCCGTCCCCGCCGTCCCCGTTCGTTCGCTCGTGTCGAGCTACTTTCACGGGTCGGTGTGACGAATGTCACACCGTCCTGACGTGCGAGTGTCAGAATCTGGGACTAGTGTCCCCGGGGCGGGGATGGATCCCCGCCGCTACCACCACCCTGAGGAGGGTTCCACCATGACCAATACCACCACCCCGACCGGCCCGGTTGCGCTCGGCAGCGACACGATCGCTGCCTTGGAATCGGCTTGGTCCGACATTCACGACCGGCACCCGGACGTGATCCCGAATGTCGTGTTTATCACGGGCTCGGGCCGTCAGGGTAAGCGTGCCGGGCTGAAGCTGGGGCACGTCACACTGTCCCCGAACTGGTCGACGTACCGCATGCCGGACGCTGACCCCGAGGCGCCGGTCGACCGATTCCACGAGGTGTTCATCGCTGCTGAGACGTTGGCGCAGCACCCGGTGCGCCTGTTGCAGACGCTGATCCACGAGGCGGCGCATACGGTTGCGATCACCCGGGGCGTGAAGGACGTGTCCCGCCAGAATCGGTACCATAACCGCCGATTCCGGACCATCTGCGAGGAAATGGGCCTGGCCTGGCAGCATCTGGCTTACAAGGTGGTCAAGAATGAGGAGGGCCTCGGGAACGTGGTCGATCATCCGGACTTCGACCCGGACCTGCCCGAGGCGATCCGCACGAACCCCCGTTGGCTGACGTGCGAGGCGAAGGCTGATGACGTGATCGGGTACTCGGACATGGAGATCACCGAGGAGACGGCCGAGGCGTACGTCGACACGCTTACGAATCTCGTGGAGAACGTGAGTGTGCAGGGTGCGCCGGTGCAGCTTGCAGCGTCCGCCCCGAAGCGCCGCCGCACGGTGTGCCTGATCCCGTCGAACTTGTGGACCGAGCAGTTGGAGGGTTACGACGATCTCGTGGACACGCTCGGGGAGGTCCCCGAGGACGGCGAGATTCAGCGTATCGGTGTGCAGGTGTACGAGGGGCTGAAGGCTCGGGGCCTGCTGGTGCCGCACCTGTTCTGGATTGAGGAAGTGTGATGTCACGCCTGCTCGATACATTGTTCCTGCTCGGGCTGTTGGCGCTGTTGGCGCTGATGGCGTACCGTACGAGCATCGTCCTCGGGCCGGATGCCTGCTGGACTAGCTGCTGAGGCAGCGGCCTGACCGGGACCGCCCGGCCCTCCGGTTCACGACCGGGGCAGGCACTACCACTACCGCCTGAGGAGGCACCACCATGAGCCACAACTACGACACCTTCGAGGACTGGTACCGGGAGGCGAACCGCATCTGTGTTGCGACCGCCGGCGTCGGGATCGACGATCTCGCTGACGGCCCGTCCTTCGATGCGTTCGAGGCGGGCGACACGCCCGGCGAGTACGTCAGCGACCGTCTGGCCTACGAGGGGTTCCCGTCGTTGTCCCGTAAGGCCCCGGCCGTGCAGAAGTACCGCCCGGCCGCTGTTAAGGGCGCCGGGTTCATCGCCGGGCGTTCGATCACTGACCGCTCGGTCCGGCACTACTGATGCCCGGCCAGTATCAGCGGGACGTGCGCCCGTACCGTCTCGATGTTGACCACCCGGTCCTCGGTGAGGTCACCGAGCACTTCCCCTCGGTGCGCACGGCGATCGCCCGGGCCCGCCTGCATGAGGCTGAGGGCGGGGTGGTGGTGGTGCTGTCGCCTGACGGGTCACCTATGTACGACACTGATGAAGGGATGTTGTGATGTTTCGCACTGAGCGTCAGGTGCTGGTGTTCATGCTGGTGGCGGGTGCCGTCGCCTGCGCCCTGATCCTGGCTGGCGCCACGATCGACCTCGGGTGACTTGCACGTGTCACACCCGCCGACTACTGTACCCAACACACCCCCTACGAGAGGAAATGAAATGACTGCAACCCAGACTCATGTCCGGATCAACTCGAACACGCTGTTCGCCGTGCTGCGGGTCCTTGAAGAGGCCCTGCCGCTGGTGCATCAGGCCGTGGAGGAAGATGACCTGATGGACAATGAGGAGCGGTCCTACTGGATGAATGATCTGGAGGACGTGCACCTCATGTTGAAGGCCATCGACCCTTCGCACACGCCCCGTTCGTGGCTGCTGATGCCGTTCGCTGAGCGTCGGCCGCCGTTGGGGGTCGACGTCCATGTCTGATCTCGATCAAGTGTGCACCGATGCGTGCCCGCCGTCGTGCCGGTACTGCCGTCCGGTGGATTACGACAAGCTGTCCCGTCAGCGCGACGCCGAGCAGCGTCGCCTGAATGGAGGCCCTGGCCGCCCGGCGTGGTGGCAGGGCCTCGGCCTTGATCCCGCTGCGATCGCCGGTGGCGGTCGTGTTACCCGTCCGAAGTCCGTAGAGTACTGACAGTTAGGAGTCAGAAATGAACAAGTATGAGCCGTATGTTATTGAGGATGCGGCCGGTGCCCGCATCGAGGTTATGCAGATCCCGATGCAGAACATGGAGCGCTGGCAGATCGAGGCGCCGGGCGTGCCGTGGCTGTCTCGTGCTCAGATGCACGAGTTGCACGCCCTGTTGGGCGTGCTGCTGGGCCTGACCGTGTCGACCCCGTCGTCGCCGGTGACGGCGTCCCGCTCGGGCGCCCGCCTGCCGGGCGGGAAGGATCCCCGACCGGAGATCATGGTCGAGAAGCCGAACGGGTCCGGCGATGCGGCCCGCCGTGTCTAACGGTGACCGGGCGTGGCTCGGCCTCGCCGCTTACGTCGTGGCCTATGACTGGCTGGCGTGGCGGCGGGGCTGGGACACGCTGTCGCAGTCTTTCGCCCGGTCGTTGACGGACTGGAGAAAGCCCCTTATCCTGGCAGCGTGGGCGTATCTGACGGCCCACCTGACTCGGGTGCTGCCCGAGCGGTACGATCCGCTGCGGAGGTGGGGATGATGGGCCCTGATGGCAAGTGGAAAGATGACTCGGGTGCCCGACATTCGGAGGGGTTCACGGGGCACCTGTCTGATGAGGACTACGACGAAGATGACTTTGACCTCGATGACATCTACGAGGGGTGGGGGTTCGACCCTGACCCTGAGGATGTTTGAGGCCGGGACCGTGCGGGAGCGCAGCGCTGTGGTGGTCGCTGTTGGGGGGTTCGATTCCTCCCCGGTCCGCTGATGATGGAAGCTGATGCGATGGAGCCGGTGGCTGGCCGGGAGATCACGGGCGCATGCTCGCCGGTCTCGTGGGTGGCGAACCCTGCGGAGACGGCCGCTATGCTCGATGCGTTCTTCGAGGAGGAGGACGAGGACGTGATCGCTTTCGCTCGTGGCATTTGTGCCGGGTGCGATGTCCGGCAGCAGTGTCTTGACGTTGCGTTGTCAAGAAACGAACGGTTCGGTATCTGGGGAGGGCTGACCCCGGACGAGCGTAAGGTGTTGCGCCGTGCCCGAAAGACCAACTACGATCCCGAGCAGGAGGGACCAGATGAGTGACACGACAGGCCGTGAGCAGGTGATCGAGGCGACGCAGCGGGCGGTGATGTCTGACCGCAACGCAGACTATGCCCCGCCCGAGGAGAACTTTCAGCGGATCGCTGACCTTTGGAATCTGTATCTGGAGGGGCGGGGTGAGGTGACGCCGTACGACACGGCGATCATGATGGTGCTGGTGAAGGTGGCTCGGATTCAGGCGTCGCCGCATCTGCTCGATCATCTCGTGGACATCGCCGGGTACGCTGCGTGCGCTGCCGATGTCATCCCGGCGGCGCCAGGCGCTGCCCCCGAGGAGCCCGAGGAGGAGGAGGAGGCCGAGGAGCCCGACACCGGGTGGCGTCTCGATTCCCGAGGGATCTACGAGGGCAAGCCGGGCGACATCTACACTGACGGCGAGCGGTTCCGCATGCAGTTCGACGAGGGTGGCCGGGTGGATTTCGACTCGAAGGGTTCGCTGCTGCGGGCGCAGCAGGCCAACGTCCTTCAGTTGACGGCCTCGTGAAGCACAACCTCCCCGAGTGGGAGTTGACGCTCGTCACCGAACAGGTGGACGTGGATGCGTTCCTGGAGTGGGTCGACGGCATTGACGGGATGGTGTCAATCGACACCGAGACCCGTGGCCTCGACTGGACGCAGCACTCGTTCACGCGCTTGGTGCAGTTCGCTGACGATCGTTGTAGCTGGGCCGTCCCCACGGTGTGGTGGGGGCGGCCCTTGATGCGTGCGCTCTCGACGATCCGGGACAAGGGCCTGCCCGTGGCGTTCTGGAACGCCGGGTTCGACATGCACGCCCTCGAAGGCGACGGGTTCCCGGTGCCGCACTGGCATCAGGTGGTCGACGGCTACATTCTGCATCACCTGCTGGGCCCGCACCTGCGGCACGGGTTGAAGGGGGTGGCGGCTGAGGAGTTGGGCCGGTGGGCGACGGTCGGTGAGGCGAAGCTGAAGCACGAGATGGGGGTGCACGGCTGGTCGTGGGAGACGGTGCCGGTCGACTGGCCTGCGTACTGGCAGTACGGGTGCGTCGATACGCTCATCACGCAGCGGGTGGTGCGGATCCTTCAGCAGCGGGTAGTTGACGCTGGAATGTCAGAAGCGTGCGAGCGTGAGCATCAGGCCCTGTCGATCATGTACCGTGCCGAGGTGCGGGGCATGCGGATCGACCACAAGTACGCCGAGCAGGTGCGTCGTGAGTGGCTGGCACGTTCGGTTACGTTGCGGGACCTGTTGCAGGCGCAGGGGATCTCGAACCCTAACTCGAACCGTCAGGTCGAGGCGATCCTGCGGGACGCCGGGTGGAAGCCCGAGGACTTCACGGAGACGGGGCAGGCGGTGCTCGACAAGCTGGTGCTGAACGCCCTGTCGGAGACGCACCCGGAGATCGCCCGGCCGCTGGTCGAGTACAAGCGTCTGGTGAAGTGGATCGGTGCGTACCTCGAACCGTTCGCTGCGTCGGGTGGCCGGGTGCACCCTGGGATCCATACGCTGCGGGCGAAGACGGGCCGCATGTCGATCACGAAGCCTGCGTTGCAGACGTTGCCGTCGAAGGGTAGTGCGGGTGCGATCCGCCGGTGCGTGCTGCCGGAGCCGGGCTGCGAGTTGTGGGCGATCGACTACGACGGGCAGGAGGCTCGCTTGTTTGCCAACCTGTCGAAGGATCCGGGCATGACCGAGGCGTACGCACGAGGCGACGACCTGTACACGCACGTCGCCCGGATCGTGTGGAACGACCCGTCGATCGACAAGGCTGACCCTCGACGGGGCACCGCCAAGGTGATCCTGTTGGCCTTCACGTACGGTGCGGGCGCTGACACGTTGTCGCTCGCCTCGGGGCTGTCTCGCATCGAGGTGGAGGGGTTCCTTACTAAGCTGTTTCTCGAGTTTCCTACGGTGCGGGACATGACCGGCGATCATGCTATTGGTGGCAACTACCCCGGTAAGCCTGCACTGTTGGCGGGGAAGCGTGCGGCCTCCGAGGGTATGGCTTATGTCATGACCCGAGGGGGCCGCCGGTTCTCGATGCCGGAGGACGAGACGTACAAGGCGATCAACGGGCTGATGCAGGGCACGGGCTCGGACGTGTTGAAGGATGCGCTCGTGCGCATCGACAAGGCCGGGCTGTCTGACTGCATTATCGTGCCGGTGCACGACGAGGTGGTGTTGTCGGTGCCGAAGGGGCAGCATGACATGGCGCACGAGATCAAGGACTTGATGGAAGATCACCGTTGGGACATCCCGTTGACCTGCCAGGCAGAGGGCCCGTTCCAGCATTGGGGAGAGAACTATGAGTGACCTGTACGTTGCGATCGACCCGGGCGGCACGACCGGCCTGGCGTGGCTGATCTGGGAGGACGGCGAGTGGCTGTTCGGTTCGGACCAGATCGGTGACCGGTACGAGACCGAGTGGTGGGTGGACCGCACCGTCGGGATCACCACCCGGGACACGACCGTCATCATCGAACGGTGGGACGTGCGTGCCAACACGCACCAGTTGACGAACCAGGACGACCCCCGCTACATCATCGGGTGGGTCGACGGGTTCTGTCACTTTCGCCCTAACGTCACCTATGTGGAGCAGACACCGGCGCAGGCGAAGCGGTTCGGTGACGACCTCAAGCTGAAGCGGATGGGCTGGTACGTGAAGGGCGAGGACCATGCACGGGATGCGGCACGTCACCTGCTAACGTACCTCGCCAAGGATCCCGGCGACGCTGGGGACTACGTTCGAGAGGAGTTGACTCGATGATTCTGGTGGACGCTGATCCGAAGACGATGCGGTTGACGGTGGATGCGCCGTCTCGTCTTGCTGACGTGCTGTCTCGGCTGCCTGGCTTGCAGGTCAACGCCGAGGCGGGCGAGTGGGAAGGGCCGGTGACGGCCTCGAACATGATCGCTGTTGCCTCCGAGGTGGGGAAGCTGCCGGGGTTCTCCCCGACGGATCGTGCCTCGTCGCTGATGGCGGCGATCAAGAAGACGAAGGGCTGGGTCGAGGCCGTCAAGTCTGGGGCTGAGACGGTGGCGTCGTGGGACGAACGCCTCTACGACTATCAGGTGGTCGGGGTGTGGATGCTGCTCGAACGGAAGCGGATGCTGCTCGGTGATGAGATGGGCACGGGCAAGACGGTGATGGCTTTGACAGCGGCACGTCAGGTTCGTGGTGCGACGCTGGTCGTGTCGCCTAACTCGATGAAGCACCGGTGGGCCCGTGAGGCCGAGGTGTGGTACCCGGAGGTCCGCACGTTCGTGGTGCACGGCACCGCTAAGCAGAAGGAGCAGGTGCTCGAAGAGGCATATGCGGCGTGGCTGGCGGGCGAGGCGATCCTTGTGTCGGCCAACTGGGAGGCGTTGCGTACGTTGTCTCGTGTCGCCGGGTACGGGTCGCAGCGTCTGACCGAGAAGGAACGGTCGGCGGGTCCGCTGAACAAGATCGGGTGGCGTACGGTCATTGCCGACGAGGCGCACCGTGCCAAGGATCCGAACAGCAAGCAGACTCGTGCCCTGTGGGCGGTGGCGCACGGCGCCGAGTATCGGTGGGCGTTGACCGGCACCCCGACGCTGAACACGCCCGGTGACTTGTGGGCGATCGGCCGGTTCTATGACCCGGACTCGTTCGGTAAGTCCAGGCACAAGTGGCACAACCGGTACGTTGCGTACATCGAGACCAACTGGGGTCCGAAGGACATGGGCCTGAACATGCTGCGGGAGCCGGAGTTCACGTCGTGGTTCGACATGAACTTCATCCGCCGCACCACCGGCGAGGTGCTGACGTTGCCGCCGTTGCGTGGCGGGCTGCTGTCCGAGGACAGTGTCCTCGACGTGCGTGAGATCGAGATGACGGCGAAGCAGAAGACGGCGTACAACAAGATGGTGAAGGACATGATCGTCGCCATCGACGACGGGATCCTCGTGGCGACCGACCCGCTGGCGTTGTTGACACGGCTGAGTCAGATTGCGTCGGCCACGCCGGTGATCTCGCCGGACGGTGAGGTGGTGGCGCTCGATGCCCCGTCGAACAAGATCGACGCCGTGCTGGAGATCCTCGACGAGATGGACGAGGACCGGCAGATCGTCGTGTTCGCTCAGTCCCGTAAGCTGGTCGAGCTACTGGCCGGGAAGCTGACGGCGAAGGGCATCGAGTCGATCCAGATCACGGGCGCTGTCGACCCCGGCGTGCGGGACGTGTACATCCAGAAGTTCCAGGCCGGGCAGGCTCGGGTGGCGCTCGCCACGCTCGCTGCCGGGGGCACCGGCATCGACTTGTACGCTGCGGACACGGCCGTGTTCATGCAGCGAGGCTACAGCTACGGTGACTCGTTGCAGGCCGAGGCCCGGGTGTACCGCAACGGGCAGGACGCCGAGCGGGTGCACATCATCGACCTCGTGTCTCGGGATACTGTTGACGAGGCCGTCATTGAGGCCCTACAGTCCAAGGGCGAGATGGCCGAGCAGGTCCTGCGGGATAAGGCTCGGGAGTTGATGAGGAGCAAGGCGTGAGCGAGCCGAAGACGTGCGAGGACTACGGTCCCGAAGACATCCACAACGATTACGTGCGGCACAAGCGTGAGGGCACCGAGCCGTGCGCTGCGTCGAAGCGTGCGTGGGCTAACCGGCAGCGGCTGGTGCGCCAGCGCCTCAACAAGAAGGGCAAGAAGTGACGACCGACCCGAACCTGCGAGTACAGATCGACCACCAGTCGAAGCATATTGACATTCGACAGTCAGCTATTCAGGCATTTCTCAACTGCCCTCGCCGTTTCTATTACGAATACGTGCTGGGTATCGAGCCTGATTATCCCAATAGGCAGCGGCCGTGGGCCACGGTCGACACCGGCACCCTGTTCCACGAGATGATCGGCGCCCACTACCTCGGTGCTGACCCGGTCCTAGCGGCCGACGCCTACATCACCGAGCAGGGGTTCCATGCCCTCGACCCGGAAGTGGCGAAGGCCCGTGAACTGGTCGAGGTGATGGTGTACGGGCACATCGACGACATCGCTCAGGACGGCGCTGACGTCGGGGAGACCACGATCGGGGTCGAGGTGCCCGTCACCGGCACGGTCAAGGACGTCAACGGCTGGACCGTCCGCATCCACGGCCGTGTCGACCGACTCATCGAGACCGACGACGGCATCAAGATCATCGACGACTGGAAGACGGTCGGCCCGCTCGGTTCGAGCCTCGGCCACATCCAACAGTTGGGCCGGTACGCTATGATGCTGCGTCAGGAGCAGGGCTGGCGTGCCGATCGTGTCCGCACCACCCAGGTGCGGAAGGTGAAGCGCACCAAGCCCGGCCCGTACTACGCCCGCCCGTGGGTGCCTCTCAACGAGGACGCCTACAAGTCTCACGCTCAGCAGCTACGTGCCGTGCTGACCGGCATCGTCGACAAGGTCACCGCCTCCGTCGACGTGGAGGACTACGTGTTCAACGTCACCACCGAGTGTGACTGGAAGTGTCGAGTGCAGGACATCTGCCTCGCTCACCAATATGGCGACGATCCCGAAATGATCGTCGACATCCACTACCGCCCGAAGGGGCAGGAAGGAACCGAATGAGCAACAAGCGATGGCGATTGCTGCTGTTTGGCGAACCGAAGACAGGCAAGACCTCACTGGCCGAGACGGCCCCGGGGCCCCGCCTGATTCTGGATGCCGAGGGCGGTACCGAATGGCTTGCCAGTGAAACGGTAGCGTGGGATCCGCTCGCCGGGCCCCCACCCGACGTGAAGGACGACGTCAGTGTCGTCGTTCACATCACCGATTGGGAACTGCTGGAGCGGGTCAACCGCTACTTGCAGAAGGGCACCCACCCGTTCCGGTCGGTCATCCTCGACTCGATCACCGAGTTGCAGAAGCAGGCGAAGCGTGCCGTGACTACGTCCGGCATGAAGCTCCAGGACTGGGGCACCCTGCTAGACAAGATGGACCCCGTGCTGCGGGAGATCCGTGACCTGACCAAGGCCCCCGGTTCGCCGGTGGAAGTGGTCGTGCTCGTGGCGCTCGGCAACACGAAGGATGACAAGATCATTCCTGACATTCAGGGGTCAATGGCTCGGTCGCTGGCCGGGCAGATGGACACCCTCGCCTACCTTCGGGTAGGTCAGATGAACAGCGACGGCACCCAAGACAGGGAGCTGTTGGTCGATGCCCGTCAGGGCATCACCGCAGGCGACCGCACTAAGGTGCTGCGCCGCACTTTCAACGGGGTCATCCCGATCCGTATCGACGACGAGACGGACGAGTTGACCTGGAACCTGACCCAACTACTGAACGGAATGCGAAATGGGTTCTGATACAATCACCGAGACCGAGATGCCCGAGGGCACCGAGACTATGGACCTGCCGAATGCCGTCGTGAACGGCTGGGCAGTTACTGGCCTCGACGCCACCGGCAGCGAAGGGGAACGGCACGCTCTCGTTGCGGTCACCTTCGAGTTCCAGATCGCCCCCGGGTGGGTCGGGCGCCAGTCGTTCATCATGGCGAAGGACGACGCAAAGAATCTGCGGAAAGACTTGAAGTACCCGCAATATCACGACGATAATCAGACCGAACTGTTCAACACCGACGAAAGTGACAACCAATCATGAGCTTCGACTTTGAGTCGATCTTCGACAGCGCAGTGGACGAAGGCTTCGGCCCGTCCGAAGACCTGACCCCCGGCAAGTACCGTGGGTCGATCGTGTCCGCCAACTTCGGTGAGTCCCAGGCGGGCGACCCGAAGGCCGGGTTCCTGTTCAAGGCCGCCGAGGGCTCGGTGTCCGCCGAGGGCCACGACGTGTCCGGCGACACGATCTGGCTGAACCTGACGTTCAGCGAGAAGGCTCAGGCGTTCGCCGCCCGAGACATGAAGAAGCTCGGCATCACCGGTGCCATGCTCAACGCCGACTCGTCCGCCGCTGTGCAGACCGCCGTCGGCCAGCAGTGGAGCTTCGAGGTCAAGCTGTCGAAGGACGGCAAGTGGACCAACTTGTACCTCGGCAAGCGTCAGGACGACCCGGGCTCGGCCCAGCCGAAGCCCACCCCCGCCCCGGCACCGGCCGCAGAGGCCGCCCCGGAACCGGCCGTCGAGGGCGGCGATCCCTGGGACATCTGATCCCTTAGGCGGTCCGGGCAAGGTTTGCTCTCCTCTCGCCGCCGCCGACAGCAGACGCCCCCCGGGCAGGGCCCGGAACCCGGGGGGCACATGGGCGTGAAGGTTGGCTTCGCTGCACCGGCTACGTGCAGGTGCGGGTTACCCGGGTTCGATCCCCGGCACGTCCACCACGAGGACACGAGGAGCACGTATGAACTTCCCTGAGCTAGCAGGCATTGACGAGATCAAGGCACGCATGCCGGTCACGTACGTGCTGCACAAGGCCGGGCACGCACCGCAGACCGCCAAGGGCCGGGACCTGCTGTACCTGACACCGTGGCGTCAGGACTCGAACCCGAGCCTGGCCTGCTACCCCGAGGAAGACGACGGCATCGTTGACCGGTGGCGCGACATGGCCCGCACCGAAGGCGGCGACATCCTCGACCTGATCGGCATGATCGACCCCGCCCGTGAGACGTTCTCCGAACGCCTCGAACTGGCCCGCACCCTCTACGTTGCGTACCGCAGCGACGACTGGGTGGCGCCCGAACCAGAACGCACGACCGGATCGTTCGACGTCGAAGCTGCCCGTGCCGAAATGGCAACGTGGGAACTTGAGGCCGACACCGAGATGCTGTCGAACTGGATGCGGCTGCGCGAAGACAACATCTCCGACATCCCTGCCGAGTGGCTCGAAAGCGTGTTTCGGGTCAGCGCACACCGAGGCGAGATCAAGGCCCCGTACCTCGACGCCAGCGGGCAACTCGTGGCGTACAAGTACCGGCGCCCCGGCGAGAAGTTCCAATCGGCCGCAGGCACCCGAGGCCGGTGGACGTTGTTCTACGGCGAGTGGCTCGACGAGAACGACGACGTGCCTGTGGTACTATGTGAAGGAGAACCGGATGTGTGGTCAGGCACCCACTCCACCAAGGACTACGTGTTCTTGGGACTGCCGTCGGGGGCCGGTACACGTCCCGAGAAGATGGCGTCCCGCCTGACCGGCCGACGGGTGCTGATCGCATTCGACGGTGATTCGGCCGGGCGGGACGCCTCTATCGTGTGGGCCACCGAACTAGCGCTCGACAATCAGGTCGAGATCGTGCCCGTCCCCGAAGGCAAGGACCTGTCGTCAGTGGTCGACATCCCTGCCCTGCTTCGAGGCGCCCGCCCGTACGAACCCGCCATGCCGGGCCTGCTGAAACTCAACGGCCGGTACCACCGGGCCACCCGAGACGGCAACCCCGGGCAGCAGCTGTCCGACTTCGTGCTGCGCCCCACCCGAGTCATGCAGAACCCCGAGGGCGCCCTGTCCTACGAGGTCAGCGACGGCCGCCGTGAACATCTGGCGCTCGCTGACGACCTCGCCACCAAGGTGTCGCTGCGCCGGTGGGCCAACGCCCGAGGGCTCATGTGGGCAGGCTCCGACACTGACGCCGCCCTCGTCGCCTCCGACCTCAAGGCCGAGTCGATCTTCTGCCCGCAGGAAGGCTCGGCCGACATCGCCGGGCTGCACGAGGGACACATCGTGTGGGCCAACGGCTCCATCGGTGACAGCAAGGTCCGGTACGTGCCCCACGGCAACCGAGTAGACCTTGACATCCAAGTGTCAGAAGGCGTAGGCGACGCCCGCATCGTGCAAGCCATGCGAGCCATGAACGACCACGCCATCACCGACCCCATCCTGGCCTGGGCGGCGGCGGCCCCCTTCCGCTCCCTCCTCCCCCAGTTTCCGATCCTGAACGTGGCCGGAACCTCGGGCAGCGGCAAGACGACGACCGTCCAGGCCATCATCCCCGTGCTGACCGGGTCACACATCTTCAAGACCCTGTCGTCGTCGACACCGTGGGCGGTCGAAGCGTTCATCGGCAGCACCAACGCCTTCCCGGTAGTGTTCGACGAGTACCGACCAGGTGCCCGCTCCGAAGCGATGATCCGCCTCGAACAGCTGGCACGAGACGCCTACAACGGCATCGAGTCGAGCAAGTCGTCCGGCGGAGACAACTGGAACGTGGCGCAGAACGTCCGAACGGACGCCCCGATCGTGATCGCCGGTGAACAGTCGATCAGCGAAACGTCGCACGCCGAACGCATGATCCTCGTGCGGATCATCCGCCCAGAAACTCGAGATCCACGGCACCGCCGGGCCCTCGACTTCATTCACGACACCGACGACGGCACCATCGCCCACGACTACCTGACGTACGTCGTCAAGACCGTGCAGGAATACGGCACGCTTCAGGTGCGGCCCGGCGGGCCCAGCAGCCTACCTGACCGTGTCCGCTACAACATCGGTGTGCTCGACCTCGGCTGGCGGCTCCTCAACGACTTCCTGACACTCAAAGGTCAATCGCCGCTCAGCGACCCTGACTGGTCCGGCATCGTCGACACCACCGTCGAGGTCACATCCTCGAACCCAACCCTCGAAGCGTTGGGGTGGGCGTTGGGCGACCGGTTTGCCAGCCAGAACGTGTGGGTCGAGGGCGACGAGTTGATCGTGCAGGCGCAAGGGTTCGTGTCGGACGTGCGCCGGGGACAGATCGCAGTGCTGCCCGGCAACAACGCAAAGACGATCACCGATCAGCTACAGGCCGAGTACGGCGCCTACTACACTCGCCGCACCCCGCCGTTGGGTGACAAAGCCAAGAAAGTATGGGTCATGCCGGTCGAGGCCGTGTTCCCAGATGGGGTAGAATAGCGCAATGGGACGACTTGAGGAATACTACGGCCTGCTCGACGTGAAGCGTCAGGGATGGGACAAGAGCGAGCCTAAAGCTAGGCTTACTCGTGGCGTGTCCGACATCACCGAGTTCGAGCTTCACCACACCGGAGGGGCTGGGCCTCGCAGCCTGTCCTTTGAGGACAAGCAGAAGTGGCTGCTCGGCATCGAACGCTACCACGAGAAGACGAAGCGCTGGTCAGACATCTTCTACCAGACGTTCGTGTTCGCTGACGGCGAGATCTGGGAAGGCCGAGATCTCCGCCGTGCGTCGACCTCGAAGGCGTCCAAGGCACTCACCGTGCACATCCCCGGCAATAGCCCGGCCATCACCCCAGCGCAGCACGAGTCGCTGATGCGGGTCGCTCGGTGGGCTACCGGCGGCGACCCGTCGAAGGTGCGTGGACACTCGGACCGGTCCGCTACTGCCTGCCCGGGAGACTCGGGCCGGGTAGAGCTGGAAGCTATCAAGCTGGAGTTGAGTGCCCCAGCACCGGCACCGGCACCGGCGCCAGCACCAGCAGCCGCTACCCGAGGGCCTCGGGGCCCGAAGGGCGACAAGGGAGACAAGGGCGACCCCGGGCAGGTCACACCGCAGCAGGTGCGTGACGCTGTCCGTCGAGAACTTCCCAACATCGTGGAGCAGGTGCTTCAGGAGCTCAGAGAGCGACTGAAGACATGACCAACACCGAGTTGCTGTTCGCTATCCTCGGCACCCTCACCCCGTTCCTGGTCGGAGCGATGGCGTGGATGCGGGGACTGTCGAACAAGCACGACACCCTCCACGATGACCTGTACATCCTGCGAGAAGACGTGGCCGAGCGCTCCGCCCGGCAAGACACCACCCTAGAAGACCACGATCGACGGATTACCAAACTCGAAGACATCGTCTTCTGACACCGGAGCGTCAATGAGTGACATGACCCCCAACGAATGCGCTCAGCTCGTCCATGAGCTGGGCACAATCAAGGCCGCCGCCGAACAGGCAGGCATGGCCTACTCGACATTCCGACACCGCCTCTCGAAGGCGGACAACCCCACCGGCAAGAACCGGGTGCTCATCATCGGTGACACCCACTGCCCGGTGATGCTCGACGGCTACGTCGAGTTCCTGCAAGAAACCTACGAAAGATACGATTGTGACCGAGTGGTCCACATTGGAGACGTGGTGGACTGGGCGGCTATCAGCTACCATCGCACGCCGCTCACCCCGCAAACTCCCGAAGAAGAATATCATGCAGCAAAGGAACAGCTGCGACATCTGGTGGATGCTTTCCCGGTAGCTCAGGTTACCCTCGGCAACCACGGTGCGTTGCCGTGGCGACGGGCCGAAGAGGTCGGCATCTTTCCCGAACTGCTCAAGGACCCGGCCGCCATGTGGGACACGCCGGGCTGGGAATGGCGTCCCCGCTACGACGACCTAGAGATCGACGGTGTCATCTACCGGCACGGCGACAAAGCCAAGGGCGGTCAGCAGGCGGCGTTCAAGAACGCTATGGCCGAGTTCCGATCCGTTGTTCAGGGCCACCACCATTCCCAGCTGGGTGCCTGGTACCACGCCAACTCGAACATTCGGGTCTTCGGGCTCCAGACCGGGTGCGGCGTGGACGCCCACTCGGCGGCGATGGCCTACGGCATCGTGTACTCCGCTAAGCCGATCGTCGGGTGCGGTGTGGTGCTCGAAGGGGCAGAAGCACACGCAGTGCCGATGGATCTAGGCAGCCGGTACTTCTGATAGGCTGAGGGGTATGAACCTCTACCTGAAACGCTGGTCCACCTGGGGCGTAGACGCCGCAGAGCGGGCGGTCAAGACCTTCGCACAAGCCGTGATCCTACGTGTCGGTGCCGAGAACGTGCTGGAAGCAGAAGTCAGTTTGACTTTCTTCCTCGATCCCGAACCGTGGCTGTACGGCCTCGGTGGCGCCGTGCTCAGCCTCCTTACCTCCCTCGCCTCGAAGCGGGTCGGCCCTCCCAACACGGCGGGGGCGTTTGACTGATGGCTCCGACGGAAACCAACGAGACCGAGGCGCTGGCGGAGTACCGGGGCGAGTTCGACTTCGTGATGGACGTCGATGACGACGAACCCATCGTGTGCGGGGTCGAGAACCCAGACGTCTGCGATAGCTGCCAGTAGCCTCCGAGAGGAGGTGCAGTATCTGCGGAGAGCCGGGCCACGGGCCCGGCTCTTCTGCGTTACCCGCCGAGGATCCCCATGATGGAGCTGGGCGAGTCCCCGTCGGACAGTGCGGCCGGTCCTGACCGGACCTGCGGCGTCGTGCCGAGGATCTCGGCGGCGGACACCGGGCCCCGCACTTCCTGCGTCTGACCCTGATCGTCAACGAACGTGTAGATGCCCTGGATCGGGACAAGCCCGCCGAGGACACGGTCAATCACATTCGTCTCGCCGTAGTACGGGTTGTCCGGGAACGTCTGGTTCCAGGCGTTCTGCGTCGCCAGAATGACGTTGCCCCGCTCGGACAGCGGCGCCCCGACCTGCCTGGCCCACTCCAGCACTTCTGCTTGTGAAGCATCGTACCAACGAACCGGGATGTCGTACTCGTCGAACGGTGTGCCGTCGTCGTCCAGGAACGCATCGCCCGGGTTGTCGATCGAGTACAACACCTTGGCGAGCTTGCCCTGCGATGGCTTCGGGTTGCCGTCTTCGTCGAGGCTAGGGTTGCCGTCGGCATCGAGCACGAACAGAGAAGCTGACAGCGAGTAGTCAGAAAGACGGCCGAGGCGGGTCGTGTACTCGCCGGTCTCCTCGTCGATGATCGTGCCCCGCTCCTGCTCGTCAAGCAGCGCCTGCTGGTCGCGTTCCTCCAGCAGGGTCGTGTCCAGCCCAGCGGCCTGATCCTCTGCAATCTGTTCCTGAAGGCGGACAGACTCGGCACGAGACGGGGACCTGGGAGCTGGCGGCAGGATGCCGTTGCGGCGTAGCTGGTCGATGGTTGGTGCACCCTCGATGTCTTTCAGCAGATTGTCGGTCTGCTCGATCATCGCATACATATTTGAGATGACGTTCTCGTCGCCGTAGGGGGCGACGTTGAGGCCGATGATGTTCGACAAGATGATGACTTCAGGAATCAACGCAGCGTCTTCGCCAGCACCGATCTCTGCGATACGAGACGGCTCGTTGCCGAGTGGTCCGAGACCTTCGCCACGGGTAGCTCGCTGCACGGCACGGTCAAGCGACGACCACGCAGGGCCAACGATGACGTCAGCGAAGTCCATGAAGAACCGCTCGTTGCCTCCCTTAGCGGGTGCGCCAGTAAACGGATCGACTCCCAGTGCCCGCTCGTAGATCATGTCAGCGAGGGCCCGTGGACCACCAGACGTCAGCCCCATGAGCGACGTTGCGTACTCTTCAGCGCTGACGTCTTGCTGTCCTGCCGCTTCGGCACCGAGCAACAGCAACGGACGCAGCGTCTCAGCGGCTGCACTAAACGGGGTGTCAATCTGGGCGGTAGCGCCCTTCAATCCGAACGGGTCAAGGAACGTATCGCCACGCTCAGCAGCGTAGCTAGACATCTGCAACCCGAGAACGCCTTCAAGATCTACGCCGCTTTCTACTCGTGATTCGAGCTGAGCCACACGGCCCGGGTAGTGAGCGAGCGCCCACAGCTGGTACCCGGTGTTCTTACGCATGAACGTGTAGAACCGGGACAGGTACCGGATGCGGCGCTCGACCGCTGTCAGGTCCGAGTAGTCAAACAGGGTTTGTCGGACGGAGCGGGCAGCGTCCGCCGGTGGGAGGCCCTCGTCGATCATGTGGATGTAGTGGGCCATGCGGGCGTTGTGCTCGATAGCCGAGCCGAACGCGCGACCAGTTGTCATGGCCTTGTTCTCGCCCAGAATGTCCCACAGCCGTGACGTGTTGTTGTCAAGAGCAAGGTCGTCGAAGAAGCCAGCGCCCATGATGTCGTACTGGCGGGCCTGCCGAGCAAACGCCTTCTGCCGGGCACTCATCCCGACCTTGTCCATCGCATCCTCGAAGGACAGGTTCTGTCTCTTCATTGCTGAACGGGCACGGTACATCTTGCGCTGGATAGCAACGGCTCGGGCGTACGTCGCCGGGTTCACGATGCCCTTGATGGCGTTCAGCATCATGTTGCCGGTGGCGTTACGGGAGTGGAAGCCGATACCGTCGATGAGTGGCGAGGTGGCCCAGCCACCCCAGGTACGGGACCAGTTCTCCAAGAACTGATTCAGCTTGGCAAGGTCCGCATCGTTGACGAGAAGATCTCGAACCTGACGTAGCTCAACGGACACCTCTTCAGGCATCCAGATGCGGCCGTTCGGTGTGTCCACCGGAACGTAGCCCTTCTCCTGGGCAGCCTTAGTCATCCGGCCGCGTGAGCGAGCTAGCTGCTGCTCCGCTTTCTTCGCTGCCTTCTTCTGATCTTTCAGAGACTTCTCAAACGCCTCACGAGCCTGCAACGCCTTCTTCGACTTGCCCTTCGGGAGCGCTGCACGAGCAGCCTTCTCAGCCTGCCTACGAGCTTCAGCTTGTGCCTTTCGAGCCGACTGCTCCGCTGCCGTTTCGAGGGAATCGTCCCACACCGCCAGCGGGAACCCGTCGAGCGTTTCT
>Ga0181577_10001515_pt1 | contig 18606 bp, 17 predicted proteins | sample 101ome_21_FD_132468 | JGI IMG/M metagenome (GOLD analysis project Ga0181577, IMG submission 132468) | Coastal salt marsh microbial communities from the Groves Creek Marsh, Skidaway Island, Georgia - 101413BT metaG (megahit assembly) | ecosystem: Environmental > Aquatic > Marine > Intertidal...
GAGGGAACTGCCCCTGCACTCAACACTGCAGAGCAGGGCCTTGCCCTCATGCAGATCATCGACTCTGTCTACGAAGCTGCCGAGACCGGCAAGCCAGTGGCGATTTGATCTGGTAGCTTGCTACAACAATTTCAAAAAGGGCGGAGGAGAAATTCCTCCGCCTTTTTTATGCTCAAGGAATGCTGGTAGGGCGAGATATGAGATGATGCTCACTCCTGAATATGTCGCAGCCGTCGCTGGAGCAGGTCTCATGGGAGATGGCAGGCCGAAACGGAGGGGCCACAAGGGCAAGCGGCATGTTATCCTGTTTCAGTGGGAGTATTTAGGTGATTGCCTCTTTCATATGAGAAGACTCAATCCGCCCTGGAATGCTGCGCCGCCACACCGGGCTCAGCGGTATAATCGCGACAGTCATATGGGATGGGGCGCTGAAGCTCGGGGCCGAGGTTTGCGTGGATTGGCATGAATAATTCGACGAGGATGAGCGTCAGACTATCATCTCCACTCTTCGAGCCACTCTCTCGGAATCTGCCAGCCCTGCTGAAGGAAGCCGCGGTCGCGAGCCGGTTAGTGGGGCGAACAAGTTTCTTCCTTGCTATAGGGAGAACGAATTACTACAAAATAATCACTATGAAATCCAAGAAACTCATCCTTTTGATCATTGCTGCTGTTGCTAGCCCACTGATCGTTGCCACCACTACCAGCTGTCAGTATGAAGGCCATCATGTGCATGATGGTGACGTCCGCTTTAATCAGCACGGACGCTACAAGCACGGCAAGCGCACTCACGCGGAGAAGAAGTACTTGCGTCCTCGCTAGTCTTTCTCTTCAGCCCCTGCCCTTTCGAGAAAATTCGATAGGGCAGGGTAAAATTGTGGAAATCGCAATTACTCAGGCGCTCCTACGAAATCGTTGGAGATTTCGTCTGTATAGAGATTGACGTGACTGATGATCTCCTAAGCGTCTTTCTTCTCTACGCCAGCCACTTTCAGCGTTTCAATTAGGTGTTCGGTGAGGTGCTACCGAACTCGCGCTTGCTGATCGCCAAGCCACGGTGAACCTCGCTAAGGGGGCGGCCACTGTATGTCATGGTCAGCCAGTGGCAGTGGAGAGTGACTCCTTTCGCACCCGAAGGAGTTTATCCATCGGGGCTTTTTCGAAATAGAGAGAGAGTTCAGGGTCTGCCAACACTTTCTGGTAGAAACTGTCTCACTTGAGTTCTCCCACCTTGATGCTTCGGAAGTCGATCGACATATCGCGTTTTCCGTGCAGCTGCAGGCCGATAGGTCCTTTTTCTTTGCCAGATACGCTTGTGTAGGTCATCACCTTTTTGCCATTGAGATAGCTGGTGTATGTCATGCCTTTCACCTCGATTTTGAGGGTGTTCCAGTCATCCATTTTCAGAAGCTCTTTCACGCCTTCTGCCTCGACAGGATAGCCTTTGCCCGGAATGTAGGGGGAGGCAGTCATGTCTCGCTTCAGGGAACCGGAAATACCGATCTGAATCTGATCCTGCGATTTCACATGAACGCCTGAATCGATGATGCCTTCCCCAAATTTGAAATCGAGAGTGACGGCAAAGTCGGTAAATTCCTCTTCGCTCCAGAGAATCGAACCTTTCTGGTCGGGGCCGCTTCGGACCTTGAGGATTCCGTCTTCAACAATCCACCAGATGTTACCTTCCGGAGCTTTCCAACCGGTTAGGTCTTTGCCATTGAAGAGCGACTTGCCTGATTCATCAGCTTGAACAAGCAGGGAGCCGAACAGCCCAAAGACTGCCGCGAGAGTGAGAAGTGTATTTTTCATGAGGTAATCGAAATTAGTTTTTCTTCTGAGCCTTCGCCCATGAATCGCGGAGCGGGACAGTCCGATTAAAAACAAGTTTGTCCTCTTCGCTATCGGAATCAACGCAGAAGTAGCCAAGCCGCTCGAACTGAACCGCCGTTCCGGTTTCCAGCCCAGCGAGATTGGGTTCTAATTTGGCATTTTTCAGAACGGCAAGCGAGTCCTGATTCAAGTGATCAAGGAAGTTTCCTTCCCCGCTATCCGGGCTCTCATTTGCGAAGAGTCTATCGTAGACGCGAACTTCCGCGTCGACAGCGTGCTTCGCGCTTACCCAGTGGATCGTCGCTTTGACCTTGCGCCCGTCCGGCGGATTCTGTCCTCCGCGCGTTTCAGGATCGTAGGTACATCGCAGCTCGACGATGTTTCCGTCATCATCTTTCATCACTTCATCGCAGCGAATGAAGTAAGCGGAGCGAAAGCGAACTTCCTTACCCGGAGCGAGGCGGAAGAATTTCTTCGGCGGATCTTCCATGAAGTCGTCGCGCTCGATGTAGAGCTCGCGGGAAAAGGGGACCTTTCTTGTTCCCAGCTCAGGCTGCTCGGGATTAATGACGGCATCAAACTCTTCCTCTTTGTCTTCCGGATAGTTCGTAATCACGAGCTTGATCGGATTGAGCACAGCCATGTAGCGATTCGCATCGCGGTTGAGCACATCGCGAACCGCACTTTCTAGAAGTGAAATGTCGTTGGTTCCCTTGAACTTGGTGATTCCGATTGTCTTGCAGAATTCGCGAATCGCCTCAGCAGGATATCCACGACGGCGGATGCCCGAAATCGTGGGCATTCGGGGATCGTCCCAGCCCGAAACCATTTCTTCATCGACGAGCTGGAGCAGCTTGCGCTTGCTCATAACCGTGTAGTTCAGGTTTAGGCGCCCGAACTCGATCTGGCGCGGACGAGAGGGGACGGGGAGGTTATCAAGAAACCAGTCATAGAGCGGACGGTGATTCTCAAACTCAAGGGTACAAAGCGAGTGGGTGATATACTCCAGCGCATCGCTCTGCCCGTGGGTGAAATCATACATCGGGTAAATGCACCAAGTATCACCGGTGCGATGGTGCTCGGCATGGACGATGCGGTAGATCACCGGGTCGCGCATATTCAGATTCGGATGCGCCATGTCGATGCGGGCCCGAAGGACCTTTTCCCCTTCACCGAATTCGCCCTCTTTCATGCGGCGGAACAGGTCGATATTTTCCTCGACGAGGCGATCGCGGTATGGGCTGTCTACGCCAGGGTTTTGGAGATCGCCGCGGCCTTTGCGAATCTCTTCCGCATTCTGATCATCGACATAGGCCTTGCCCTCCTCGATGAGGTGAACGGCCCACTCGTGAAGTTTCTCAAAGTAGTCGGAAGCAAAGTAGAGGTGGTCACCCCAATCAAAACCGAGCCACTTGATGTCTTCTTTGATCGAATCGACGTATTCGACATCTTCCTTGGTCGGGTTCGTGTCGTCGAAGCGGAGGTGACAGCGGCCGCCGTATTCCTCGGCAATGCCGAAGTTGAGGCAGATGGATTTCGCGTGTCCGATGTGGAGATAGCCATTGGGCTCGGGAGGAAAGCGAGTCACAGTACTATCGTGTTTTCCCGAGGAAAGATCCTCGTCGATGAGTTCACGGATAAAATCTTTAGAAGGTGTTGGCGAAACGCTCATGCGGTTGTTTTTAGAGCCCAGAAACTAAGCCGGATTGAGCAAGGTTCAATGGGTGAAAGTAATCCGTTTTTCCGACCGGGACCGGGTCGGTTGAGGTTTGATATCAGCATGAACAGTCATCCCTTTAGCGGAGCGGCGAAACGCCCTTGATAGAGACAGGAATTCCCAGAATATCCTTGCCCAACTAGGCGATGCCCGACACGATGCGGTGCGGAGAGGCTCCGTGATATCACCTTTTGGTGGGGTGATAATAATAAAGACCATTAGCTCAAAAAAACAGAATCTTGGAGCCGTGCATGCTGAGAGTCACTTTTGAAGGAATTTAGAAATCTCATGAAAATCGTTCCTTCATATGCTCTAACGCTCTTCTTGGTTGTCTTGCCCGTTGCATCTCAGGAGAAGGCACGCTCAGTTCCTGGACTCCGAGCATCTGAGAGCAGTGCCGTTTATGCGAAAGTAATTCTGCCGGTCAAAGCACCAGCCGAAGGCGATCATCCTTTGGTTGAGTCGTGGATCACTCAAAAGCTACGGAAGCTTGGCGCGACAGAGGCCAGGGCTGTCTCAGGGTGGGTTCGCCTAAGGGATGGTAGCGAGGACAGAACCGACATCTGGGATGGGATCTCGGATGGAAAGCGCTATGGCTGTCCCGTCGATGGGCGGGTGAGTGAGCGCACAGCTGATGGCAGAGTGCACATCACTTTCCGGGGCTGGGCGCCGGGCGCACCAAGGATCAAGGGTAACTCTTTGCCGGCTGAGATCGGTTCCAGAACCATTGCGGTCGTCGATACCGGAAGAGTCGATGGCGTAAATTCATATGTTGCTCTCATGATTGCCCCAGCACTTCAAACGAAGCTCGGCGAACAAGTCGGCGCAGACCAACCTGCTACCTCTCCGAAGTCGAAGCCTGAGAGTGAAGAGGAAAATAAACCAGAGGCAGCGGGAGGGTCCCAGTAGCGGGTTGTAGGCCTTTTTAGTTCTTTAGTTGGCAAGTGACGTTTACTCAAAAGTAGAAGCTGGATTTGGGCTGATACGAGAAACGCTGCGCAGCATTCAAACTCCCAAACAAGGTAGCACTGGCTCACCTGATAACGGCTCGGATTGATTCATTTCCCGCATAGCGGTGCGGAGTTAGGCAAGGGCACCAAACATTCTTCGACTTCGCGTCCTTCACGAATGGGGCTATCAAACCCTGTTCACTCCCAAACCTAACTGGGTAGGGTCTCGGACCTTGCCCTGTCAGGTTCCATAATTACTAGACTTTTCGGGTTTGCTAAGCGATCCTTTGGGGCCACTATGTTTCAAGAGTATCCTGATATTGTCATGAACTGGGTTTTACCGGCTTTCGCGTTTGCGATCGGGTCGAGCATTGGGTCGTTTCTGAACGTGGTGATCTACCGGATTCCGAATGGGCTGAGCGTGAACGAACCGAAGCGCTCGTTCTGTCCGAATTGCGAGACGCAGATCCCGATGCGATACAATATCCCACTGATCACCTGGTTGTGGTTGCGGGGGAAGTGCAAGTGGTGCAAGGAGCCAATCGCGTTTCGCTATTTCATGGTCGAGCTGCTGACGGGAATCCTGTTCCTCGCGATCTGGAAGCACGCGATCGACGACGTGGGTCTTTTTGATGTAGTTGCTCTGTGGGTGCTGGCGTCCTTATTGATCTCGGCAACGTTCATCGACTTCGACCATTTCATTATCCCGGACTCGATTACGATCGGGGGAACGGTTGTGGGAATTATTGCGAGTTTTGCGATTCCTGTCCTGCATGATCAGTTAATTTGGTGGAAGGGCGGAGTGCAGGGGGTCATCGGGGCCGCGGTTGGTTTTGGACTGATATGGATGGTGGTTTTGCTAGGCAAGCTGGCCTTTGGGAAAATAAAACACGAGTTTGATGAACCGACGGAGTTTTCGATTTCTCAGCCGGGAGGAGAAGAGGAACCGATCATAATCAAACTGGGCGAGCATGAGTATGAATGGGGTGAGGTATTTTTTCGTAAATGGGACAGGCTCCAGATGGATGTAAAGGAACTGCAATTCGACGATAGAGAGCAGGAATTCGAGTCTTTCACGGTGCTCGGTGAAGGCTTTGAACTCGATGGCAAGCCAGTTGATATCGAGTCGGTAAAAAAGGTTTCGGGCAAAATCTCTTCAGCTGTTGTGCCACGCGAAGCGATGGGATTCGGCGATGTGAAGTTCGTCGCGATGATCGGAGCCTTTCTTGGATGGCAAAGCACGATTTTTGTGCTTTTTGCTGCGTCTATTGTGGGAGCCATCATTGGTCTCGTTCAAAAGTTCGTGGTTCGGGAAGAATGGGCGCGACCGCTTCCTTTCGGTCCCTACCTCGCACTGGGCGCATTCCTCTGGATTTTTACGGGACCGGCAATCTGGGTCTGGTATGTCGGGATCTTGCGCGGTGCCCTGAAGTAGGGATAGACTATCAGCATGCTGATAAACGGAAAACTCTGGCGAACGGTATGGATGGATCCGGATGGTGTGTCCGTGGGCATTATTGATCAGAGAAAGCTGCCTTTCGCTTTTGACACCGTGACATTGCGTAACACTGGCGATGCCTGCCATGCAATTCGGGAGATGCTGGTGCGTGGCGCGGGCTGTATCGGCGCGGTGGCTGCGCACGGAATGTTTCTCGGCGCGCAGGAGGCGGCTGAGGCTGATGATTTCGACGCTGCGTTTCAGCAAAAAGGGGAGCAGCTCTGCAAAACACGCCCCACGGCGATGAACCTGGCCTGGGCGATAGAACGGAGTATTGCAGCAGTTTCGGGGGCGTCCGATGCAGCAGGAAAAGTAGAGCGCGCCCGAGAGGTGGCCATTGAAGTGGCAGACGAGGATGCCGAATGGTGTCGCAAGATAGGCGAACATGGCCGGTCTCTCATTGAAACACTTTTCCGAGAAAAGGGTGAAAAAGAGCCCGTAAATATTCTCACTCACTGCAATGCAGGATGGCTGGCCTTTGTCGATTATGGATCAGCGACTGCTCCGATCTATGCGGCGCATGATGCGGGAATCCCGGTGCACGTCTGGGTCGACGAGACGCGACCTCGCAATCAGGGTGCACGGTTGACGGCTTGGGAACTCGATCAACACGGCGTTCCGCACACCGTTATTGTCGACAATGTCGGCGGTCACCTGATGCAGCACGGCATGGTTGATATGGTGATCACGGGCACAGATCGCACGACGCACACGGGAGATGTGGCGAACAAAATCGGAACCTATCTGAAAGCGCTGGCAGCCCGAGACAATGAGATCCCGTTTCATGTTGCACTTCCGTCTTCCACTTTTGATTGGGAAACGAAGGATGGGGTGAAGGATATTCCCATCGAGCAGCGCGACGGAACCGAGGTGGCGTGGATAGGCGGAGAAAAGGACGGTGAGGAAGTGGAAGTGAAACTCGTCTCTGGCAACAGCCCAGTGGAGAACTACGCCTTTGATGTGACTCCTGCACGTCTGGTGACCTCGCTCATTACCGAACGAGGCGTCTGCGAAGCCAGCGCACAGGGAATCAGTGCGCTTTTTCCCGAGAAATTTGGTGAAAGTTGAGTTACTGGTTCCGCGTGAGATAGCCTGCTGTCATGCCTGTCAAAATTGATCCTCAGCTCCACCGTGAGAAGAAGCCGTCCTGGATACGGGTTCGCCTGCCCAATAATCCCGTTTTCTGGGATACGAAGGGCATGATCGACGACCTCAAACTCGTCACGGTCTGCGAGGAAGCGCAGTGCCCGAATCGCTGGGAATGCTGGGGGCAGGGCACGGCGACTTTCATGATTGCAGGGGAGCGTTGCACGAGAGCCTGTGGCTTTTGCGCAGTTGATACGAGACGCCCGCTTCCTCTTGAGGCGGACGAGCCAGACCGCGTCGCTGAGGCTGTGAAACGAATGGGGCTCAACCACGTGGTGATCACTGCAGTGGCTCGGGATGATCTTGCTGACGGAGGTGCCTGTCATTTTGCCAACACGATCAACAAGGTCCGAGAAGTAAATCCGGAAACCGTTATCGAAGTGTTGGTTCCTGATTTTATCGGAAAAGACGATTGTCTGTGGGTCGTGCTTGAGGCAGCGCCAGAGATTTTTAATCACAATCTCGAAACCGTCGAGCGGCTCACTCCGCTGGTTCGGTCACAAGCTGAATACTGGCGCTCCCTCAAAGTTCTCAAGACCGCGCGGGAAATGGCCACTGAAATGGGGCGCCGTTGCGCGACAAAAAGCGGGATCATGCTCGGGCTAGGGGAAAAGGAAGAGGAGATTTTCCAGACAATGGATGATCTCCGTGGCCACAATGTCACGGTGCTGACACTGGGCCAATATCTGCGGCCTTCGCCAAACCATCTACCTGTCGTGGAATACATCGAGCCGGCTTTATTTGATCGATACAAGGAAGTCGCTCTGGAAAAGGGCTTCCGCCACGTTGCTTCAGGACCGCTGGTGCGGAGTTCGTATCACGCCGCCGATTTTAAGCCGGAACTGGACCCCCTGGCATAGTTTTTGCGGGGTTTTCCAATTGGGCAACTGCGCCATACAATTCTACTTACGACTGTCAGAATTCGTGCTATATTTACTATCCGTGTCAGACTAAAAACAGAAAAATATAAATGACACAACCCACCATATTTATCACAAATATTCTTAATGAAGCCAGCTGGATTTCTTTTTCGAACTTTTCTGCTTGGTGTTTTCACCCTTTCGCTCCTGGCGGGAGCGGTTGTGACTGACTTCTACCTCCGTCACGAAACTAAGCGCAAGGCGAAGCGCTTTCTCGCCAGTAAAAGAGTCGAGCTCACGGTTCAAAGCGCGATTGATGCTGCGAAAAAAGGGGAGTTGGTCCTTCTGGAAAAACTGCAAGATGCGGGCCTAAGCCTTGGCCAGCCAGATGAAACAGGGAGGACTCCGCTTCTTGCCGCCGTGCAGTCCAAGAATCTTCAGGCGATCCATTTCCTGCTTGAGAAGGATCCGGTCCTGGAATCCATAAATCGATTTACCAATCCGGCTCGAGACACTCCCGTGGCGACAGCGCTTCGGGATAGGAGCTTTGAGCTCGCCGAAACGCTGATCGAAAAGGGCGGGGATCTCAACGTGGATCGGGAAGCAGGATTGCCGTTTTTCGTCGACGCGGTGCTGTCGGACGATCAGAAAATGCTCGAATTCCTTCTGAAACACGATGCCGATCTGGAATATAAGGGTGCGCGAGCAACTGGTGCGTTGGCCGAAGTTTCGGCAAAGGGTGATCTAAAATTGCTGGAACGCCTCCTCAAGGCGGGGGCGAACCCGAATGCGAAAGGGTTATCTGGAAAGCCTTTGCTGATCGAAGCAGTAGAGGAGCAGAGTTGTGAAAAATTAGGTCTGCTGCTCGCCGCGAAAGCGGATGTGAATGCTATGACGGCGGGAACAACCGGGCGGGAGGTGTGTGCGTTGACCTTTGCGGTAGCAAACGGCAATTATTCCATGCAGGATGCGCTGATTGCTGCAGGAGCAAATCCCGACGTATTTTCGGCTGTAGGAGAACCGCTGATCTTTGATGCTGTTTCGAGAATGGATGAGAAGACATCTCACCGATTGCTCGCTGCCGGCGCCAAGACTGAGGTTGCCACAGAAGATGGGGTTACACCGCTTGGGATCGCAACCCTTAATGACCATCTCGACATGGTCGATTTGCTGCTCGAATACGATGCCGATCCCTCCTTTGCTCCAGAAGGTGCCGCGGCACCCTTGCTCGCAGCTGTTGAGTCCGGCAATGTCGCGATCGCCAATCTACTGATTGTTGCCGGAGCAAAGCTCGATACGCAGTCCATGCTCGCGAAAGCTTTTGAAAAACGTGACGACCCACTAATGGTTCTTCTTCTCAGTGCAGGAGCAGATCCGGAGTCCACGATCCCGGGAACGGACGAGCGCGTTTTCGATCGTGCGGTATCGGAGGGCGCAACGGGAGCGGTTCGCACTCTCTTGGCTGCCGGCGCACCGATAGGCGACAACCTCTGGGCCGCTCTTTTAGCGGGGCAGGATGATTTGATTCGACATATTATCGACGCTGGAGCTGACCCTCGCCAGGTAGGACCTGATGGACATGATCCTATCGCCTGGTGTCTCACGCACCATCGTTATCGCGCCGCTCGCGAGTTGCTCAGCGGAGGAGCTGATCCTAACGCACGATATGACAGCGATGAACCCTGGCTTTCCAAGTTAATTATGGAAGGCAACGCCGACATTTCTCTCGCTCTCGTTGAAGGAGGAGCTCACGTAAAAGGCGTCAAAGCGAGAGACGGCCACAGCCTGCTCGCTTGGGCAACAGCTCATCGTATGCCAGAGGTTGTCCGAGCTCTGCTGAAGGCCGGTGCTGACCCAGATGCTCACGAAAGAAATCCTTCTTCCGCGGCACTCCGCGAAATGTTTGACAGCAACACCTTTAAGTATCATTTGCGAGTCGATCGACGCATCGTTCCCATCATGATGGCTGCAGCGCATCGAGATCACGAGATTGCGCAGATCCTGATGGATGGAGGAGCCAAGGGCACGGCTTATACGAGCAAATACATGACGGCCTCTATCATTGGCTCCTGGTACGGGGATGTGGAGATTCAGCAGATCGTATTGCTTGGAGCAGTTCCAAAGCAGCAGTCCCGCAAGCTTATCGTCGATCTTTCCAGCCAGCGCGTCACGCTTTACGAAAATGGAAGAGCTACCTACTCCAGCAGGTGCTCGACAGGAAAGAGTGGATACCGGACCCCGACTGGCGAGTATGTGATCAGTGATCGTCATCGCCATCACAACTCATCAATTTATGGATCGAGCATGCCGTATTTCCAACGTTTCAGCTACGCAGCATTCGGAGTTCATCAGGGGCACTGTCCCGGTTACCCAGCTTCTCACGGGTGCGTTCGTGTGCCTTGGGATTCAGCGCGTCATCTCTTCGACAAGCTCAAAGTGGGCGACCTCGCGATCGTCCAACATTGATCGCGCCTCACTTCTCCGGAATCGTCCAGGTCGCGAAATAATCCATCTGGAACATCTCACCCGGCAGGGCCGAGGCCTCGTGCTTGGCTTTGCTTCGAGGAAAGTCGGAAAGCGAGGCGAAGTGGAATCAGCTCTCGAGCGGAAGGAAGAAGTTATCCTAGTGGCTTGAAATCGCGTAATGCGGATTCAGTGCCCGGACCGCGTCGGGGTATCAATTCAGACGCCTGGAAGAGCGACATCGATAATGGCGAGATCAACATCACGGCCGGTTGGTCGAGATTTCAGGGTGCCACCTGACTCCGAGACTGAGCGAAGCGGAATAGAGACTGAAAGGCTTGCGAAAAAGAATGCCCCAAGTCGGGAGACGACTGAAATAGGGGGCAACGACTATTGCTGTATCCTCCGAACGGATCAGGTAGCCGTTTCCGCTCGGATAAGTAACGCTGGCTTCCTTTCCACGTGGGCTGTAGTCTAGGTCAGCCGGAGTTCCTAAGGTGATTTGCTGGTGGGTGGCGAGCCGATTCGAGCACGACGAAGTGAATAGGGCGAAAACGCAAGCGACTGGAAATAGGTAAAGCTCGATGGTAATCAGATCGCCAATTCGCGACGGCGTAAAGAAGCTGCCACAAAAAACGATCCATCGAAATTGATGGATCGCCTGAATCGACAGCATTTGCCGCCAATACTTCGGACAAAACCCCGCGTGAGTCGCGGGAATCATCACATCACTCGTTGGCTGAGAGATCGAGCTCGCGGACCCAGATATTACGGAAGCGAGTGGGGTTGCTGTGATTCTGCAACTTGATCGGCCCCTTGTCGCGGACCTGGTTGTAATTTGCGACTCTCTTGTGTCCCGATGGCCCAAGGGAATCCTGGTAGTGATGGGTGAGGACTCCGTTGTGAAGAACGGTGACGCGGGAACGCTTCAGCAGATTCCCCTCTGAATCCCACTTGGGAGATTCGAAGATGATGTCATAAGTCTGCCACTTTCCGGGAGGGCGGGAAGCATTTACCAGAGGCGGCTTGTAGCCATAAAGAGCGGAAGCCTGGCCGTCCGCGTAGCTTTCATTTTCGTAGGAATCGAGAACCTGAATCTCGTATCCTCCGAGCAGGAAGACACCGCTGTTGCCGCGTCCCTGCGAGTTGCCTTCGACTTTTTCGGGAGTGGCGAATTCGACGTGAAGCTGCACATCGCCGAACTCACGCTTTGTCTTGATGTAGCCTCCGACGCCTTCACCTTTTGGAGGAACCTGCATGTATCCCTCTCCGACAATCCAGTCAGCGGGAGATCCGTCTTTTTCCATGACCCACTCATCGAGATTCTTTCCGTCGAAAAGAACGATGGCATCAGAAGGTGCATCAGCTGCGTTTTTGCCAGGAGCAACGACTTCAGGGCGAGGGCGGGCATCATCATGGACGCGCCATTTTCCACCAGGGAGAAACGGAGTGTCGGTGTAACCGGTCGGATGCTGCTTGGGAGTTTCCGACTTTTTCTTTTTCTCACCCTTCTTGTGGTGATCGGCAAAGGCTGGAGTTGCCGCGATGGCGATGGTTGCGAGGAAAATCAGGAGTTTGCTGGATTTCATAGGTGGATGGAGGCTGCCACTTTTCGAATGCGCTGACAATAGCAGAATGACGCCCTCAAGATTCTTCACAAAAAAGCCGGATCAGTTTCCCGACCCGGCTTTCTAGTAAAATTTCTGTTACTGGGAATTTGTGATTAGACAACACCGGAGATCGTCTTGCCAACGGAAAGAAGATCTTCGCACGCTTCTGCGACGCGGTTGGCCATCCCTTCCTCACCTGCCTTGAGATAAGCTCGGGGATCGTAGACTTTCTTGTTTCCGATTTCGCCATCGCATTTGATGACGCCTTCGTAGTTCACAAGCATGTGATCCGCTATAGGGCGGGAGAATGCATACTGAGTATCCGTGTCGACGTTCATCTTCACGACACCATAGTCGAGTGTCTCGCGGATTTCTTCGAGAGTTGATCCAGATCCGCCGTGGAAAACGAGATCGAACTCAGCTTCCGCTCCAAATTTTCCGGTAACAGCATCCTGACCTTCCTTGAGAATTTCAGGGCGAAGTTTCACTGCTCCTGGCTTGTAGTGACCGTGGACGTTGCCGAAAGTTGCGGCGAATGTGAAGCGACCAAGGGAATGGAGCGCTTCATAAACGGCGAGCATGTCGTCGGTCGTTGTGTAGAGGTCCTCGTCTGGAGTGTCCTCGGTTCCGGCGGCTCCGTCTTCTTCACCACCGACAACGCCTGCTTCCACTTCGAGAATGATCTCGTTATCAGCACACTTCTTGAGGTATTCCTGAGAAATCTTCATATTCTCATCGAGGGAGAGCTCGGAGGCATCAAGCATGTGATTCTGGAAGAGGTTGTTCTCGCCATTGGCGCGTCGCTTTGCTGTTGCCTCGATAAGGGGATCAAGAAACTCCGGAGCGACGTGTGGACGGCAGTGATCGGTGTTGAGGGCAACGAGAACATCATACTGCTCGGCGAGGCGGTGGGTGGCTTCAGCGAGAACGATCGTTCCGTTGACGGCACTCTTATGGTTGAGCCCGGAAGCGAACTGACCCGCACCTGTGGAAAACTGAATGATTCCGTCAGACTTGTTGTCAGCGAACGCTTTGAGGGCCGCATTGATAGTCGTGATACTGGAGCAGTTGATCGCAGGGTAGGCATAGCCTCCCTGCTGAGCCGCATCCAACATGGCTTCGAATTGTTTCGGTGTAGCTACTGGCATAGTGCGGACCTGTAAGCGCAGGGTTATTTGTTTTCAAGCGAGGAATTTGTCAGATTCTGCTCCAATATTGCCGGAATCCTTGTGCTAAGCCGTTTTAGGTTTGTCAAAAAAGAAAAGGGCCTCTAATTTCAAATATCCACGTATGTCCGAGTCGATTTTTACCAGGGAAGGCTACATCCGACCGGCGGTCTTAATCGCCGCGTATCGTGGTGGTATGTTTCCCATGGCAATGGACAATCGTGGGGAGATCGGCTGGTTTTCTCCAGACCCGAGGGGAGTGATCCATCTGGATGAATTTCACATTCCCAAAAGCCTCGCGCGAACGATCAAAAAAGAACCCTTCGAAATTCGCATCGACACGGCATTTTCTGAGGTGATGCGAGGATGTTCGGATCGTCGAACGACTTGGATTAGTCGCGAGATCATCACGAGCTACGAAAAGCTTTTCGAGTTGGGATACGCCCATTCGGTGGAGTGTTGGAAAGACGATGAGCTTGTCGGCGGCCTCTACGGCATTGCGATCGGTGGCGCTTTTTTTGGTGAATCGATGTTCAGCCGTGAGACTGATGCTTCGAAAGTGGCGCTGTCCCACTTGGTGGACCGGTTACAAGAGCGGAAGTTTCAGCTTCTCGATACTCAGTGGACGACAACTCATCTCAGCCGCTTTGGTTGTCGTGAGATCCCGCGGTATGAGTATCTGCGCCTGTTGAATCAGGCTTTGCTGGTGACAACCAGTTTCGGGTAACGGGGTTGCTGAGTACTGCAGCCGAGGTCTGCGACGTCGGAATGGGTGAACTTTGAGAAAGTCAGCACGCACAAACCTGCCTCATAGAGACCGGCTCCAGGAGATTTAACCGCCTGCAACCATGCGAATGACTTCTACCGTGTCACCGTCGCGGACGAATTTCTCGTCAAACTCGCGGGTCAGAACCGCCTCACCATTCAGCTCCAACAAAACGGGCTGATCTCCTATTGGCAAAGTCTTCACAAAATCACGGATGGAAAGTCCTTCGCCCGCAATTTCCATGGGATTTCCGTTTACTACTAATTGCATGAAAAGACGGAGTTACTTCGCGGTTGTAATAGCACTCTATACCAAGCTAAACAGTGTTACGAGACTGACACCACATTTCCTGATAAAATTGCTGCGTCCCAGTCTTTCCAGACCGGATCCAGCCCGATACTTCGCAAGTGCGCGGCAATTTCCTCGGGGCTTCTTTCATCGGCAATGTCGAATTGCCCAGCCGCGGAGGTTGCGGTGGCTTTTCCGGAGCAGGGAGTGGCCGGGGATTCGTCGATCTCAACACGACGCCCGCGGACAGTGAGATGAACGTCGTCTGCACCTTCCCCTGTGTAGCCGCCCGGCTCGGTGTGGCTACCGGCGCTGATGGAAGTCACTCCGAGCGGGAACAAAGCATTTCGCAATCCTTGAGGCTCGCGGGTGCTCAGGACGATTCCGACCTGGGGGAAGCAGACTCGAAAGGCGCAGAGCGCCTGAACAAACTCGGCATCGCTCATCGCAAATTCAGGATCAAACTCTCCGGCGGCGGGGCGAAGACGCGGCAGACTGATAGTGAAAGTGGCTTTCCAGCAGGTCTGATAGAGATATTCCAGGTGGGCTGCGAGGCGCAAAACGTCATAGCGCCAGTCAGCAAGGCCCATCAGCGCTCCCACTCCAATTCTACGAAATCCACCGTCGTATCCACGCTCGGGACAATGGATACGCCAGTCGAAGTCCTTTTTCGGTCCGGCAGTGTGATATTGGGCATAGGCCTCGCGGTGGTAGGTCTCCTGATAAACGACGAGTCCTTCGCAGCCCGCATCGACCATGCGGGTGTATTCGGGAGTCTCCATCGGACCAACTTCGATCGCGATGGTAGGAACGGATTTACGAAGGGCTTCGAGACATTCCTCAAGGTAGCCGTCGGAGACAAATTTGGGGTGCTCTCCGGCTACGAGAAGCAGGTTGCGAAAGCCGCGATCGGCGAGGTGTCGGGCTTCGGCGACAACCTGATTGACGGTGAGCGTGGTCCGCAAAATCGGGTTGTCTCGGGAGAACCCGCAATAGCTGCAGTTATTGACGCACTCGTTGGAAACGTAGATCGGCGCGAAGAGTCGCATCGTCTTGCCGAAGTTTCGGCGGGTTATCTCAACCGACTCCTGCGCAAGGGCTTCGAGCTGGCTTGGGGATACGGGTGCGAGGAGGCGTTCGAAGCGAGAGAGAAGAGGGGATTTCTTTTCTCCTCGATCAAGCGCGTTCAAATGTTCAACAAATGACATGCGCTCGGAACATAGCGTTCCCACCGCCCTCGGCAACTTTCGCTTGCACAGAAATCGTCATATCCTGATGCTCAGGTGAAAAAAAACCGTTGCCAAACGCCGCAACCACCGGTAATAACTGCGTCAACAGAACTCTATTTCCCCAAAAAATGGCAGACGCATCTATCGAAGAAAAGGTAAAAAACATCATTGTTGAGCAACTTGGTGTAAGTGAGGATCAGGTGAAACCTGAAGCAAAGTTCGTTGAGGACTTGGGTGCTGACTCACTCGACACAGTGGAACTTGTTATGGCTTTTGAAGAGGAGTTCGATATCACGGTTCCTGACGAGGACGCCGAGAAGCTTACCAGTGTTGGCGAAGTTCAGAAATACATCGGTGAAAAGTCTGAGTAATCCTTCAGACGGAATAACTTACTGAAAACACTTTTAAAAATGCGCTCCGGTAACGGGGCGCATTTTTTTGTGTTGCGAAACTCGGAAGAGTTCCAAATCGAATCTCCTGAAAACGGGCGACTTTCCTTTGACCGGACGAATTGCGTTCCAATTCTCCACATCCTTGATATTGGCGAGCATGATTAAGGAATGACTCGCATTTTCGCATCTTTCCGCTAGGTTTCCCAACCTGTTTTTCTGATGTCTTCTCTTTCCTTCGACGACATTGCCTACGCAATGGAGACCACCGAAGTGGTGCACGAGCCGGATCGCCGGATCGATACTTTCGGCACGACGAATTTCGAATTTCACCTTCTCACCGAGCCTATGGATGAGGTGGGACGCGTCCGCGTCCGCGAGGGCCGGGTGGAGGCAGAAAGACCCAAGATTTTGCGCCCCGACGGCGATACAGATCTCATGTTCGAGGGGTTTGGTGAGCAGGCGGAAATGTTTGCCGATTGGTTCCGCCAATACGGAAATATGGAAATTGTGCGCTACGGGTTCATCTTTGCGAAACGTGGATTTACCGAGTCAGTAGTAAGCGAGCCGATGGAGGCAGTGCGAGATCGAATCATGGATGACGTTCGATCCAGCGGAAGTCCCTCGCGTGCCGTGATCGTAGGGGTCGATGACACTTGGGAGATTTCCCTGCTCAAGTTCACAATGGAGATGGTTGCCAGCTCACGCGAGATAAACGCATTTGATTTCAAACGTCGCGGACTTCTCTAACCGGGATTTTTTGAGACCATGGCCAGGTTCAAGTTGCTGCTCGCATTCCTAGCTTTCATGATCTGCGCTGGCGGAATAGTTGTTGCGTATTTCTACTGGAAGAAGTTCGCTGAGCCGGAGATGTTTGTGAACCGCCAGATTTCGGGGGAAGGGGAGGTTCGCGAGAAGCCGGACCTTGGAAAGCGGCACTTCGACAAAGCCATCGATCTAGTAAAGGAGGGTGAACTCGTTTCAGCGCGAGATAGACTGCTCTATTTGATGGCGTATTTCCCGGAGTCTAAAACGCACCCGGAAGCCCGTCGCATTGTTGGAGAGCTCAACATGGATCTGCTTGTCTCGAAGATTCCGCAACCGAACAAATCAATTCATATTGTTCGTTCGGGTGATGCACTGGTTTCTATTGCGAGGCGCAGTCAGACTACGATCGACTACATCATGCGGGCAAGTGGAAAAGCCAATACGCTGATCTATCCCAACGAGGAGCTTACTGTATATCCCCTGGCTCTCCGAGCCGAAGTCAATTTGAGCGATAACCTTGTGACGCTTTTCGAAGGCGAGCAATTTTTCAAGGAATATGCGATCCAAGATACCAATTTACCTCCTGAATTCCCCTCCACCGCTTCCACGACCGTAACGGAAAAAGTCGCGTGGCACGATGGAAAGCCGATCAATTTCGAGAATACCAACTACATGGATTGTGCGAAGTGGATCCGAACTGGCAAGATCGGCCTGGTATTTCGTGAGTATGACTCCGCGATCGAAAACGGGTCTCAGGCTTGGGGGATCATGCTCGACACGGCCGATATGGAAGAACTTTTCACCGTACTTCGCAATGGATCGCGGGTTGATTTGCGCAAATAAACGCGCTTGATTAAAAATATCAGCGTTTTCGCATCCGAACCTTTATCTGGAGAAATCTCATGATCACTGAACCACTCGAATTTGAAAAGCCGATCGTAAATCTGGAGCGTCAGCTCGCAGAACTGCGAGACCGCGCCGCAGACAGCGAAATTGATATGTCGAGCGAGATGAAACGCATCGAGGACAAGCTGACGAAGACGAAGACCGATATCTACCGCAACCTTTCTTCGTGGCAGCGCGTCCAGATCGCACGGCACCAGCAGCGGCCTTTCATGCTCGACTATGTGGAGCACTCCTTTGACGAATTTTTGGAGCTGCACGGTGATCGCCATGTTGGCGACGATGAGGCAATGCCCGGTGGATTTGCCTACCTGGAGGGCCGGAAGGTCATGGTGATCGGACATCAGAAGGGGCGGGATACCAAGGAGAATCTCCGTCGCAACTTTGGCAGTGCTCACCCCGAGGGCTATCGGAAAGCGCTTCGACTCATGCGGATGGCTGAGAAATTCAACATTCCTATCGTTACTCTGATCGATACTCCCGGCGCGTATCCCGGTATTGAAGCGGAGGAGCGGAACATTGCCGAAGCGATCGCCTACAACCTGCGCGAGATGATGATGATCAAGGTTCCTATTGTCGCTGTGGTCATCGGCGAGGGAGGATCTGGAGGGGCGCTTGGAATCGGCGTTGCCGACCGTGTTCTCATGATGGAAAACGCCTACTACTCGGTAATCAGCCCGGAAGGCTGTGCTGCGATTCTCTGGAAAGACCGCAAGTATGCGACCGAGGCTGCTCACGCGCTCAAGCTCAGTGCCGATGACCTTCTCGACATCGGCATTATCGATGAACTTATTCCGGAGCCCATGGGAGGAGCGCATCACGATCATGTCGGATCTGCGAATAATTTGAAGAGCACGGTAAACAAGCATCTTCTTGAGTTGGACGGCATCCCGAAGCCTGACCTGCTTGATCAGCGTTATGAGAAATTCCGCAAGTTTGGGGAGTTTCGTGAGAAAAAGTAGAAATGCCCCTTAAGCTGGCCTCTGTGAGGCCGGAACACGCGTTGCCTTACCTTTCATTCCGAAC
>Ga0181577_10001517_pt1 | contig 18604 bp, 12 predicted proteins | sample 101ome_21_FD_132468 | JGI IMG/M metagenome (GOLD analysis project Ga0181577, IMG submission 132468) | Coastal salt marsh microbial communities from the Groves Creek Marsh, Skidaway Island, Georgia - 101413BT metaG (megahit assembly) | ecosystem: Environmental > Aquatic > Marine > Intertidal...
TAGCATCCTTTTTCCTTAAAATATTTTTAGGTTCAACAGTGAATTTATCGGTAACAGAATAGGCCAAAGCTGCCCCGCCAAAAAGGCTTACCTTACCTCCTCTATCATCATATGTGGTTTCAAACGTTTTGTTTTCTAGGTCTAATTTTAAGCCCTTAAATCTCTTTTCTTAACAGAACCATAACCGGTTAAAACAATTTCTTCCAATTCATCCGATTCCATTTCTAGTGAAATATCAAAAGAGTTTGCATTTGCAACCTCTATTTCCTTTTCCATGGATCTAACATAAGAAAATTCAATTACATCTGAATCAGAGACATTGATCGAATAATTTCCATCAAAATCTCTTGAAGTACCCGTTTGGGTTCCTTTGATAATTACATTTACTCCTGGCAAAGGTACACCTGATTCATCAGAAACATTTCCCGTGATGATTTTTTGAGTAAAAGTTGAATTCAATGATAACAAGGTTACCATCAAAACTACATACTGCAAACTTTTTTGTTTCATAAATTTAATTTATGATTGGTTTAGCAATCGTGTGCAAGAAATGTGCGCCCACACGAACTTTTTCATCAAGCCAAAGTATTAAAACTATTATTAATTTATTATATAATTATTTAATAATTATTGACTGCTGATTGACCAGTTTTTTGATTTGTTATCACTACTCCATCGGTTTGGAGATCACCGAAGTCCGATTTTAGTTGAACCAAATCATTTATCAATACTTTAATAACACCTGCAAAAGCACGATTTTCGTATTGATTTTTAAGTTCAAGAGGATCGTTCTATAAATCCTAAAATTCCCATAAGGTTTTGTCATTTCGTCAGTATAGCTTCCCTTTAATCCAAGAGACAAACCCCAATAAAAGATCAATTTATAAGGGGTCCACCGTATGCCGAGATGCCCAGGACGTTTCAGTACATGGACATAGTATTTGTAAACCATTTTATCTCTCCAATGATCGGGAGTTTTGAAATTCAAGTTTTCACTGAAACTTTTACACAGGGTGAAATGGATCCCTTCCTCGAGGCTCAGGTCAGCCGTATACCTTCTTTTCTCTAAACCCCCCAAACAACAGCCCCCTAAAACGACAATCCAACAACAGGTCTAACCCCTTATCCATTGGTTAATTGAAGGGAAATGCTTTTGTAGGCAATTGTGCAAAAGTGAACTCTAGCTATTTTAAAAATTTTTCAGTTTATTTGTATTGCGTCTATGAAAAAACTAATCCTCTTCTTAATTATATCTGTTGGGTTAAATGCACAGTTCAATTACCAAGCTATTGTAAAGGATAGCGATGGAAATCCTGTAACCAATAATGGTGTAAGTTTTAGGTTTTCACTTATGTATCAGTCGTCGACTGCAACACCTGTTTATGTCGAAGAACATACAGTCACTACTCCACCGGATGGAGTAAATAATTTGTCTATTGGCGGAGGTACAGTTGTAAATGGCATATTCTCTGATATAGATTGGTCACAGAGTGTATTTATGAAAGAAGAGTTAGATACAGGAAATGGATATCAGGATATGGGAACAAGAAAGGTTACAAGTGTTCCTGTTGCTGAATTTGCTAAAAATTCAGGATCAAGTATTTCAAGTTTGACATTTGTTGATTCCTCTAACAATCTGGCCATTGGAACATCAGTAAGTCTCGACGGTGAAAGAAACGTAGCTATAGGTGTTACTGCATTAGCTGATGAAATTTCAAACGCTAAATACAATGTAGGGATAGGTTATGGAGCCCTTTCCAATATCACCTCAGGTACAGGGAATATTGCTATAGGTGATTCTTCACTATATTTATTAAATAATGGAAATAACAACCTTGCGGTAGGGATCGATGCCCTGAGAAACAACACAGCCTCAAGAAATACAGCCCTGGGATCCCTTGCTTTAAGAAACAATACAACTGGAACAATAAATACTGCTGTAGGGTTTTATAGCCTAGTGCATAATGAAACTGGAGGACGAAATGTTGGTTTAGGAGATGCATCATTATACTATAATGAAGACGGTAGTTACAACGTAGCTCTTGGAAATCTTGCCCTTACTAATAATGTTTCAGGCTCTTCAAATGTTTCAATAGGAGACGCTTCGCTTTATAATTCTATAAGCTCATCAAATGTTGGACTAGGAAGCGGAGCTGGATATGATCTAAATACTGAAAATTCCTCTGAAAATACTTTTATTGGATATAATGCTAATACTGTCTCAGGAACATTTATTTATAATTCAACAGCAATCGGTGCTCGTGCAGTTGTAACAACTTCAAATACTATCCAATTGGGAGATGACTATGTTACACTAATTAATACCTCTGGAACAGTATCTGCCGCTTCATATAAAGGTAGTGGAGATGAACTAGAAATAACTGTAAATGGGGTTATAACAAGCTTAGTATCAAAAATATTGGAACTTGAAGATAAGATTTCATCACTTGAATCTGGATCTACTTCAATGAATTCCTCATTAACATTCTTAGAGCGATATGATGGTACATTTTGGGAAGTTTATAGCAATTCTTCAGATTATACCTCTATTGACTTTATTGGTATCAAAAATGACCCTAATGGCCTATTTATTGAGCGTATTTCCATAGAGGAATATTCAGATCTTCAAAGACTTGGAGGCTGTTATCAAATAGTTGTTGGAGAATCTACTCGATATGATAGTGGTGGAGAAAGAGAAGATTTTGATGTAACGATAATTGAAAACTCCTCTGAAAAATTAATTTTTGAGCTAACAATTGGCTATTATGATGGTGAATCAACAATACAAGAATATGATAGATTAAGGGTTCAGTTGACAATTAACAACAATCAATTGACCGAGACAGTGGTTGATTTAGATGTAACTGATACAGATGTAACCACCTTTCAATCCAGTATTTATAACTACGAAGATCTTTGTGACAATTATAATTTTCTCCTTAATGAATATAATTATACCAATATTCCTTTTGAAAAATATTATGATTTAGAAACTCAATCTACTTGCGGAAGCTGTGATTCTGGAGCCTACGCTCAGTTCGATTTGAGGTTTTCAGCAGGATCTGGAGATATAAGAGCAAGGATGTCATGGAATGAGCAATATACTAACGTCGCACTTGTGGGGGATAAATCATTTGATGAAGTGACATATTCTGACATTCCCAATTATTATTTCTGCGAACACATAAATGACGATAATTCTGCCTGTGACAATTCAGATAACCCACCAACTGATTTCATTGGAATCTATATGACATATGAAGGAAATTATTATTTAGTTCAGTATATTTCAGAGACTGATAATGATGTTAAATTCAAATATAAATTATTAAGACAGTAAAGTTTTATCAGGGGAATCTGGTTTGTATAATCCATCCACACCAGCCCGATCTCCCTGAAAGAGAATCCTTCGTCTTTCGTAAACTTGTCATCTTCAATCCAATTTTGATAAACGATCTTATCCAACTTAATCCTGTCTCCAGTATTTTCAAATGTCAAATGAACATTGAACTTAAGAATATAGCTTTTTCTTAGCCTTATGGGGCAGGGTGTTATTCTATACCACACATAAATACCTTAGAGAGTTTTCAACCTCATCTTGGTTTACATCAAAACACTCCTCATCTTAGCTTCAAAACCTTGAGATCCTGGATTGCAAACACAAAAAGGACGAATATTTTTTTAACTTTATGTGTTGTATTATATACAAATTATGACCAAGCGATACCTGAGATCCATCATTGTCTTCAGTTTAATCGGCTTTTTATTTTCTTGTAAAGACCTAGAGCTTCCCAAGCATATTCAAGAGGCTTATGAGGATTTACCTGAGGAGATTGATTACAATCACCACATCAAGCCCATCCTTTCCGACAAGTGTTTTATCTGTCATGGACCAGACAAAGCAAAGGTCAAAGCCGGATTACAATTACATCTTCCTGAATTTGCTTTTGCCGAATTGGAGGGGTCCCGTGGAAAGTTTGCCATAATACCTGGCAACATAAAACAAAGCCAGCTTGTTCATCGAATCATCTCTGATGATCCTGAAGTGGTAATGCCTGAGCCGGAATCCCATTTAAAACTTACGGATCACGAAAAGGCGTTGCTCATCAAATGGATCGATCAAGGGGCAACATACAAAGCGCATTGGGCATTTCTTCCACCCAAAGATTCTAAAATACCCTCCGTCAAACTAAAGGAAAAAGTAGCCAATCCTATCGATAATTTTATTTTGGCCAAATTAGAGGAAGAAGGCCTGCAACCCAACAAAAAAGCAGATAAAGAAATTTTACTGAGAAGATTGAGTTTTGATTTGACCGGTTTGCCACCAAGCCCCCTCGAAATAGCATCTTTTGTTAATGACAGTTCCCCTCGTGCTTTTGAAAAACAAGTGGATCGATTGCTGGACTCTCCTCATTATGCGGAGCAAATGACTTTAGATTGGATGGATCTTTCGCGTTATGCAGATACCCATGGCTATACCGTAGATCGATATCGTGATGTTTCGCCCTATCGGGATTGGGTCATCAAATCATTTGATAAAAACATCCCTTATGACGAATTCATTCGCTTGCAATTGGCCGGCGATATGATGGAAAACCCCAGTAAAGAAGATATTTTAGCAACGACCTTCAATCGATTGCACCCTCAAAACCAAGAGGGAGGAATTATAGATGAAGAATTTCGTTCAGAGTATGTTGCAGACCGTACCAATATTGTGGGGGAGGCCTTTCTCGGATTGACCATGGCTTGTGCCAAATGCCACGACCATAAGTATGACCCTATTTCACAAAAGAATTATTATGAAATGTACAGTTTCTTTAATAATGTAAATGAATCAGGCCAAATTTCGTTTGATTTCTCCATGCCAGTCCCCAATATGCTACTCCCTACCCCTGAGCAGGAAGAATTCATTGCCTACGCCAATGCTCTTGTTGAAAGCAAGCAAAAAGAAATGGATAATGTAGTCCGCACCGAATCTAAGTTTGCAAACCAATGGGTAGAAAAAGAAAGCTATCGAAAACTTAAATCCAATGGCTACCCCAATAAGCTCATTGCCAAAATAGATTTTTTAAATGGCAGTTTGAACAATGCACTCAATCCCGCTGAAAAAGGAAAAATGAAAAGGCAGCATTCGCCAAAACAGTTCCCTAGAATAGTCGATGGACATTCTGGGAAAGGACTCGAACTCGACGGTGATGCTTGGTTAGATTTAGACCGTATCGGGGTTTTTAAAAGAAACCAAACCTTTAGCATTGGTCTCCGAATCAATATTCCAGAGGAATTGGAGAGCGGGGTTATTTTCCATAAAAATATTGGCACCAGGTTATACAATTATCGGGGCTTCCATTTGGCACTGAAGGACAATCGCTTGGAAGTGATGTTGGCCCATTTTTGGCCAGACAATGCCATTGTAGAATTGAGTATTAATGAAGTTCCTAAGAATAAATGGTTACAACTTACAATGACTTATGATGGTTCTAGCAAAGCAAAAGGTCTAAAAATCTATTTGGATGGAGAAGAACTTAAAACCGATGTGTCCGTAGATAATTTGTACAAGGACATCATTTACAACCACAAAACAGAACCAGGATTACAAATTGGAGCACGATGGCGAGGAAAGGGAATCGGCGGTGCTGTTGTGGATGACATTTTGGTATTCACCAAAGCCCTAAATCCGCTGGAAGTCATTCAAATTTCCGACCCAAAAAAATTTCAAGGGATTGTCAATAAATCGCTAGGAGAGTTGACTCCGCCTGAGAAGGAAATGCTAAAAGGATACTACCTCAATAATTTTTCAAAAAAACTTCAATCTTCATTGGATGAACTGGCCGATACAAGAAAAATGCAAGTAGATAGTTTGCAACAGGTACAGGAAATTATGGTCATGAAAGAGATGGAAAAACCCCGTAAAACATTCTTATTAAAACGGGGACAATATGATCAATATGGAGAAAGGGTATACCCAAATGTGTTAGAAAACATTCTCAGCTTTCCGGACAGTCTTCCAAAAAACAGACTTGGATTGGCAGCGTGGCTTACCAATAAAAACAATCCCTTAACGGCACGTGTTGCGGTCAATCGTTATTGGAAAAACATCTTTGGAACAGGCATAGTAAAAACGGTTGAGGATTTTGGGAACCAGGGGGAGATGCCAAGCCATCCCGAGCTTTTGGACTGGTTGGCCACTCAATTCATAGCGTCTGGTTGGAACGTAAAAAATCTAATCAAATTAATGGTGATGTCCAATACCTATCAGCAATCCTCCATAGCCAGTGAAGCCCTTTTAAAAAGAGACAAGACGAACCGACTATTGGCGCGTGGCCCATCAAAAAGATTATCGGGCGAAATGTTGAGAAATAATGTTCTAGCGGCTTCGGGACTCTTGAACCGAACCATTGGGGGAAAGAGTGTTAAGCCCTACCAACCAGAGGGTTTGTGGAAAATTAATAGTGGTTCCTACAAAACGGACACAGGTGACAAGCTGTACCGCAAGAGCATGTATACCATTTGGAAACGTTCGGTGCCCCACCCCACAATAGCTACCTTTGATGCACCCGGTCGTTCTTTTTGTTCGGTGCGTAGACAAGAGACGAATACTCCCCTGCAAGCCCTGGTGATGATGAATGATCCTATTTACGTGGAAGCTTCCCGTGTTCTGGGGTATAATATGTTGTCATTTGAAGATCCGAAAGCGGGGATTTCTGATGCGTTTAAACGGTTGACCGGAAGAAGCATCAGCCCAGAAGAATTAAATCTTTTATCGGACCTTCAGTCCTCTGAATATAAAAAGTTTAAGTCAAAAAAACACAAAGCGGAAGGTTGGTTGAACACCGGCGAGTTCAGGATATCTAATTATAAGAATAAAGCTTTGGTGGCGGCAAATGCAATTGTAGCCAGCACGATTATCAATTCTGACGCAGCCATAATTAAAAGATAAAGCGAACAATAATGTATCTTTATGAAGAGGGATTGATGAGAATTTAAAATTGATAAACGAGAAACTATGTGTCACAATCACGATACGCTAAGGTCGAACAATAAAGACTTGCAAGCGGTTGAAAAGCAGCTGGATCGAAGAAATTTTTTGACCAAGACTTCCATGGGTTTGGGGGCTCTGGCGTTGGGGTCTTTGTTGAATGCAGAAAAGGCTTTTGCATCCACAAAAGGGGAGCATCATTTAATCTCTTCAACCCCTTTAAATAGGAACGGATTAGGATTGCCTCACCATTTGCCTAAGGCAAAACGGATTGTATATCTCTTTCAAAGTGGGGGCCCTTCACAACTGGATATGTGGGATTACAAGCCAAAATTAAAAAAGATGTTCGGAGACCATTTGCCTGATTCTGTTCGCCAAGGACAACGACTGACTGCAATGAGTGCTGAGCAATCCGTCTATCCTATAGCCCCTTCTATTTTTAATTTCAAGCAGCACGGCCAATCCGGCAGATGGGCAAGTGAGTTGCTTCCCCACACCTCAGGGGTGGTCGATGATTTGTGTTTTATCCAATCGATGCAGACCGATCAAATCAATCACGATCCTGCCATAACTTTTATGCAAACGGGAAATCAACTTCCAGGAAGACCTTCAATAGGCTCCTGGTTGAGTTATGGATTTGGTTCTGACAATGAAAACCTACCGACTTTCATCACCCTAATTACAAAGAATATGGGGGGACAACCGCTTTATTCTCGTCTTTGGGGGAATGGGTTTTTACCCACCGAACACCAAGGGGTTCAATTCCGCTCGGGCAAGGATCCTGTTCTCTATTTAAGCAACCCAGAAAACTATGATGGTCAGGACAGAAGGAAAATGCTCAATTATTTGTCCCAATTGAATGCCTTACAATACGATGCTTATGGGGATCCGGAGATAAACGCACGTATGGCTCAGTATGAGATGGCATTTAGAATGCAAACATCAGTTCCCGAGGTTACCGATGTGTCCGACGAACCTGATTACATCTTTGACATGTATGGTGAAGACAGTCGTGATCCAGGTACTTATGCTGCGAATTGCTTGATGGCGAGAAAATTATTGGAAAAAGGGGTCAGGTTTGTCCAGCTTTATCATCAAGGGTGGGATCAGCACGTGGGATGCCCTGGGGGGGTAAAAAATCAAAACAAACGGACCGATCAAGCCAATGCAGCCTTAGTCAAAGACTTAAAACAACGGGGTTTGCTTGAAGACACTTTGGTGATCTGGGGCGGTGAATTTGGGCGTACGGTCTACTCACAAGGGGAATTGACCGAAACCAACTATGGCCGGGACCATCACCCCAAAGCTTTTACCATGTGGATGGCTGGTGCAGGAGTTAAACCGGGTCATTTGCACGGCCAAACCGACGATTTTGGCTATAATGTGGTAAAAGACCCTGTTCATGTTCATGATTTTCACGCCACCTTGATGCATTTATGTGGAGTAGACCATGAACGCCTTATTTTTAAACATCAAGGAAGGCGGTATAGGCTTACCGATGTTCATGGGAATGTGGTAAAAGGGATACTTTCCTAATTTTCTTTAAACTCCCGTCTAAACTTTTCAAATTCACTATTGATTGAATCCATAAAAAGTGATCAATTAAAAAACCTTATCATTCCCGACCACTCCCTCTATTTTGATTTTGATTTTAAGCGTTTGCGGTGCTCAAAATGAAAATTTTGTTGGAATTGAAAACCTCAAATGTGAATACTTGAACAACCCAAAAGGCATTGAAAAAGCACAACCCTATTTGAGTTGGGAAATCAAGGGCAGAGGAGAAAGTAATAGCAGCTAAAGTTCATAAAGAGTTAAGTGTCTATTTTTGCTTGGGGAACTTCTACCGAAGTTAAACCCTCCAACGACAACTTCAGGTTTTGTATAGTAGTTGTAATTTAAATCAAGATCAATTATATTTATTTATCCTTAAATAATTTAAAAAACACAACTCAATTTTATTGAATCATAGAACAGTGCCATGAAAAATTTACTATTATACATTTTTACAATCACAATTTTAAGCCCTTTAAATGTTTTCTCACAAAATGAAACTGAGGAGCAGATCAACTGGCCCGAGGAACCTTTGCCGATGTATCAAGTCACTGAAATCTTTCCAAAAGCTGAGTTTATATCGGAGTTTGTAAACGAGGTAAACAACCACCGCAATCAGTTCTATAAGGGGGAAGACAGTAACAAAGCCTATTTGAGAAAAGTAATTGCTGGAGGACAAATACACAAATTCTATTGGATCAAAGGCCCATTTTCATCCAAAGAATACGATGAAAAAGAATTTGAATTTGCCAAAACCAATCATTGGAACAACAATGTGATAAAATACATTAAAGATTATGGCGACTCAAATTTTTACAGGCATGCCACTCCGCTCTCTACCCAATCCAGCAGCCGTAAAGTTCCGAAATATGCAAAAATATGGAGGATGTCTTTCAAGGAGGGAGAAAATGCTATAGCAAAGACCTTTCAACTTGCCAATAGAATTAAGAAAGCAAGAGAATCAGCGGGTCTAAGCTATCATATTTTTTGGCCAACTGAATTGAAGACCAAAGGATGGAAAATGGATATTGTGGAGACCGCGGAGCGTTTGGAAGACTTATATGACTCCAAGGTCGATTTAAAAGCCGCCTTTGAAAAAATTTACGGTGAAGACTCTTTTTCCAAACATTGGGAAGAATGGGATCAATTGGTAGTGCTTGAAAGTACAGAGCTCAGAGTTCTGATTGAATAAATAAAAAAATTATTTAAGTCTGGGAGATCATATTGTTTTTACATTTGGGACTATGGAAATTATATCATTACAGAATATGGATTACTTATTAGGTCATTCAGAGGGTGAGGCTTTTGTACAAAAAAGAATAAAAGGGTTGATATTGATAGGCTTTTTATCAATGATATCATTTGGATTTTCCCAGCAAATAAAGGGGGATCAGAAAGTGTTTTTGATTACACTGGATGGTTTAAGGTGGCAAGAGCTTTTTTCGGGTGCAGATTCCCTGTTGGTAAGAAACGAAAAGTATGTCAAGCATCCAGAGGCCCTTTATGAATGGACTTGGGGGGCAACCCCCCAAGAGCGAAGGTTGGCATTGATGCCTTTTGTTTGGCAAAAAGTGGTAAAAATGGGGCAGATCTATGGCAACAGAAACCTGGGAAATCAGGTCAACCTCACCAATGGAATGTGGTTTTCCTACCCGGGTTACAATGAGATATTAACGGGCAGGGCCGATGATAAAAATATCGATAGCAATGCCAAAACGCCCAACCCCAATGAAACCGTTTTAGAACAATTTGCAATCGTCCGTGGCGCGTCCAAGGTAGCCGCTTTTGGCAGTTGGGATGTTTTTGATGCCATTGTCAATCAAGATCGTTCTGGGGTCTACACCAACTCCGGTTTTGAACCTTCTACCGATTTTCCACTCAGCCCTAAAGAAAAGTTAATCAACGAATTGCAACAACAAATACCAAGCCCATGGTCTACGGTGAGGCTCGACGGATTCACCCATCAGTATGCCAAAGCATACCTTGAAAAACACCAACCGGATTTAATTTATATTGCCTATGGAGAGACCGATGATTTTGCACATAACGGCGATTATGAGTCTTACCTAAAATCCACTAAAAATACCGATGCGCTCCTTGAGGATTTATGGAACTTCACCCAGCAAAGTGATTATTATCGTGGGAAAACCACGTTTATCATCACAACAGATCATGGAAGAGGAACCGATCCCCTTGACAGCTGGAGAAGTCACGGGGTCAAAATAAAAGGATCAAATCAAACTTGGATCATTATTTTTGGGAAGGGAGTAGTCCCCTTGGGAGAGGTCACTCGGGAAAATCAGCTTTATAACCATCAAATTGCCCCAACGGTGAGGAAGCTATTGGAATTGCCCCAAAAAGAGGGAGAAGGATATGGCCACCCCATCCAATTTAACCCTTAGACGCGCTATTCATTTTATGAGTTATTGACTTCGAAGTTTAGATTTAAGGGGAAAAGGGTTTTTTTCTCCTTTTAGGATCTATAAATATAGTAAATATTAAATGTTTTCCCATTTAACACATAATCAATGATTTATAATGAATTACCGCTGCAAAATCATCTAATTTAATGTAGATTTTTTATTGGGTAGGGCAATATCATCTCAAGTGTTGAGTTAAAGTAACTGTAATAAGTTGATAATGAATCAAACAAAAAATATAAAAATGAGAGTAATTTTTTCGGCCATTAACTTCAGAATGGTCTTGATTTTTGTCGAAACGTTAGTGGTATATTTTTTTTATGATAGATTTAATTTTAGTCTGCAAATCGACTTTACCATATTGAGTATAGCCATTGTTTTTCCTTTGGTTTTTTCCATTACCAGTGCCTATCAAAAACGTCAAGAATCGATCGGTGAGTTCAATAGTTTCAGAAATAAAGTGATTGAATTATCCAATATAGTACGCGCTGTAAATGGCCTCGAAAAAAAATTTTACAAAGCCCTTTTCTCAGATTTACTTGGATTACAAAAAAAAGTATTAGAGCATTTGACCGACAATGGGGATAGTGATATGACTTCCATCCGGCAATACCGCAAAGAGATCTTTTACACCCTTGAAAGTCATAAAGAACAATACAACGAAAGAGAAAAAGACAGTATCATCAGGGTTAAAAATGAACTTTTTGAATGTGTGGAAAAATTAAATACCCTAAAAGTGCATGCCACCCCCATTTCCTTGAGAATGTATTGCCTGATCTTTATTTACCTTTCTCCTTTGGTTTACAACTCTCACATATTGGCCAGTTTTGATAAAAGCAATTTTCTAGAATTAGGGGTTTCTCTTTTCTTTTCTGTGATCATTGGTTTTATTTTCATGGCCTTATACAACATTCAAGAATACATTGAAGATCCATTTGATCAACAAGGGTTGGACGACCTGAAATTTGATGAAATGACAGTGGGTGAAAATGAAGTTTTAGATTAAGTATCCTTTTTTGTTTTGTATCGTTGCGTCTATTGAACTATTATTTTCTTAGAAAACCGTTTTTGAAGTGTAATTTTTAAGATTTAGGATCCATCAATATTTATTAATTATATTTAAAAAAAATAATTATTAAACCCAATGGAAAATTACACGGAATTATTCAACGAACAATTATTTGCAATCAATACAGTCTGGGTGGCCTTGTGTGCCGCCCTTATCTTTTTTATGGAAGCAGGCTTTGCTTTATTGGAGGCGGGTTTTGTTCGTGCCAAAAACGCAATGAGTATTATCGCTAAGGTAATCATAGATATTACCTTTGGTGGTATTGCATTTTTTACAGTCGGTTTTGGAATTGCCTATGGATCCTCTAATGGATGGTTTGCTCTAGATTTTGGAATTATGGATCGAGACATAGGTCTGGGACTTACAGTCTCCAACAAACTTTTCTGGTTTATCCAATTAGGCTTTGCCATAGCGGCTATTTCTATCGTTTCAGGCGCCTTGGCAGAACGAATGAAGCTATGGGCCTATGCTGTCTTAGTCTTTATTTTTTGTTCTTTTATGTATCCAGTTGTAGCCAATTGGGTATGGAATCCCAATGGCTGGCTGGCCCTAAGAGGGTTTAATGATTTTGCAGGTTCAGCAGCAGTTCATGCCATGGGAGGCTTCTCTGCATTAGCAGCAGCAATAGTACTTGGGCCGAGGATAGGAAAATATGCTAAAGATGGAAGCTCAAATACTATTCCAGGGCATAATTTGCCATTAGCAGCTGTAGGAGCATTCATATTATGGTTCGGTTGGTTTGGTTTCAATCCAGGCTCATCACTTGGCGCTGTGGGCAATTGGGAACTGATAGGATCTGTAGTGGTTAATACTTTTCTTGCCTCAGCAGCTGGAGGAATCGCAACCATGTTCTATACTTATTTCTCCTATGGAAAAATTGACATCACTATGGTGATCAATGGAATTTTAGCAGGATTGGTTTCCATTACTGCAGGTTGTAATGTTGTAGGGCCGTTATCAGCTATTTTTATTGGCCTTATTGCTGGTGTTTTGGTAGATATCGCTGTTTTGTTTTTTGACAAAATGAAAGTGGATGATCCCGTTGGGGCGATAGCAGTTCATGGAATTAACGGATTGTTTGGCACTTTGGCCGTTGGATTTTTTGCTTTAGATGGTGGGCTTTTTTATGGAGGGGGAACGTCACTTTTAGTAACCCAAACCATCGGGGTTCTTGCTATTGGTCTGTTCTCTTTTTTCATTACCTTCATGGTAATGAAGCTTTTAAGTTTGACCCTTGGAATAAGGATTACTGATCAAGAAGAGGAAGCCGGAATAGATGCTGTTTCATTTGGAGTCAATGCTTATAACAACGAATAATTATAAAAAATAGTAATATGAAAAAAATTGAAGCCATCATTCGCAAATCAAAATTCAATGAGGTCAAAGAGGCCTTGCACCAAGTAGAGGTTAATTTCTTTAGCTATTGGGACGTAACGGGAGTAGGGAACGAAAAAGAAGGACATGTTTACAGAGGGATTACCTATAGCACTTCCGAAATTCAAAGGCGTTTTTTATCCATCGTGGTCAATGATGATTTTGTTCAGAAAACCATCGATGCCATATTGAAATCGGCAGCAACCGATCAAGTGGGAGATGGAAAAATATTTGTACTCCCTGTAGAAGAGGCATACAGAATCCGCACTGGAGAAAATGGAGGTCAGTCGTTGAATTAATAATCAATCTTTAACTTTCTGTGGCGCAAAATCATTAATGGGTTCCCCTATGAAACACCGAATTCTAGTATGCTTTTCCTTGTGCTGTTTTGCGCTTACAGCACAGATGGATCCGCCTCCCAATTTTGTGATTGTTTTTTGTGATGATTTGGGCTATGGTGATATCGGAAGCTTTGGTCATCCGATCATCCAAACTCCCAACATTGACCGTATGGCGGAAGAAGGTCAAAAATGGACTCAATTTTATGTAGCCGATCCGGTTTGTACCCCGAGCAGGGCGGCCCTATTGACGGGAAGATATCCCATCCGAAATGGAATGACCTCTTCCAAAAGGCATGTCTTTTTTCCAGATTCACCCAATGGCCTCCCTTTGGAAGAAATAACCATCGCCGAGGTTTTAAAAACCCGAGATTATGCCACCGCAGCCATAGGAAAGTGGCACTTGGGCCATTTGCCAAAATTTTTACCGCAGCAACAAGGCTTTGATTATTACTATGGCATACCCTATTCCAATGATATGGACAGTAACCAATGGGGGCAATATCTCAAATTGGCAGAAGACCCCCACTATTTTTCAGAAACACAATTTTTTAATGTCCCATTGATCGAAAACGCCCGAGTGATCGAACGTCCGGCAGATCAAACCACCATCACCAAGAGATATACTCAAAAAGCGGTTCAATTCATTGAGCAGAACAAAGTCCAACCCTTCTTCTTATATCTTGCGCACAGCATGCCTCACATTCCTCTTTTTGTTTCCGAGGAATTCAGAGGCAGAAGTAAAGCCAGTTTGTATGTTGATGTGATCGAGGAAATCGATTGGAGTGTGGGAGAGATACTTAATGTATTAGAAAAGAACCAATTGGATCGAAATACCATTGTGGTTTTTACATCCGACAATGGCCCTTGGTTATTGTTCAAGACGCATGGGGGATCGGCTGGGCCACTTCGAGCGGGTAAGGGGACTACCTTTGAGGGAGGCCAACGCGTGCCTACCGTTTTTTGGGGCCCTGGAAGGGTAATGCCAGGAGTAATTAATCAGATGGGTGCTACCTTAGATTTATTGCCCACTTTTGCAAATTTATCTGGGGCTGAACTTCCATCCGATCGAAAGTTGGATGGCTATGATTTGTCTCAAGTATTGACACAAAGGTCCTCAAGTCCTCGTAAAGATTTTTTTTATTGGGCTTTTGCCGAACTGCATGCTTACCGAAACGAGCAATACAAAATCCACATCAAGCAAAGAGAACCCATTCACTATGGAAGATCGACTCTGGTGTTGGAGCAACCCAAACTATACGACTTAAAAGCAGATATTTCCGAAAAACATGATCTTGCTGAAACCTTTCCTGAAATACTGTCTGATTTTTTGGACAAAATGGATTTGCACCTTATAGATGTCGCCGACTCAATTCCTGACCAATTGGCTGATCGAATACAGCAGAAGTAAACTTGATTTTACTTTTGGGGCTATAAGTGACCCATAAGCAGTAAAAATGCAGTACTGATTTTTTGAAAATCTAAACAAACCATTCATAAATTTATTCAAATTATGGAGTTATGGATTATGATTATTTATTTTACAACGAATTGCCTAAAGGGATAAAGTCGATCTATGTAAACGGAAAAAGGATGACCTTGCATGAATTTAACCGGGCCAAAAAGAAATATTTATCCAAAAAAAATAATCGAATTGAATCTTAGGCAGTTTCTAGAAATCATATTTATTTTATTATTTACTATATTATTTTATATTGTTTTAAAAAATAGGCTGATGCATAAAATTTTAATTTTAGCATTGTGTGCAAGTACATGCCTCGTTAGTGGCCAACAAAACCAAAGCCTAAGAGATTCTATCTTAAAGTATCAATTCTTAAACCCCAATTTAGCAATAGAATATGGGATGGAGTATGTTGAGCGACGAGAACGGGAATCTCCTGATCATGAAATGGCAAAAACTTATGCTAAGATTGGTGAAATATTGCTCTACATGGAGCTTTATTCGTCAGCCCTAGAGTACTTCAATTCTGCACTGCGTATAAAGAGTTCTATAAATAAATCTAAAACCAACAACACTCCATGGATCATTCTTAATATTGGAAACGTATATTTTCACAATCAAAATTATAAGAAGGCACTAGAGAAATTTAATGAAGCTAGGGAACTTTTTGAAACTACAAAAAATCCTGTAAACAAGAGCAATGGACTAAATACCTCAAATTCAAATATTGGTTTAGCTTATGGTGCTATGGGACGTTACGATAAACAAGAAGAAATATTGAATAAATTACACGAAAATTTAGTTTCAAACCCAAATGTAGATAAAAATCACAATTCAACTTTATTATACTCAATGTCACAGATTTTATCTGTGAAGCTTCTCAAAGGGGATGTTATTTCAGCCAAAAATAAATTAAATGAGATTATTGAATTTTATGAGCTTAAAAAAAGCGATGAGTCGGATTTATCCAAATCCCTTTTAACTCGAAATTATGGGTATGCTTATTCCATTATGGGGGCGTATTACCAGAGTAAAAAAGACTATGAAAAAGCGATCAAATACCTTCTCAAGGCTAGTGAACTTTTTCGATCATTTCCAGTTGAGGTCAATGTAACGGGCTCAAGGCTATCTGAGTGTTATTTGGCCTTAGGTGAAATCGATACTGCTAAAGAAATTGCTTTTAGAAACCTAAGCTTCAAAAACATCAGTGATAAAGAAAAAAGATACAATTACAAGGTTCTTGAAAAAATCTATATAAAAACCCAAAACAAAGAAGAATTGATATCCATCAAGGACTCCCTGATTAAGATTGCATCGGGCATAAGTAATTTCAAAATTTTCAAAACACTGAATGATTTGGAAACTCAGACCATTTTATCGGATTCTGCAAGAGCGCTTAACGAAAGTAAAATAAGATATAATACTTACTTATTTATTTTGATTATAGGATCAGTAATTCTGTTTTTCTCACTCATGACCATACGAATCAATTACAATTACCAAAAAGAAAAGGCTGTAAGATTGGAATTGGAAAAAGAAATAGTATTGGCAGAGTTGGATCAAAAAAAAAGAGAGTTGGTCAGTAAGGCTAATTTCATCATTCAAAGAAATCAATATTTAAGAAATCTTCAGAAGAAAATTTTGCTTACTCAAAAAGAGAAAGTTGTTTCAAATAAAACTATTTCTAATGATCTTAACAGACTTATCGATTCAGAAAAATCTTATAAGGAATTTGATAAGATGTTTGTCAATGTTTACCCGGAATTTTATAAAAAGCTCAATCAGATATCCAAGCTTTCCCAAACCGATTTAAGGTTGGCTTCCTTCATTAAGATGAATCATACCAACAATGAAATCGCCAATATTTCTGGAATTTCTTTGAGGACTGTAGAAAGTCAGCGCTATCGACTTACCAAGAAGTTAAACCTTGATAAAAACCAAGACCTCAACTCTTTTTTAATGTCCCTGTAGTCACTAAAGTTTACTTAATTCAGCTTATTGTCTTTTTAAGTCTTACACCTCTTACTGCATTTCTACTGCATTCTAATATTTAAGCATTAATCATTGAGTTTTCATTGATAAATCACTGTATTTTAATGCAATAAAGAAATATATAGCTTGAGTTTTAAAGACAATTTTAATAGAACTAATCCTAGATTCTTAGAGATTCTCTTAAGAAAATATCCTACTCTTACCCAAAGGGAAATTTCTGTTTGCATGTATCTTAAGCTTAATTATTCTAGTGTAGATATTTCTAAAGAACTAGGTGTTTCATTAACTAGTGTTGATACTTATCGATATAATATTAGAAAGAAAATTGGTGTAGAAAGAAACACATCACTTGTGAGTCATTTAAATACAATCGAGTAGATGATTAATAAATTCTTTACATATTACTTCTTTTCTTTTTGGCTTCTAGTACTTGGCACTTTACATTCACAATACGACACAACACATTACATCCCCTATCTAGCAGATCTAACCGGTAATGCTAAAATGGCTAATCTTGAGAATCAACCTGGATTTAATGGAGCTTATTTTATGTTTTCTACTTTTGAAGCCGGCACCACTAACATTAAAGTTTACAAAAGAAATGCCTCAGGAACAGGATGGTATTCATCCCCTATTCTATCTCGTAATATCTCTCCTGGATCCCCATTTATATGGACTCCAGGTAATGGTAATGTACAAGAGTTTTTTAGGTATGCAAAGTATAAAAAGAAGAACCCAAAAATTGATCTAAGATACAACCAGACTTGGTTAAGGACAGGTCACTATGGCTTAAAGATTGTAGCTACCAATAATATTTATGTCAGAACTGTTTTACAGCCTGATAATAAAACAGGAGGCCCTGAAGAGTGGGGTACTGGGACTAATACCCACGGCGCAGCATTTTCCTCTAAGGGTATAACTAGAGGGGCTGGAACAGAATTTTATACCGCACATTTTTATACCGAAGATAAAGTGCAAACTAGTGGAGATCAAGATTTTATTAGTGTTATGTCTTTAGAAGATGGCAATCAAATTACCCTCAATTCTAGTAAAAATTGGTATACTCCTAATGGTTTATTTAAAAATACTTCAGTTACTTTAAACGAGGGAGAGAGTGTAATTTTTAAAAGGTCACAGGGAGGAGCATCAAATAGTCAATCCTTAGGAACTAGGGTATATTCAACTAATGACAAAGAAATGGTAGTTACCTCTGGTAGTTGGGGAGGGAGACTAACAGATGCAGCTACAGGAGCACAAGATATAGGTATAGAACAGCTGGTACCTGTTAAAGCTTTAGGTAAAAAATACTTAATTAGTCAATCAAAAACACTAGCCCCCACCCCCATAGGTGGTGTAAACAGGCAAGGAATAGTTGTTGTTGCTGTGGAGGAAGGTTCCACTTCTTATACATTTAATGGAACA
>Ga0181577_10001518_pt1 | contig 18593 bp, 12 predicted proteins | sample 101ome_21_FD_132468 | JGI IMG/M metagenome (GOLD analysis project Ga0181577, IMG submission 132468) | Coastal salt marsh microbial communities from the Groves Creek Marsh, Skidaway Island, Georgia - 101413BT metaG (megahit assembly) | ecosystem: Environmental > Aquatic > Marine > Intertidal...
ATACGCTTTACTTGAACATCAAACAACCAAGTGGGATCAAACTCTACCCCCGTTTTTTTCCTCACCAGCTCAACGACCTTATTCTTATTTTCCTGTTTCACCTGCATAAAACGGTTTTGAAAATCCACGTCATCCGCCAAGGGGGCAAGTCCTTCAAGCTCGCTTAGGTCGCGTATCCAGGTATCGCCAATCGACTCCGTAATTAAATCTCGCAGGCCTGGGTTGCAGTTTGCCAGCCAGCGCCGCGGTGTGACTCCGTTGGTTTTATTGTTGAACTTCTCTGGCCAAAGTGCGTAGAAATCCGCAAATAGGCCTTGTTTTAGAAGATCCGTGTGTAGGGCAGCGACCCCATTCACTGAGAATGAACCCACGATCGCGAGATGAGCCATACGTACCGCTCGGCCGTGATCTTCTTGAATGATCGACATGCGCGCTTGACGCTCAACATCACCTGGCCAATGCAACGCGACTTGCGCCAAAAACCGTGCATTTATTTCATAAATAATCTCGAGCAGGCGGGGCAGCAACTGTTCAAATAGACTGACAGACCAGGTTTCGAGCGCCTCCGGTAATAGCGTATGGTTCGTGTACGCCATAGTGGATTCCGTAATCGCCCAAGCGTCGTCCCAACCCAAACCATACTGATCCATGAGTAAACGCATCAACTCTGCCACCGCGACCGTAGGGTGCGTATCGTTAAGCTGTACGGCGTTCTTTTCGGCAAAACCCGAGAACTCGAGTCCCTTCCGACTTACCCAGCGGTGTAAGATGTCTTGCAAACTCGCTGAGGCTAAAAAGTACTGCTGTCGCAGTCGCAATACCTTTCCTGCTTCACTCGCGTCGTTCGGATATAAAACCATGGTGATCTGTTCGGCTTCGGTCTTCTTGCTGACGGCATCGGTGTAAGAGCCCGAGTTAAACTCACCCAAATTGAACTCTTCCGTCGCCGAAGCGCTCCACAATCTGAGGGTATTCACCGTATCGTTTTTATAGCCCGGGATGGGAATATCGTAGGGAATAGCCAATACGTCTTGCGTATCGACCCAGCGTCGGTGTTCGCGGCCATGCTCATCGCGGTAGATTTCTACACGGCCAAAAAAAGGCACTCGACGTGTGTTTTCGGGGCTCTCTACCTCCCACGGATTGCCTTCCCGCAACCACTGATCCGGTGCTTCCTGCTGATGGCCATCCACAATTTTCTGATGAAACATCCCGAACTGGTAACGAATACCGTATCCGGTTACCGGTATTTCAAGGGTAGCGCAACTGTCCAAAAAGCAGGCCGCTAAGCGCCCCAATCCGCCGTTACCCAGGCCCGCATCGAGCTCCTCTGTCTCCAGCTCCTCTAGCGAACAGGCGTAGCCTTGAAGCGCGTCTCTCGCTTCTTGTTCCAACTGTAAATTAGAAAGGGCATTGTGCAAGGTACGCCCCATTAAGAACTCGAGCGATAAATAGCTCACGCGCTTGGGCTCTTCCGCGCGATAGCGCTCTCGCGTTTCGCGCCAACGACTGACCAACTGGTCTCGCACCGCCAAGGCCATCGATTGATATAAGTAGTGCCGACTGTAGTTGGTATCACCACGGCCCAGCGTCAGGTCAAAGTGCCGCTGTAAATCGTCTTTTAAATTCAGTGTTGTTGCCATAACTTATCCATTATGAAATTGCGCTAGGGCACGGTCTTCGCGCCCATATTTGAAAAGAAAAAGAAGAGATCTGGTCACGGTTCTCAGCTCCCGCGGATTCAGATGAATCGAGCCATAAATACCAGGAATCTCCCACGGGTAAATGCATGCTGTGTGTATTCCAACTGCGATTGAAGCACACACAAATATCGTGGTCAGGCTGCTTACCATAGATGCGACACTGTAAGCCTTCAAGATCACCTACACGCCAATCAATCGGCGTGAGTTCCGAACCATTCAATCGGTGCCACGTCCAGTTTTCATGGTGGTAGTCGCTCTGATGCAGAGGTCGCAAGTCCCTGCGAACCGAAATCGCCTGTGCGACCCAAGCAAAGATTCGCTCGCGAAAAGGATCCTCTCGCCAGCATAGCCATGCAGTGGCATTGTCTTGGCAATAAGCATTGTTATTACCGCCTTGGGTGTTAAGCCGCTCATCTCCGGCTAAAAGCATCGGCACACCTTGCGCGATCAATGTTGTGCCAACCAGATTTTTCACATGCTGCGCGCGCTTGGCATTGATCTGCGTGTCTTGAGTCTCACCCTCAACGCCGTAGTTCAGCGAAAAGTTGTGCGAGTGCCCATCGCGGTTATCTTCTTGGTTGGCCTCGTTGTGCCGATCTCTGTAGGACACCGCGTCCCAGGCCGTAAAACCATCGTGGCTTGTCACAAAATTAACGCTTGCCGATGCATCTCGGCCACTGCGTTCAAAAATTTCTGCGCTGCCATGCAGCGCTTTAGCAAAATCCGCGAGCACACCTGAATCGCCACGCCAAAATCGCCGTACCGAATCGCGAAACTGATCATTCCATTCACTCAGAGGTGCAGGGAAAGCGCCAAGTTGATAGCCTTCTGGCCCGACATCCCAGGGTTCGGCTATCAAAATAGTGTGCTTCAGTATCGGGTCTTGCTGCAGCAGACTGAAAAAGGGATGAGCTTGATCAAATGCGCGCTGATTGCGACCGAGCGTCGCGGCCAAATCGAACCGGAAGCCGTCCACACCAAACGCGGTCACCCAGTAGCGCAGGGCATCCGCCATCAACTGCAGCACCCTTGGATGCGAGAGATTAAAGGCATTGCCACATCCACTGTGGTTAGCATATACGGCGTTCTGCTCTGACGAAAGGTGGTAATACGAGGCGTTATCTAATCCTTTCCAACAGAATGTCGATCCATCTGCTCCGCCTTCACCCGTGTGATTCAACACCACATCGACGATGACATCGATGCCCGCTTGGTGGAGCGCTTTAATCGCATCCTTGAGCTCGGCGACAGCTTGATCAGGGTTCATCGCATAACGCGAGTTCACGGCGAACAGAGATACAGGATTGTAGGCCCAGTAATTTGTTAGCCCGCGCTCAACTAAAAAAGGTTCATCGACACTTAGCGCCAGCGGCATCAACTCAATCGTATCCACGCCCAAACTGTGCAGATAATCAATGCTCGCAGGGTGTGCAAGGCCAGCGTAAGTTCCACGCAAGGGTTCTGGTAGAGCCTCGTTTAATTTTGAAAAGCCTCGCACATGGAGTTCATAGATGACTCGCTCTGAAAGCGCCTTGTAGGGGCCTATACGAGTGGACCAGCGCGTTTCCAAAGGCGTCTGAAAACGGCACTTTGGCGTGCAGTCTTGGGTGTTGTGATGCGCGCGCGACTCGTGCGCGGCGCTCAGCGATAAAGGCCCTGTCAATTCTTGCGCGTAGGGGTCAAGCAAGAGCTTGTTAGAGTCAAACCAATGCCCATGCTCCGGTTGGTACGGCCCGCCTACACGATAGGCATAGGTCCATGTGGGGTCTAAATTGGCGACCAAAGCTTGCCAGATCGACCCTGCTGTTTTTTGTAGCTCAAAGCAGCCTTGAAACTGCTGTCCAGACGAATCAAACAGACAGACCTGCACACCGGTGGCGTGTTCAGAGAACACGGCAAAATTCACCCCGTCAGCCTGTATCGTGGCACCCAGAAGTGCAGGATTACCACGCTTTATTTGTAAGGTCGCTTTCGGAGTCATTTAGGCACAAGCCAGATCGTCGCGAGCGGTGGCAAGGTCAAAACCAACGATTGCGCACAGTCATCCCATGCCACACCCTCTGTAGAGGGCGTGACGTCAACTCCGCTTCCACCAAATTGAGTTTCGTCACTGTTCAAGATGACCTCGTAATCACACAGGCTTGGAACCCCAAGGCGATAGCCATGATGAACCGTAGGTGTTGCGTTGAACACAGCGATGACATCCTTTCCAGCGTCGCTCGATCTCACCCAAGCATAGATTGATTGATCTCGATTTGAGGATTGTAACCACTGAAACCCATAGGCTTCTTGATCCGCCTGATAGAGACTGGGAAAGCGTGAATAGAGTCGATTCAGCTCGGCAAGAAAGGTGACCAAAGCGCGGTGTTCAACCTGATCGAGTAAGTGCCAATCCAAACCGTGATCGTGATCCCACTCACGGTACTGCCCAAATTCCATACCCATGAACAGTAATTTTTTACCCGGATGCGCCCACATGTAACCCCAATAGGCTCGAAGGTTAGCGCGCTTCTGCCAATCGTCACCTGGCATTTTGTTCAATAAAGAGCCTTTGCCATGGACACATTCGTCGTGACTGATCGACAAAATAAAATTCTCGTCACGAGCATAAACCATGCCGAAGGTCATATCGTCGTGGTGGTAGGATCGGTGGATTGGGTCCTTGCTGATATACCGAAGCGTATCGTTCATCCAACCCATATTCCACTTGTAACCGAAGCCAAGACCGCCCGAATCCACAGGGTGGCTGACCCCTGGCCAAGCAGTCGACTCTTCTGCGATCATCATAATACCAGGGTGTCGCCCATACATCAGGGAATTGAGTGTTTGCAAAAAAGAGACGGCCTCGAGATTTTCGCGGCCACCGTGCATGTTAGGCACCCACTCGCCCTCTTTACGGCTGTAGTCTAGGTACAGCATGGACGCCACGGCATCAACCCGCAAACCATCAATGTGGCACTCACTCAACCAGAAATCGGCGTTAGACAGCAAAAAGCTTCGGACTTCGTTGCGTCCATAATTGTAAATATAGGTGTTCCAATCGGGGTGAAAGCCGCGCCTTGGATCTTCGTGTTCGAACAAAGCCGTTCCATCAAATTGCGCTAGCCCGTGCGGATCCGACGGAAAATGCCCAGGAACCCAGTCCAGCAGAACACCCAAACCCGCAGCATGACAGCGATCTACAAACCGCTTGAATTCAGCAACGCAACCAAAACGCGCTGTTGGAGCAAACAAGCCCACCGGCTGATAGCCCCATGAACCATCAAAGGGATACTCAGAGACCGGCATCAATTGGATGTGGGAAAAATTCAAACTCTGCACATAGGGAATCAGACGATCTGCCAAAACGTCGTAGGAAAGATACTCATTGTTATCCCCCCGCATCCACGAACCCAAGTGACACTCATAAATAGAAATAGCCGATGCAGGCGTATGAATTTCGCCGCGTCGAGCCATCCAGTCTTGATCCGTCCATTCAAACGGCGCTTCCACAACGACAACCGAACCTGTCGCGGAAGGGCGCTCCATTTGTCGAGCAAAGGGATCCGCTTTTTCACGGACTACACCGTCTGCTCCGTGCACACGGTACTTGTAACAGTCGCCCGATTTAGCCTGCGGTAGAAAAAGCGACCAGATGCCGGAGTCACCATGGGGCGTCATTGGGTATTGCGTGCCGTGCCAATGATTAAAATCGCCCATTACACTGACCGCTCGGGCGTTGGGAGCCCACAGCATGAAGCCAACACCGCGAGTCCCCTTCACCTCACAGGCATGCGCGCCCAACCAGCGATACGCATCAACTTGGCGACCTTCCGCAAAATAATAAGCGGCATCGGCAGATATCTCCATGAGATTATCGTAGGGATCAACGCTGCCGGGACCGTCATCGACACTTAAAAGATACGGGACGCAGCGCTTTCGATTGCGCAAAACTTTCTCAAATACACCGGCTTCGTGCACACACTCTAATTTCGCCAACACGCGTCCCGTCTCTGGATGAATTACGGCAACAGATGCAGCGCCTGGCGCCCACACTCGGAAGAGCAGGCCGCTCGGCGTCGCCTTTTGACCCAGTATCGACGATGGGTCACGATAACGCCCCTCAACCAAATCGCTCAAGGTCTCAGCTGATAAGGTACTTGCAGATAATTTCATTGTCCTCTCCCCCTAACGCGCTCGATAGTCTGACAAACGCTGAAACCATACGGCCCATTCTTCTGACCAGGTTTCCAGATCGACCACTACCGGCAACTTGCGCGTCCAATTGTTATATTCAAGATATGTGCCAGGCACGTTCACTGGATCCTCAACCCCCAACAAATCCTCGAGCTGAAGAAAAACCCAAGGACTCTCGCCTTGTGCGGACAAAGCGATAACCGCTTTTGTCAAACCGGGGAGATCGACCGGATCCTCCTCGTCACTAAGCAAGCCTCTGTCTCCCAACAGAGTTAGGGCCTGCTCTCGCTGTAGCCCACGTTCTTCTAACTGACGAGCGCAGGAAGGTTCATCAATCAAACCGAACGCCAAGCGCAATTCAATATCACGACCTCGCCACCACGCGGCGAGCGTGGGAACATCGTGATTCGTTATCATCATGACTGCGTCACTCCGGTGGCATTCGGGCGGCAATAAGCTGTTCTGATTATCCGTCTCGAAATACCACAGACTGTTCCCCAAAAGGCCGAACTTTCGCATCAAATCTCTGAATGAATCAGGCACCACCCCCAGATCCTCGGCCACGATTTGACACTGGTTCAGGTGCGACTCTAGCGCCAATAAACTCAAGAGAGCTTCGGCGTTTTGGTAAACATAGGTACCCACCGTTTGGCCATTGGCGTCTTTAAAATTCCACCACACCCGCGAAAGCCACATGGCATGATCAAGACGTAGCGCACCAACGCCGTGCATGGCAGAGCGAATAAGGGACACAAAGTGCTCGTAGGAGGCACGCCTGAGTCGCGCCGGATTCATCGGCGGCATCCCCCAATTTTGACCGGTATCGGAAAAGGGATCAGGTGGCGCGCCTATGTCCGCCCCATCAACAAACAGGGTTCGTGCAGAGCTGACCTCGTGCCCGCCTCCGGTCGCGCCAACAGGCATATCGCCCATCAACCCTACACGCAGGCCGCACGCTTTAGCAAAGGACTGACAAGCCTCCAGTTGACAATGCGTTAACCACTGCAAGAAGGCATGGAATCGAGGGTCAGAGGAACAGCCACCACCGAAGGGGTTGTGTGAGGCCTCGAAATCGCAAAATTGATTTAATTCAGATGGCGCGCTATCGCAGAACGCGGCAAATGCGTCGTTTTTGGAATCAAACCGCTGATTGAAGACGGTGAAGACATCAGCCAAAACACGGTATTTGATCTCGGCGACGCCTCGCCAATCGACGCGATCAGAATCCACCAGTAAACGAACGGGCGCAGACCGTTTTAGCGCCTCTAGATCAATAGCAGTACCACACTGCAGATCCTCAACGGCTCGGGTGAGATCGAGATAAATCGGATTTAGAAACCGTCGATCGGATGGTGCATAAGGGCTTTTCGCATTGGGATCCCGCCAATCGAGCGCCATCAGGGGATTGAGACCAATAACATCGATCCCCCACTTCGCCGCTAATCGTATCAACGCGTTCAGATCGCCAAAATCACCCAGACCAAAGTTAGCGGTAAAGCGCAGGGTATAGAGCTGTGTCGTGATGCCGAGCAAACGGCTATTTTGATCTTTTTGAAAGCACCTCGAAGGGCAGACTGCGATGTCGCCAAAGACCGTTTTTTCCTCATCTAAAGACAACCAGAGACGATAGTAGCCTATGGGCACCTCGTCTAAAGGCAACTCTAGACGAAGATAACGACCGCCTTGATATACATAATCGCCCGTACAGTTTAAAGCGTGAAGTTCGCAGCGGCCCTCCTGCTTATGTTCACCATGACGCTCAAGCGCCCAGCTCAGCTGAGTGTAAGAGTGCGTCTCTGGCAAATAAAAACATAGGCGATCATCTTGAATGACGCTAAATTCGGGTAGCACACGTAACCAGGGCGCCACATCGAGATCAAAGAAAAGTTGATCAATCGAGGCTTCCTGTAGGGAAGAACCCTCCATCAGATCTAAGCAAGCCCGCCTGACCTCAGTTGGGATGTCCTGATAACGCCCGGCGTAATCCTCGTAGTGACTCGCGATACCAAGATGGTAAAAAATTGTATCAAGCTTCGGGTTCATATCGCGTTGTGGCGTCCAGCGAGGGGAAAAAGCGTCGCAAAAATCAACGACACCATAGAGTGTAGACGATGCACGGGGTCTGAGCACCGCCTTACATACCTATTCACAAAATTTCTGACTCTTTGGTTTGTTCGTATTAAACTTGAACTTAAGATCACATTGTGGACCGGAGCGCATCGCAATGCCACGACCAGGATTCGTATTCGCCGTCAGTTTTACCCTTTTGACCGCATGTGGCGGGGGAGGCGGGGGCGGAAGCAATGGCAATAACCCGCCCAACAACACCGAGCCCGATTGGGTTGCAGGCGTCTTCGAACCCGCAGCTCAATACGAGAACTTGTGTGCAAACCCTCGCTCGGGGACAGATCCAAGTACGAATCGCCTGTTTGAAGATCGCCAAGGCGCCGCGATCGACGAAAAAAATTGGCTGCGATCTTGGAGCAACGACACCTACCTTTGGTACAGCGAGATCGACGATCGCGATCCCAATTTGGATTACTCCGAAAACATAACGGAACGATTCCCGACAGAGCCCAACGCCTACTTTAGTTTATTAAAAACCGACACCGTGACACCCAGCGGAAAGGCCAAGGACAGCTATCACTTTGTGATAGATTCGCAAACGTGGTACGAATTGTCGCAGAGTGGTGTATCACTGGGATACGGTATCGAGTTCGCCATTCTAAATTCGTCGCCACCGCGAGATGTGCGAGTCGCTTATGCGCAAAGCAGTTCAAATGCTGCGGCGCAAGGAATTATTCGAGGCACCAAAATTGTTTCGATCGATGGTGAACCCGTGGTTGATGGTAATCCCGACGTGCTCAACGCGGGATTGAGCCCCGATACCGCAGGCGAAAGCCATACTTTCGGCGTCTTGATCCCTGGCGAAGCCGCAGTTCGCGACATCGTTTTATCGCCAGCAGAAGTGTCGATCGATCCCTTACAAGCCATCAAAGTTATACCAACCGCAACAGGCAACGTGGGTTACATGGCCTTCCATGACCATATCGCCCCCTCTGAAGTAGCGCTCATCAACGCAATTTCAAATTTTAGCTCGCAGGGCATAAACGACCTGATTATTGATCTTCGATATAACGGCGGCGGCTACCTTGATATTGCTTCTGAGCTGGGATACATGGTCGCAGGGGCCCGAACAACGGGAAAAACGTTTGAAGTTTTGCAGTTCAACGACAAATATCCCACCCGCAATCCGGTAACCGGTCAGACGATTGAGCCCATTCCATTCCACAATCGTGCTCAAGGTTTTTCTGCGCCCGAAAATCAGCCCCTACCGACCTTGAATCTGAGTCGGCTTTTTGTTCTGACCGGGCGGGGAACCTGCTCCGCGAGCGAGGCGCTAATTAACGGGCTCCGCGGCATCGATGTAGACGTCATTCAGATCGGCTCAACCACCTGCGGCAAGCCCTACGGTTACTATCCCACCTCCAACTGCGGATCGACTTACTTCACCGTGCAGTTCAAAGGCGTTAATGCCAAAGGGTTTGGTGACTACCCGGACGGCTTTACGCCCTCCACCGGGGGAGATTTTGGCGCTGTCGAAGTTCAAGGTTGTGCCGTAGCAGACGATTTCGACTCGCTGCTGGGGGACCCAACAGAAGCCAGACTTGCAGCGGCATTGTACTATCGTGACAATAATTCCTGCCCTCCTGAGCTAGACGCCCAGGGCACATTGTCGGGAGGTGACAATGGGCCCTTAGGCAGCGGAGAAATTGGTCGTACCCAAGCCCGCGACGCGGAAGTGATAAAATCGCAAAGTCGAAAGATGCGTGTAATGCGCTGACTTGAGGTTGGGCTCGGTGTGTTTCATACTTGCCCTTCTTTACTGTGACTAGCAATACCATGACCCCATCTTTCCCAGGGAACCTCTTCACCGTTTCAGCACCGAGTGGCGCTGGCAAAACGAGCTTGGTCAAAGCCTTGTTGGACCGCGACCGGCTTTTACAGGTATCGGTTTCACACACGACGCGACCTATTCGCCCCGGCGAGATCAACGGCCTGAACTATCACTTTGTCACGCGAGAAGCCTTCCTGGATCTCAAAGATCAAAATGGATTCATTGAGTGTGCGGAGGTATTTGGCAACTGGTACGGCACCGCCAAAACCTGGGTTGAACGTGCGCTGCAAGACGGTCGCGACATCGTATTGGAAATCGACTGGCAGGGCGCAGAACAAATCAAACGTATTTGGCCCGAAACCTGCGCGATATTCATTCTGCCCCCCTCACATGACACCTTGAGAGAGAGACTCGAAGGCCGCGGTCAAGACAGTGCCGAGGTCATTGCAAAGCGATTAGCCGAAGCCGAACTGGAGATGACCCACTACACCATCAGTGATTTCATGGTAGTCAATGATGACTTCGCGACAGCGCTAGGCGAACTTCAAACTATTGTTCAAGCACATAGACTGAGCACACAAAATCAGGCACAGAAACACAGTAGCCTACTCTGTGACTTAATTCCAAGCCACACGCTACGCAACAAGTGAAAAATATCGTATACTGACCGGCTTAGTTTAGCCTTCCCTTATTTCAGATCTAACGATAGGTAACATAATGGCACGAGTAACAGTCGAAGATTGCTTGGACAAAGTAGACAACCGCTTTGAGCTGGTTATGGTCGCAACGAAACGCGCTCGCCAGATTGCCACTGGCGGCAAAGACCCACTGGTAGCGGAAGAGTCCGATAAACCCACCGTTATAGCACTCCGTGAAATCGCCGATGGGCTGGTATCTGCCCAGAGCTTGTCGCAAGAAGAACAGAGACAAGCGGAAGATGAACTGGCTGAGGTTATGACGGGAGTCAGCTTCTAACCACCGCTCAATCCCATGGAAGCGCTTGCTCGCCTAGACCAAACCCTCTCAGGTTACCTAACTCCTGAGCAAAGTCTGGATGTCAAGCGCGCCTTCTTCTACGCAGAGCAAGCCCACTATGGGCAAACTCGTCGCAGCGGCGACCCCTACGTCACGCACCCTCTAGCTGTCGCAAACATACTCGCTGAAATGCACATGGATCCGCAGAGCATCATGGCGGGACTACTGCACGACGTTATTGAAGATACCGGTGTTTCCAAAGAAGCTCTTGCGGGCCAATTTGGCGAGACCGTTGCTGAACTGGTCGACGGTGTCAGCAAGCTGACTCAAATTGAGTTCAACTCACTCGCCGAAAAACAGGCCGAGAACTTCCAAAAAATGGCGTTAGCGATGGCGCGGGATATCCGAGTCATTCTGGTAAAACTCGCGGATCGACTCCATAACATGCGCACACTGGGGGTTCTCAACCCAGAGAAAAGTCGAAGAATAGCGAGAGAGACGCTGGAAATTTACGCGCCAATCGCCATGCGTCTGGGCATGAACACCGTGCGCATGGAGTTCGAAGATCTGGGTTTCAAGGCGCTCCACCCCATGCGATGCGCACGAATTACCGCCGCCAGAGCGAAAGCTCGGGGACACAGAAAAGAGCTCGTTGAAAACATTCGAAGCCAAATCGAGGCCGCCTTACACCGAGAAGGGCACTCAGCTACGGTTACGGGCCGTGAAAAACACCTCTACAGTATCTACTTGAAGATGAAAGAGAAGCGGAAGTCCTTCTCTGAAATCATGGATATTTACGCCTTTCGTATCATCGTCGATTCAGTTGATACCTGCTACCGCGTGCTCGGCTGCGTTCATAGCATCTATAAACCCGTACCGGGCGAATTTACCGACTACATTGCGATGCCCAAGGCAAACGGCTATCAATCGCTCCACACCGTGCTTCGTGGGATGCACGGCGTACCTATCGAAATCCAAATTCGCACGCGCGAAATGGAGGACATGGCGAACAACGGTATCGCGGCACATTGGCTGTACAAAAGTGACGATAAGGCGACCAATGTCAGTCAGGCGCGAGCGCGCAAGTGGGTACAAGGCCTGCTCGAGATGCAGCAGGTGGCTGGTAATTCGCTCGAATTTATCGAGAGCGTAAAAATCGATTTATTCCCCGACGAAATCTATGTGTTCACACCCAAGGGTAAAATTTTAGAGTTGCCTCGAGGCGCTACACCCGTCGACTTCGCTTACGCGGTGCACACAGGGGTTGGTAATCGCTGTGTTGCCTGCCGAATTAACAACCGTTTAGCGCCACTCTCTGAACCCTTGCAAAGTGGTCAAACCGTGGAAATCATCACCGCAGCAGGCGCGCTACCGAATCCCGCTTGGTTTAACTATGCGATTACCGCAAAGGCGCGCACCAATATTCGCCACTTTTTAAAACAGCAAAAACGCGAAGATTCCATTTCGTTGGGTGAGCGCCTGCTGGACCGTGTACTCAATCCGTACGACACGTCTATTCAAAAGCTAAAAGGACCGCTACTCGATGGATTCCTGTCCGAGCGCAACTATGCCTCACTTGATGAATTGCTTGTGGATGTAGCACAGGGTAAACGTCTGCCGACCATCACCGCGCAACAGCTTTTGGGCAAGTCAGAATCGGAGAACGATACTAAAAACAGTGATGCCATAGCGATTCGAGGGACCGAGGGTTTTATGGTCACCTACGCAAAGTGCTGTCATCCACTGCCGGGTGACCCTATCGCTGGCTACTTGAGTTCTGAAAAAGGCGTTGTTGTACACCGTGAGATCTGTCGAAATCTAGGGGAAATTCGCGAAAACCCTGATCGGCTTGTCGCACTTCGCTGGCACAACGATACAGAAGGCGACTACATCACCGCTTTAAAAATTGAAGTAGAGAACCGTCGCGGTGTCATCGCCATTATCGCAACACGCATCAATAGCATGGATATAAACATAGAGCGGATCGCAACGGGCGACAAAGATCCTTTGTTTGCGCTGGTGGAGCTCGAGCTACAAGTCAAATCAAGGGTACACCTCGCGCGCGTTATGCGCCGACTTCGAGCAATCGATGGTGTTCGCAAAGTCATCCGAGTTAAAAATTAGGTGAATGAGACATGAAAAACCGAGCCATTATTGAAACAGAACTCGCACCCGCTGCTATCGGACCTTATTCACAGGCCGTCAAGGTGGGAAATACCGTTTGGATTTCAGGGCAAATCCCCCTGGATCCAGCAACTATGACCGTGGTTGAAGGAGACATCAGCGCCCAAGCTCAGCGTGTCTTCGCCAATCTCCAAGCCATAGCGGAAGCGGCTGGTGGTAGCTTGAACCAGGCGGTTAAGATCAATATATCACTTACTGACCTCGGTGATTTCGACGCGGTCAATACGGTCATGAAATCCTTTTTCGCTGAACCCTACCCCGCAAGGGCCTGCGTACAAGTTGCGGCCTTACCCAAAGGCGTTGCTATAGAAGTAGAAGCCATTCTGGCTGTGTGAATCCATCAAGCTACAGAATAAGCTTGCCTCACATCTGGGAAAGCCAATTCAAAGCCCGTCGATAACATCAGATCGTTGGCTATGCGTTTGTGGCTTGGGGGTGCGGCAAGCATCTCGTCATCCAAGGTGTCAATCGCTAACCCAAAGTGCGCAGCAGCCAAAGCCTCTATCTCGTGTTTTGGAAGCGGTCTTCCGTCAGATAAATTGTAAGTTGGAGCCCAGGCTTGAGTAGCCTCCAGTAGGTGGCGCATGAAACCTGCAACGTCATCGCGATGGATTCGATTGGTGTAAACAGGCGGCTCACTCGACGATTTAACCCCACTTTGCAATCGCCTTAGATAAAAATGTGAAGGTCCACTGTAGAGGCCGGCAGCCCGCAGAATCGTGGTTTGGAGTGGTAGCTCTCGGATAATATCCTCCGCCTCTAGGAGCAAACGTGCATAGTCATCTTTTCTATCCAATGCAGAGTATTCGGTCACCCACCCCCCCATTCGCTCTGCGTAAACGCGGGTGCTACTGACGTAAATAACACGCGTCACGCTAGCGCACTCACGCAGGCGTTTGGCAATCTGATACGCGGCTTGCACGTAGCCCATAGCGTATCCTTGGATCGAGGACTCCGAGGGCGTCAAGGTGACCATAACCGTGTGCGGCTGATACCCGACTAAAGCCTCAAGACCCTCACCCGATGTCGTGTCCGCCGCAAAATATACCGCATCTGGGAAAGGCAGGGTTATTCTAGAGCGCTTGAAGACACCTAACGCGTAGTAACCGGGATCGAGTGAGGCCATCAATCGTGATCCCAAATCACCAAATCCCACGATTGCCAGCCGATGTTTGTTCTGGGTAGCGAGCACGTTACACTAGACTCCTGAAAGTCATTTGAAAAATGGACTGTGCCAATCACCTCGAACAAAAACCCGCTCCATGCGCGAAGTCCGGTCTCTGCACTCTCGGGGGTCGGCCCTAAGCTTGCCGCGAAGTTGGCCGAGCTTAACATAAGTGAAGTTAAAGACCTGTGGTTTTATCTTCCTTCGCGCTACCAAGACCGAACGCGAATTACGCCGATCGGCGCCGCTCAAGATATGAGCGATGTCGTCATTGAGGGCGAAGTCCTGCTTGCGAACCTTGCGATGGGTAGACGCAGGAGCCTTCTCGTCAAGCTTCGCGATGGTTCAGGCACACTCACGCTCCGATTCTTTCACTTCTCAAGAGCTCAGCAAACTCAGTTAGCTAAAGGGATCAGACTGCGTTGCTACGGCCAGATCAGGCGCGGACCCATGGGTTTTGAAATGATACATCCAGAGTATCGGCGCGTTGATCTCAGCGAACCTATGGAAGAGGCGCTCACGCCCATTTATCCCACTGTCGCAGGAATTGGACAAGCTACCTGGCGTAAGGTGTGTCAGGCAGCTTTGGATGTGCTCAAGCACAGCGAGCCCGAAGAGCTTCTCCCTCAAACAATCGACAGCCGCACCAGCCTGAGCGCAGCCATCCAGCTTTTGCACCAACCTCCGGCCGATGTGGCCTTGAGTGCTCTCGCTGATAAAAGACATCCAGCGCAAGAACGCCTGGCGCTGGAAGAGCTGGTCGCGCACAGAGTCAGTTTGAATTTGCTGCGCTCACAACAAACTGAATTGCCCGCGCCCGCGCTTGCGAAGACATCGGATAAACTGAAACGCTTCTTAGCATCGCAACCTTTCGAACCGACCGCAGCTCAATTGCGCGTGATCGAAGAAATCGGCGCAGATTTATGCAAACCAATACCGATGCTTCGCCTGTTGCAAGGGGATGTCGGCGCGGGTAAAACACTCGTTGCGGCAAGCGTTGCTCTGCAGGCCATCCACAATGGGTATCAAGTCGCGATCATGGCTCCGACTGAGCTACTAGCGGAACAGCATCTCAGAAACTTTCAGCAATGGTTTCAAGACCAGCATCAAATTGCGTGGTTGAGTGGAAAGGTAAAAGGCAAGGTGAGGCAGTCCACCTTAGCAGCGATCGCAAGCGGAGAAGCTGCGATTGTCGTTGGGACACACGCCTTGTTTCAGCAAGAGGTCGAATTTCATTTACTTGGGCTAGTGATCATTGATGAGCAACACCGATTTGGTGTGGAGCAGCGACTGACGCTCGCGCGCAAGGGTAAAGATATCCGGCCCCACCAGCTAGTCATGACCGCAACTCCCATTCCTCGATCGCTATCCATGGTCGCCTACGCCGATCTGGACTGCTCGGTCATTGATGAGCTCCCACCTGGCCGCCAAGCCATCGGCACGGTGCTGATAGATGCTCAGCGACGCGCTCAAATCATAGATCGCGTGGCTCGGGCGTGCCGCTCAGGGCGGCAGGCCTATTGGGTCTGCACACTGATTGAAGAGAGCGAGCAACTTCAAGCGCAGGCCGCTGAAGCCACTTGGGAAGAACTTCACAGCGCGTTGCCCGATCTGAATGTTGGCCTCATTCACGGACGGCTCAAGGCAGATGAGAAGGAGGCGATTATGGCTGATTTTTCCTCAGGTGAAATCCATTTGCTGGTTGCGACAACCGTGATTGAAGTAGGTGTTGACGTCCCGAATGCGAGTTTAATGATCATAGAGAACCCTGAACGCCTCGGGCTAGCCCAGCTACACCAGCTGAGGGGACGCGTAGGTCGCGGAACGATTGCGAGTCACTGCGTCTTGATGTACCAAAAGCCTTTGTCGCAGACAGGGCGAAGTCGACTCCAAGTACTGCGCGACAGCCAAGACGGCTTCTTCATTGCCGAGCAAGATTTGCTATTGAGGGGGCCTGGCGAGCTGCTGGGTACGCGCCAAACGGGACTCATGAGTTTTCACGTAGCCGAGCTGCCCCTACACGATTACCTTTTGGATAGGGCGAGCGAGATAAGCGAATACTTACTCACAAAAGAACCTGTCAAAGCCAGGCGCCTTGCGATGCGCTGGACAGGAGAGCGCGCGGCCTACGCAGGTGCTTAATACAGAGTCCCTTACCGCAATCGACAATCCGCGCGCGATACAATACCAAGTACCATACCGGAACTATAGATAAATAGGGCAAGGTATCGGCATGGGCCACCGCGAACCAGCGAGCGGGGGCGGGCGACGCAGCCATTTGCATCGCCCGCAAAGGTCACTAATCCAAAATGGGCGGCAACTGTTTTTGAAGCGCCATTTTTTCCTTAATCGCCGACCCGGTTAAAGCAAACCCGAGCAAATCGCCATTAGGTGCACGAAATTCGGCCTGTATATTCGGGGCCTGTCCAAGCTCCGTCCACTGACCTTCAGCCCCGCGCGGTGGGGGTGAAACGATACAAGGACAAGCCGGCGTTTTAATCGCAACCGGCATCGCTGGGTAGACCACTGGCGTAGGCTCACCCGCCAGCGTTTTCGCGAGTGCTTTACCGGCGGCTACCAGAGGCGCCACATAGAACAACACGTGACCCGCAACTTCGGCGCAATCACCCAAGGCATAGACGTCTGCAGCCGAGGTGGCGAGATAGCGATCTGTCACGACCCCACGGCCGATTTCGATATCGCTCGATACCGCCAATTGCGTTCGTGGCCGAACGCCTACGGCAGAAACAACAATATCGGCTTCTATGGTGGATCCATCGTCAAGCACAGCGACCACACCCGAGTCCGTTTTGTTCACTGCTTTCACCAAGCGACCAAAGTGGAATTTGGCGCCCAAATCTTCAAGCGCACCCTGCACGGATAAACCGGCCGTTTGAGGTAGTAAAGTGGGTAAGCAGTAGGCGAGAGGGTCCACGGCCTCGACTTGAAAACCGCCATTGAGCAAATCGTTGGTAAACTCACAGCCGATCAGTCCACCGCCGATGATGCAAACCTTTTTAACTTGGTATTGCTCGATGGCCACCCTGAACGCGGCGTAATCTTGAAGATCGTTAACCGAAAAAATGCGCTCGTGAGCATCGCCCTCTAAAGGCGGTCTGATCACTTCCGACCCGACCGCGAGAACCAGCTTGTCGTAGGCGAGCGTTGCTCCATCGTCAAATAGTACCTGCTTTGCCGAGGTATCAATACGAGTTGCCGTAGCGTGCGTTATCACACTCGCATTGAGCATATTAGCCATGTCTCCGGCAGACTGCATAGCCAGTTTTTCGGCCGTCAGACTCTTGGTAAAACCCGTTGAGAGCAGAGGCTTGGAATAGTTAGCGCCGTCATCAAACGTAACCAAAGTCACCTTGGTTTGCGTATCGGATTTGCGAAACTCACGCACCAAACCATAAGCCGCCATGCCCGTACCGAGGACCACAATGCCGGGCTTATCGTTCGATTCGAGCGGTTCAGCGGCGGGCGCATGCTCGGCACCATCCGACAAGAGCTCGAAGTCATCTTTGCCTACACCGCAATCGGGGCATAGCCAATCTTCGGGCACATCTTCCCACTTGGTGCCTGGGGGAATACCGTCATCGGGCCAGCCTTCAGCTTCGTCGTAAATTAAACCACATACGATACATTCCCATTTAGCCCATGGACCATCTTGTTTGGATTCAAGCGCAGGCGTAATCTCAGAAGACGCAGCAAGAGACGGTGCAGGTGAAGCTTGCTCAGTGGTTTCGGTAACCGACGCAGCTGTAGTTGGCGTCGAGTCGATACATTCAAAATCGGCTTTTCCCACACCGCAGTCAGGGCACAGCCAGTCCTCTGGAACATCTTCCCATTGGGTGCCTGGCGGAATACCGTCATCGGGCCAGCCTTCTGCCTCGTCATAAACCAGACCACAAACAATACACTCCCAGCGCGCCACGGCACATCTCCTGCATTTTCATTCAAAGAGGGCACTATATAAGGTTGGAAAAGGAGTGCAACCCGTATACTGGTTAAATGGCGGCCAAAGCGATTCAGTGCTAGGCTTCGCATCGCACAAATTCGAGGCACTATGAAACCACCCATCCGCTTTAAATGGCACAGCGAAAGCCACTCTGCACTGCACAGGCCTAAGCCGCCCAAAGCGCTGTTTATGCAAGGCTCGCTAACCCAATACCTTCGCCAGCAGGGTAGGGTGACGGTCACGAAACGGCAGCAATCTTGGGCGAGGCCTCGAATTGATGAACAGCAACTCATTGCGGCGGGTCAGTCCCAGCAATTCGCACTTATAAGGGAGGTCTCTTTACAAGTTGATGGTGTGCCTTGGGTCTTCGCCCGAACAGTCCTTCCGGCCGATACCCTGAATGGCTCAAATCGGTTCTTACGTCACTGGGATTCGAGACCTCTCGGCGAGTTCCTCTTTAAACACAAAGGGTGTACTCGCGGCGATTTCCAATTCACCTTAATCAGTGGCAACCACAAGAGCATTCCACAC
>Ga0181577_10001520_pt1 | contig 18577 bp, 38 predicted proteins | sample 101ome_21_FD_132468 | JGI IMG/M metagenome (GOLD analysis project Ga0181577, IMG submission 132468) | Coastal salt marsh microbial communities from the Groves Creek Marsh, Skidaway Island, Georgia - 101413BT metaG (megahit assembly) | ecosystem: Environmental > Aquatic > Marine > Intertidal...
AATGGAATTATATAACTTATTTAATTTATCTTCCATCTCTGCACTGGTTGCAGATGCTGTAGTAGATTCAGCTGATAATTTTTGAACAGCTTCTAGTTCGTTTTCATCTACCGCGGTAAACCCAAAATCAAATGCTTCTAAATCTATGCTCATGTTTGTTCCTCACTAGTATTTATATATTTATACTTACTAAGCCTGGGAATTTTTTTCTTTTTATTGGGTTCAGTTTTAGCGCGAAACGGAGTATCCTTATCAAATAGGATTTTGTGATATCTTGTCTTGTGGCGATTCGTCTTCGCCATATCTACCTCTATCTTCATTTCCGTCCCAGTTGAGTTCCGTCATGGACTTTTGTTTTAATTTTTGCTTTTTACCAAAAATAGCATCATAATTATCCAGATAGGCCTTACTTGCTATTTTTGTCTGGATACTATCTCCAGTGATATCGTTTTTACTTACCTTGGCCACGGTATTTCTTAAAGCTCCTCTTTTTTGCTTTATTCATTGTAGCCATTGATTTAGGTTTTGATCCAATTGAGGTACCCTTTTTAATACCTACATGTTTATTTGAAAAAGCTGTTGATCTAGTTGCCATTATTTAAATATAACTCCACCTCTGCGAACTAATTCGTTCTTAATTTTTTGTTTCTTCTTAGGTATAGTACTAGATGTATTATACATATCAATAAGAGCTGACTTCGTATATTTTTTAATATAGTCATGATCAAACTCAAAACTTTTTTTCTTTCCTTTTATAAATTTCCTTGCTGATTTTCCTAATTTAATTGGCATCTGGTAACCTCTTTATTTCTTCTAATATTCTATCTACTTCTGGGTCATTTAGATGCCCTATAACATCATCGGTAATTGGAGTATCGTAACAAAGTTCGCCATTTTTATCTAGGACTGCAAGTTCCCATAAACCTTTATTCCCACCATAACTAAACCTATGCCTTACTATACTAGCACCATATCCATTTGCGAATTTAAATTCTTTTCTAACTCCGTCATGGATAGGGCTAGTTTTTACATTCCAATCTACCATTAAAAATTTCCCTGGTCTCTATCAACCACTTGAATAGTATTTATACCGGCTGATCTCCACATATCTACAACTCTGTTTCTGTCATCAAAAACCAAGTCAGGATTTCCACCGATACATTCTTTAATTTTAGCCAATACACCAGCTTTAAATATATCATCAGGTGTATTATCGCCATCGGGCCTCATGAACAAGACAGGATCTGATATTCCAATCCAATCAGTAATCTGTTGCGTTGTAATATCTCTTTGAACATTATTTCTTGCTGAGACAAACAATACAATATGACCACTCTGGTGAAAATTCTTTGCAATATCACAAACCCATTGGATAGGTGTATCATCTACAGTAGCATCTCTAAAGGAATCCCAGTCAGAATTACCATCAGAAACAAAATGCCTTCTGTGATCACAGTCTGCAATCGTGCCATCTATGTCAAATATAATATGTAATTTCCTTATCATATGTATATTATAACACAGTCGGCCGAATTTGTCAACCTTTTTTTAAAATTATTTTACTTTTTCAAGCATATCAAGGATGTCTTGATATTTGGCGGCCATTTCTAATTCTTTTTCTACGGTTTCTATAAGGTCTCCGTGTTCAGCAACACCTACATGTGAGCCTAAAAGAATTTCAACATTCATTAAATGTTTATCGACATGGCCTTGTGCATGAGATTTAATAGTTGTTTTAATGTTTTCTCTATAATTTCCCATATTACCCCACAAATTCGTCGCCCTCTTCCCAAGAACAACCTGTTAAACCACCAGCTTTAAGAGCCTGTAAAGTTCTTAAAACTTCGTTTGCATTTCTACCTGTATCCAATGCATTAATTGATGCATGTTGAATTACTCTATCTTTATCAAAGATAAATGTTGCTCTATAACATACGCCATTTTCTTCATCAACAATACCAAGTTTATGTGATAATCCAAGTCCACAATCAGCTGCAAGAGTATGATTAATATTACCGATTAATTCATTTTCTTTTTTCCAAGCTAATTTACAGAACTCATTATCACCACTGATACCGATTACTCTTGCTTCACCTGTTAATGTATCCATTCCAGCAATTTCTGTTGGACAGATAAAGGTAAAATCCTTTGGGTAAAAGTAAACCACAGTCCAATCAGGCTGATGTGGCGTATAGTTTTCTTCTACATCTACTCTCACAAATTCGTTTCTTGCGTTAACTCCCTGCAGTGAGAATGTCGGGAATTTTTCACCTACTGATAACATATTTTATCTCCCAAATAATTTTTCAGTTTTATATAATTGGATTACTTCCAACAATCTTTTATCCCAGTTGTCTCTATGTTCAATAAAGACTTGAGGGTCTTCATTATCCACAGCAATCATTACAACCAGCTGTGTGATAGGCATTCCAGTTCTTTCTTCCCACATTATTGCATAAGCACAACATTGAAGAAAGTAACCTTCGATCCATTCTTTCTTTTTTGGTTTACGAGATGTTTTATAATCTACAATCGAATTTTTCCCATCCCATACACCAACACAATCCACTCTACCTGCCAAACCTAAGTGTTCGGAATACAGAGGAGCCTCTTGTGCATAAACCGTTGTTAAATTAGTATCCAGAACATTCTTTACATCATAAAATGATTGTAATACATGAGGCATTACACCTTTTGCATAATCTGGATCATTATCTACATATTTTTCTAGCAGATTATGAACTGCTGTACCACGGGAAGAGGCCACTCGTGATATCTTGTTTGCCTCTTCCTCTCCGACTCTTGCTCTCCACTGTGCAATAGCATCTCTACTGAGAATGGATAATACGGTTGTGATACTAGGAAATTCCTTACCCTCTGGAGAAATATATTTTCTGCCAGTTGATTTGGTTTCACACTTTAGGTCTTGATAACCTAAATCAATTGGTTCGTGCTTGAACAACTTTATCTTCCTTCTTTTTCTTATCTTTTATAAACTTTCTTACAACATTTTGAATTCTACTACTTTTCATCATCTTGTGAAAGTCTTTTGATATTATTTTCATAGTTTTCCCCTTTCTACTAAGTCTTTTGTCATAAGGAAATCACGAACTAAATTACTTCTAACAATATCTTTCCATTCAAATTCAATTACATCAAAATATTTCATATGTTCTAAGATGGTTGTAAACAATTTAATACCATCCTTTTCGTTCTGTCGTGTAAAGTCTGATTGTAAATAATCTCCACAAACAATAAATTTGCACGAATCACCTAATCTTGTAATAATAGAACACAATTCATGGTAATTACAATTTTGTGCTTCATCTATTATAACAATTGCATTATTAATTGTCAACCCTCTTACGAAAGATGTTGTCATAAATTCAATGTTCTTTGTAGAATGTAGTTTGTTCCACGCTGAACCGTCGTCAAATAAATCGTTAATAATTGATTTATAAGGTAGCTTATAAGCTTCTTCTTTTTCTTCCAATGTTCCAGGAAGATATCCTATATCGCGAGTGGGAACTGCACTTCTTACTATTACGACTCTCTGATATTCCTTTATATTTTGTAAAACAGCCTCTAGGGCCAAATATAGACCAATAAATGTTTTACCTGTTCCTGCTGCACCTGATAATACTAGATGCGACCCCTTTCTGAATGATGTAAAAGCTTTCTTTTGATTTTCAGTAAGAGGATCAATTGTTTTTAAATGTTCGATACGAAGTCTACTAGGTTTTTGGCTCATTTTGTTTTAATGTTATCCCTCAATCTTGGCGGTAATCCTGATTTAATTCTTTGTTGTACTTCTTTCCAGCCGTCTCCAGCTCTTTGTAATACGCTCTTGCCGCCATCATAGTTAATATTTGGCGCACTAATCATTTGCTTTAAATGGGGATTATCTTTAAGGAATTGCTCTCTTTCAGCAATCTTCATCATGTGTGTTTCCACTTCGCCTGTTTTTTCATTTTTAAAATCATACATTGGCATTATATCACCTCATTTAATCTTTTCATTGTACTATCTATATCTGAACAAAGATAGTCAAATACATACCAGCACAAAAATCTTCGACTCTGTTCTTTATCAAACCATTTTAAATTATTTATATAACCATTTAGTTTGGTTAAAATTCGTAAATCCTTTGTAATCCAATGATAATCAGGATAGCCATACGATATAATAGGTACATCATGCATCATACATTCAATACCTGATGTGCTATTCTCTGTAATTGCTACTTTCGTATAAGGTAAAACACTATGTATGGATTCCCAATCATGAAATACCTGATGACCTGCTTTTTGCCATCTTTCAATTTGTTGGTTTATATCTCTAATACGATGCGATGCCTTTCTAATTCGTGGGTGTAATTTTATAACCAAATTAGGTCTGTCATTTAATTTTTGTACAATCTGACATAATTTGTCCCAGTGATTACCAAATCCAAATCCCATTACAGTTTCATCTTCAGGCATTTGCCCTATAATTAATATGTGATCCTCTTTTACATTTTTAGCATCTGGCCATTTGAGCATAATGGAATCGTCCCATTTATTTGCTCTTCTATTAATGAGTTCTTGTATTTCATTCCATTCTAGGTTACTATATTTTCTATATTGATATTCGACTGGTTCTTCAAAGGTAATCTGAGAACTGTTAGCATAACCTTCTCTGCATATTTGGAAATGTTTACTTGTTGGTGCTGTAGGTTTAATAAAAATGCTATTCTCTGGCAAGTCAGGTTCCAAGTCGCGGCAGGTATGATTATAAATGTGTAAATCAGCATTATCCTCTACCTCTTCATGACCCATCAAGTCAAGAGCGTGTTTTACACAGTTTGCCATATAGGCAAAATTACCTTTAAATGTGTACCTATATTCGTATATCTTATATCGCACCTTGGTATCCTTGCCACCAATCTGGCGCTTTTCTACCCCACTCCCATTTTGCAAAAGGTTTTGCTTCGTGATAATAATTACGATATGCCTTAACAGCGTCTCCTGGGACTTTACATTGTGGGTAATGATTCATAGCTTGTGCAAACTCTGTTAACCCAATATTAGGTATATTCATTGGAGCTTTTCTAAGTAACTCTCCCAAGAGGAGAATAGTGGAATGTTCTCTACCACGACGGTATTTGTATTCTTGCCCCATTGCCATGAAATGCTCATAGTGCCAGTTATAGTTTGCCATTGACTCCATTGTCCATTTGGTACATGGGTGAAATTTGTGGACAGCGAGGTAGTATAAATCATCTCGATTATCTCCGAATGTATAATAGGTTTGAATTGTTTTGCCGGATTTACTCGGCCTTTTTTCTGGTGTGCCGTCAAGTAATCTGTGCGCCGTAGATAACATCTGGCCAGATTCGACAATCATTTTAGGTATATGTTTATCGCACAACATTTGTGCAGCATATATAGGATTTTTATCTAGTACAAATATATTCATAATGTATATTATATCACGCTTTTTTGTAAAAGTAAACCCCTAAGTTTCCTTAGGGGCTACTGTGTTTTTAGTATTGGCCTCCTGCCGTTGCTCGTAGATAGTTAATTGTATCTTTTATGTAATCAGCTTTCTTTTGCATCTTACTTGCCAGATCAGTTTTACCCTTCTTTAAAAGTCGGGTCCGATAGTTCAATGTCTCATTACGATCTTTTTTTAATCTGTCGATTTCGGTCATAAATAAGTTCCTTATAAAATTAATAATTGATACTATCATAATATAAACCTACTTTGCGATCAATCCAGGAAATGCGTCCTGACAAAGTTTTTTTGTAATGCCTGTATATTTCATTTTTTTATCTTTCGCTAATACAAGCATTTCGGCTTCAGATGAGTGAATACTCTCTAACAGCCGTATAAACATTGTTTCCCTTCTTAATGGTTTTACACCATCTGCTGCGGGGCCTTTGAAAAAGAATTTGAATTGTTTGTACTGTTTGTACAATGTTGAAGATGAATGACCGATAGGTGCATCATCTTTTTGATATGGTGGTGCACCTTCAGGCATCACCGATACGACAGCATCATCAAATGCAATTCGTATGACATCTTTTAGTGGACCACTTGAGTTCTTTTTAAGAAAGTCCACTCGTTCGTTTTTTGACTTGAGCTTAGAAGCCCTTTCAAAGATTTCAGGTATTAATAATTTCTGCATTGTTATAAAATTCCTCCACTACTTCAATCAATCTGTTACATCTTTTCTTTATTAAATAATTTAAAACCTTTAATTTCATTGCAGGTTTTTGTTCCACAAAAGTATTTATAATGTTTTGCTGTAAGTGTTCTGGCACTTCAGTTAAATCAATAAGCTTTTTGTTTCTTTGATAGTTACGAAATATCTCTTCTGGCATAACTTCTCGTAATCTTTCTGCATTCTCCACCCATTCATTAATTCGAGTTTGACGCAGTGGTGTTTGTTTAATTTCATCGACAAAGGTATTGTCTGGTGATAATATGTTAGGTACGCCATCGCCACCATCACCGCGCATAATATGATTCCACATATATACCCTAGGGTTTGGATCTGAGACCATTTTCTTTTGAATAGGGCTGAATTGTTTGACATTGTTAAACCTTTGAAGTTGAATAAAATCTTTATCACTTGATACTATCATGACAGGTTCATGACAACCAAATTCCTGTGTATGTAAAGCCAGAGTACCTATAATATCGTCGGCCTCACAGCCATCAATATGTAAAACTTTGTATGGTAAATTTTCTCTGATTTCATCTTTTACCAAATGAAGAATACGGAAAATTTCATTCCAATCAGTATCTGATTCTTCTCTACCCTTTCTTCTATTTGCCTTATAAAACGGATATATGTCTCTGCGCCAATTATTCATACCATCTGCGCAAATAACCATTTGGCCATATTCGTCTCTGTATCTTTTGTTATACATACGAATACTGTTAAGTATCATATGTCGTATCATGTTTTCATCGTTCAGTTTTTGCACTATAATATTAGAAAGTGCAATCTGACTATAATCAAGTAGTATCATTATCCTTTTCCAATTGTTTCTTTTGTTCGGCAAGTTTTTTAATACGGATATATGCTCTATCCATTTCACGAGTTAATTGATGATCCATACCTAGGTATCGTAAAAACATTGCATATATGAAGTTTGCCAATACATATGTATCACGACCTTCTGCATATATTTCTTTTCTGATATTCATACCCATTAAATAAGGTATATCCATATGCATTAATTCATCTTCAATAATATCAATCATATGTTGTGCCAATTCCGTCATGTCTTGACAGACTTCATTAACTATTTCTGCATCAGATTTTTCGTGTTTTAGCTCTCTACCTGTAGGGAACTCTATTATTTTTGCCATATATTGTATATTATATCACGCCTTTTTGTAAAAGTAAACAATTATTTTATTCTTTTTATTTTACCTTGTTTATCTGCCAAATACGCAAACATCTCTACTTCTGGGTATTCCCGTTTTAAATCAAGTAGAGCATCTAGGTTTTCTTTATGGTCATCAAATAACCTTACCCTTGCATATTCGCCTGTTTTGAGATATTTTTTAAATATGATAGATTTATTTGCTGCACTATTTTTACCACTCATGTTTCCTGCTCTTTCTACATATACATTCTTCATAGGAATACCATGAGCTTCGAAGGTTTTAATAAATAAATCTTTGTCGTCCATGTCAGCACGTGCTGTAACAACAATCACTTTTGAGCCTTTTGCTGTAGCATTTTTGATGATGGCCTTGGCTTTTGCGACCATCCTTGAAATTGGTGTGGCAGTTTTATAGAATAAATCGGAAGATTTGAACTGCCCGAAGTCAAACTTTTCGTCACGCCCAAGTTTATATGAATTAAACCCTTGGGGTGTCAATTCTTTTTCAGAGCCAGTCTTAGTATTTACTACTTTGACTCTTGCTTTAGAAACAAACATGGTATCATCAATATCGAAGATAGTGAGACCTTTGTTTCCTTCTGTAATGTACTCTTTAAAATTTAACATAATGGTATATTATAACACATAAATGACGGTTTGTCAACACTATTATTTATAAATTTTTAACACTGTTTGAACCAATTCTACACTGTATTATTCCATTATAATAATCATCTGATAATAATACTTCACGCTCAAATTGCTCTTTAGCCTCTAAATAAGCACATTCTCCCTTTGATTTACACAGGTGTAATATTTCACGGTTAAAGAAATCAGCCCCATGTTGCTGCACTTCTTCATTAAGATGTTTATTGGAACCATAATAGGTTCTCCAATCGGATTCAACTTTTAATCTTTGTCTGCGTTTTCTGGTCTTAGTTTTAGGTAGAGTTTTACTACTCCAAAAGAATTTCTTGCCGATATATTTGCGGCCGGTTCCTCTATGGGTAATACAATAGACAAATCCATACCATTCTTTACCATATCTTTCATATGTAAAAGGTTCGTCTGGATTAAATTTTACCCCTTTGTATATCCACTCATTCGTCATATTCGTCAAATTCATCTTTGTTCCAATACGGATCGAATGGAACCCCACAGCCTGGACAGAATATTTCTACAGGCTCTTCTTGGTCTTCAAATATGATTCTAGTTCTTTGATAACAAAACTGACAGTCATGTACATGAACTTTATTTTGCATTTATACTCCTATTCGAATTGTGCTTTTAATTCGTTATATCCGCCAATAGGTTGTCCCATAAAAATAATTTGTGGGAAGGTTCTAGCACCTGGAAACTTTTCAAATAGAGTATTTCTATCAAAGTCGACACCGAATTGTAAATAGGTATACTCTACACCTTTTGATTCGCATAAATTTTTTGCCATGTCGCAATACGGACATTGCTCTTTTCCATAAATTTCTATCATGTAAATAATCCTATAATTTTAAACATTAATAACATAAACCCAAATACAGCAATTTGGATAATTGCTGCATATGTAATTTGTTTCATTGGGTGAACATTCTTTAGTTTATCAAAGAATGATTCATCAACAGGTGGTGACAGATTAACAATTTGTAGAGCTTTCTTGCTCACAAACTCAATCCTTTAAATGTGTTATCGTCTACATCTTGTTTTACACCACCAACCACATAAGAGCTGATCTCTGTTTCTTGTGGGGCAACCTGTACGCTTCCACCACCAATCCATTTTTCAGTCCATGGTAATGGGTTAGCTTTAGGTACGGTAAACGGACAGTGTAACCCTAATGCTCTCATTCGTTTACACCCAATCCATTCAATATACTCTTTCAGTATATTTTCATTTAATCCAATCATTGAACCATCTTTAAATAGGAACTTAGCCCATTCTTTTTCTTGTTCAATCACATTTATATATAACTGTTCTGTTTCCTTTTCCATTTTTTTGGAAATTTTAACAAAGTCTGGGTCTTCCTTTAGTAAGTTTTTAATGATTGTAGTTGTTCCTGCAAGGTGTGTATTTTCATCACGAGCAATAAATTTAATAATCTTTGCATTGCCTTCCATCTTCTTAAGCTCTGCAAATGCCCAACTGCAGGCAAAGGAAACATAAAATCTGATTCCCTCTAAGGCATTTGCAGAAAGCATTGCCATCCATAAAGCCTCTTTGTGTTGCATTTTATTTGTAGCACTATTGTTACAATCAATTAATTCATCATAATATTTTGCAATATCGTTACCACAATCTAAGATCTGTTTAATATCCAACATGTTATCGAAAACAATAGAAGGATCAGGATAAACATTTCTAATAATATGGGTGTAGGATCGAGAGTGAATAGTCTCGAAGAACGACCATGTTTCAATCCAGTTTTCAATTTCTGGTAATGATGATATAGGGAGAAACGCCAGATTAGGAGCTCTGCCTTGAACAGAATCCAATAGGATCTGCCTTTTAAGATTGCTTGTGAATATATGTTTTTCATACTCTGTAAGTCCTTCAAAGTCTTTCTTGTCTTTTGAAATATCTACCTCTTCGGGTCTCCAAAAGAATCCAAGTTGTTTATCAGTTAATTTTTCAATCACAGGATATTTAACAACATCAAATCTTTGGATATCTACAGCTTCATCCAAAAACATATTTTTATCTAAATGTGATTTTTTACTCTTTTTCAATACCACTATCTGGTCTCCATGAAATTGTTGATTTAGTTTCTATTGCATCTTGTGCACATTGTATATATTCTTTATCCTCTTCCGACAATACAGACCAAAATTTACTTATCGTTAAGGTATGGTCGTATACAACTTCGGGTCTTTTCATATGATAGTCTTGTTCCATCCATTGTTGTAGGATATCCATTCTATCATTAATCTTTTTTCTTAAATTTTGCATGACTCGCAGTCTTCTTCCTCGTCAGCTATAGTAAGTGTTACAGTTTCTGTTGACATTGTCCCATCGTAATACGGATGTGTATCACTTTCAATTTCTCCAGCACCATCGTAAGTGTTAAAGTAATATAGTTGTTTTAATCCATATTTGTATGTTGTAATTAAATCTTGCAACATTGTGGACATAGGTATTTTATGGTCTTCGTAAAATTCAGGATTGTACGAAGTATTTACACTAATACCTTGGTCAACGTATTTCTGTAATACTCCACAGATTTTTAAATAACCATTAGGTGATTTATGATTCCATAGTAAATCATATTTATTTTTTAGGTGGTGATAACCAGGTACGACCTGTGGTAATACACCGTCCTTTGATTGCTTAAACGATACCAAAGCTCTAGGAGGTTCGATACCATTTGTACTATTAGAAATCTGTGCGGATGTTTCTGCGGGCATTAATGCCATAAGAGTACTATTTCGGATACCTGTGGCTTTGAGTTGAGTTCTCAGCTCGTCCCATGGTAATCTTTCAGTATGCTCTACCAAATTATCTATCGCACTCTTATATGTATCAATTGGAAGAACTCCGGCTGCGTATTTTGTCTGATCATTTAACAAAATTTTACCTTTTTCTACAGCCAGATTTGCAGATGATTTAATAAGATAATACGACCACGCCTCTGCATATTCATCTATAATAGGTAAGGATTCATCATCATATTTTAAACCTCTCTTAGCTAAGAAATATGCGAGATTGATGATTCCCACCCCAAGGGGGCGTCGAGATAAAGTGGAGCGTTCTGCTGCCGGTATTGGATACCCTTGATAGTCAAGTAACTCATCAAGAGCACGGACAGTAAGATCACAATATTTTTCAAATTCAGATGGTTCATTTATAAGTCCCCAGTTAATTGCACTCAACGTACACAGACTGATTTCTCCCTCTCTATCATCATAATGGTTGAGTGGTTTGGTTGGTAAATCAATTTCACAACAAAGATTGCTTTGTCTGATAGGAGCAACATCAGTAATAAATGCACCATGATCATTTGCATGGTCTACATTCATTATATAAATTCTACCTGTGTCTTTTCTTTCGGTTAATAATTGAGTAAAGACTTCGATTGCAGGAAGTGATTTTTTCCTTATGGAAGTCTTTCTCTCGTATGATTCATATAATTCTTTAAATTTATCCTGATCAGCAAAGAAAGCTTCATATAAACCAGGAGTATCATGTGGATCAAAGAAGGTAATATTACCACCCTCTAGTAATCGTTCGTACATTAATTTATTTAATTGGAACGCATAGTCCATATGTCGGACTCTTGTTTCTTCTGTACCTTTATTATTCTTTAAAACAACAAGGTCTTCAAATTCGTAATGCCAGATTGGTAGATATACAGTAGCGGCACCACCTCTTACTCCACCCTGACTACAAGATTTTACTGCTGATTGGAAATATTTTAGAAATGGAATTAGGCCAGTATGTACAACTGATCCGTCACCAACTTTGGCACCTACAGCCCGAATAGATCCTGCATTAATACCGATTCCAGCCTTCTTAGAAATGTATTTGACAATAGAGGAAGCAGTAGCATTAATACTGTCAAGAGAGTCGCCAGACTCAATGAGTACACAACTAGAAAATTGTCTGACTGGCGTTCTAACACCCGCCATAATCGGTGTAGGTAACGAGATATAAAATTGCGATATTGCATCGTAGTAGTCCTTGACATATTTAATTCTTGTTTCTTTTGGATAATTTGCAAAGAGTGTTGCAGATACCATCATGTATAATATCTGAGGCGTCTCGTAATGTTTCTTAGTTTTTCTATCTTGTACGAGATATTTTCCACGCAGTTGTTCCATTCCAGCATATGTAAACGAGTCATCTCTGTCATGTTTAATATAACTATTTAAATCATCTATCTCCTCTGAGGTATAATAGCTGAGTATAGCTGAGTCGTACACACCACGCTTGATGTTTTTCTTTATAATCCTATTAAGTGGCCAAGGCTCATATTCCCCGTAAACCTCTTTTCTTAGTTTATAGGATACAAGTCTAGCCGCTACAAATTGGTAGTTGGGTGTGGTTTCTGAAATGAGTTCTGCTGCACTCTTAATTAAGAGTTCGTGTATATCATATGCCTGAATTTTATCGTATAATTGAATATTGGCCTTTAATTCTATCTCTGACATGGACACGCCAGTAATATCCTCTACGGCCCATTCCAATACTCTGTGAATTTTATTTAGATCAAATTCTTGTAGTTTGCCATCACGTTTCGTGACTTTTATCATAATGTCTTCCGCCTAATTTTAATAATATGTATATTATATCACATTCCAATAGGAATGTAAACACTTATTTTTTAATTTTTAATCTTCTTTCGAGCTCTTCGATACGAGCTATCAGGTCGGGATATGCATCAAATTCATGTAACTCTTTACATGGGTGTGAGTTCTTTTCTACAGTTTCTAGTCTTTCTGCAACTAAAGGGTAGTCTGCTTTAAATTTAGAATCTTTCTTTGCAACTTCCAAATCATATTTCTCTGCAAAGTGTTCCATAAATCTATCCACTTGCATCTGAAACCATATACCCATTGTGGTACCTTGAAACCATTTATAGAACGAACTGCCTATAAGTGAGCTCAACATTGATTTTAGTGCTAGAATAGTTAAATAATACATTAAAGTTTCTTCTCTTTTCTTACTATTTTTGCCAAAGCTTTAACATAATTTGGTATCCCGTGGTCTACGATTCCATCAAAGAATTTCCATCTTTTCCAAGAATTTAGAATTCCCATAAATAAATCAGACCATGTAGGTTTTGGTTGTAAATCACCATTTCGATCGAAATAGATCATTTGCCCGTGATGTCTGAATCCTAACCATGCAGGAGGAATACGACATACAATATCATTATTGTTCATAAATCTATAATGTGGACACTTAATGTTTTTTATAAACCTTGGGCCACCTACTCTTGGTGAACCAAAGGTAAATAATTCTGCTGGGGTATATCTGGTAGCGGCGATGGTTGCCATGGCAGCACCAAGAGAATGGCCTGTCATATAAACATCTTTACGGATTTTTAATTGATCGTTGTGTTCAATTTCAGATAACACATCCATCCATAAATCGTTTACTTCTTTTTGGAATCCACCGTGAACCTTACCACCTGCTACAGCCGCTTGTTTAATCATATTCAAGTCAGCCATAACATCATTAATTTTAGATGGTTCCGTTCCTCTAAATGCAAACCATAAATCATTACGGTCTTTTGCAATTAGGACTTCAGCACCATCCTTTGATACTAATTTAGCCCATGGAAATCCAAGTTTCTTACACTCGAATTGAATTTTCTTATCACTATTAAGATAAGCAATTGCGGAAAGTTTAGCAGCTACTACTGCTCTTTCTGAATTGGTTAATTCCTTTAACATTCTACTCATTTTCTACCCTCAATTCAACACCAGCCCCTTCTTTATCGCCGATGGTAACGTTTCTATAATATACAATCACTTCTCCAAGTTGATTAATATATCTTTTTAGTTCTTGCATGTTGTATGACATTAATTCATAGTCATCAACGGTCATTGCAACAAAGACGATATCGCCATTGTGTTTCTTTTTGATATCATCTTGAAATCTATCAAAGTATGTATATCCTTCTGGCCAATTGTTTTCTTTACCAAGTTCGCAATCTCTTGGTTCATTCTCTGCGGGCCTTCTACAAGGATTTGGTATCACTCTATCCGATACCACATACCATTTTGGTTCTTTTAAATTAATCGGTCTAGGTAATGTTGGTTGTACAATATCTATTTGGACCGGTTTAGTAATTATTTCAACTTCACGCGGTTGTGGTTGAAATATTGAGCATCCACTAATCGTTAAGACTACTAATGCGCTGGCTATCAGTTTCGATCCCATTAAATACCTCCAAAGTTGCATTATTTACTCTCAATTCGACTTGACCAGGACGCGCTGATGCAATTCTTGCCAAATTATGCCTTCTGAATATATCCAAATATTCGTTCATCTCAGTTTCGTACTGTTGATTTTGTTGAGACAATATTGTTAAATTCTTGGAAGTATTTTCCAAGTTGGCTTGTATTGCCTCTATTGCTGCTCTCTGTTCTGCATCACGTAATTCAAATGCCTGATTTAAAGCAGTCAGTTCTTCAATCTTTGCCTGGGAAGTGGTATAATAAAAATAACCACCCAATCCCATGGCAACTATAATGCCAATAAATAATTGATTCATAATTTTAATTTTTTGTTTTTACAGTTCCTTGGTTTCTTTCTGCAGTAAGTTTTTCTTGAGCCTTTCTTTTGGCTTCTCTTCTAGCAAGAATTCGTTCAACAAATTTCCTACCTTCTTTAGTTCTACCATCATATCTGCGCTCGACTTTTTTCTTTTTCTTTTTGTCGTGTACAGCATCTGCTGGTAAAGAAACGCCTCCAGCACCAACTGAATTGGCAGGAGCCTCTTCCCACATATTAACCCAATCTGAAAATGTTTTCCTCATCGTTTTATTTCCCTATTAGTTATATATATTTTTTGGTTAGTCTGAGGATGCAATACCTCGTAAATATTGTGCCCAAAAAGTGATGCATGAGGTTCCAAATGTGATTCAACTCTTACATTAGAATTTTTGGGTGCAATAACCTCTCCAGTTTCTATGGAACATACATCTTCAGTTAATGTATATGTTCCAGCTCTTAATCTGTTGCCTTCTTGGAACCATTTTGATTCCACTAGGTCTTCTGAATCATCTATAAAATCGGACATGAGTTTCTGAAGTTTCTTTTCAGACATACCCGTATGTTCTTTAATTAAAAATAAAGCCGCAGCATATGATGCTAACTTTGTTTTACCAAATGGTAATTTTTGTAATAACCTTTTAAGATTAAATACCAGTCGATGAAATACTGTATAGGAAGATTTTTCTTCCGATGTTTTTAAGGTACTAGCTTTCTTTAATACCTTACCATTATCATCAATGATACCTTGTTCAAACGCAGGCATTTTATCCCAGGGCGTAGTTAGCATTTTCAGAAATCTGAATGCATAAAATATATCCCCTGTTCTTGATATTAATCCCATTAAATTTTCCTTAAGGTTTCTACTACTACTGGATCCAAAACCACTTCTACCTTTTCATTCTCGGGTAGATAATTTAAAAATATCAAAAAAGGTTTTATATATGGCCAATGTTGTTTTTCGATCTTGTACCAGATCATTTTATTAGCCGCCTCTATACCAAACACATTATAAATTACAATAAGGTGATTTAAAATCAGCCGTTCTTGTAAATCATCAGTCTGTTCGTAACGAGTTAAAAGCCTCTTAAGGTATTTAAATCGGTTCACATCCTCTTCAAATTCTTGGACATCAGTACACTCTGGATTATTATAGTGTTGTGCCGCAAATAATTTAAAGTTTCTACTATTTAGCTCATCAAATATTTTCATCATATATTATATATAATCAAAGATGTAAGATATTACTCTTTACCGCCGTAGTTAGCACTCCAATCCGTTCTTGGAAAATTAGCAAATGATTTTAATTTACCTAACTCCGTTACCAAGTCATCTAAGTTAATATCATCTTCTTTTTTACCACTTGGTAATTTAACATTTCCTGAAAAACCAGGAAATAAATCAATTTCAAAATCAAGAGCTCCTTCACCAACTTTAATACCATTTTCTTTTGCTGTAGGTAAAGGTCCTTTATAAATTTGAGGAACAGATTTCATACCTTGCTTTTTCAAATGTTTATCAACAATTTTCATTGCTGTTTTAAAATCTTTAATAACAGGTGCTGATGTATTATCATCGTGCATAGCTTCTTGCTTTAACTTAAATTTGGCCATAAATCCAGTAATATGCATATATTTAAACGGAGGCTTAGGCAGTTTAAACTTTTCTTCAAGTCTGGCACTTTCTCTTAATTTAAAAAAATCTTTCATTAGTCTGACTCCTTGTCGGCTTCATAGTTTTTATCAACATAGTCAAAGAACTCTTTTTTCTTTTCTTTGTCTAGTTCTGCTGGAGACTCAACACCAAATTTCTTTAAAGCCTTATCAAAGAATTTTCTGTATTTAGCCTGTTTCTCAGATTCTTCTTTAGGTGCTTCTTCAGCTTCTTTTTCTTCTTTATTATAAACACTCCCGTCTAAGTCAGTTTTTACGCCAACTTTCTTTACGACATGCTTGTCTTTAAAATCTTTTTCGCCTTTAGCTCTTGGCTCTTCGACTTCGTTTACTTCTGGTTTTTCATGTACATAACCTTTCTTGGCATATTCTTCGTGTTCAGCCTTATCTTTGACTTCCACTTCTTTACCATTTTCAGGATGGTACATTTTATGAGGATATTTTACTTCCTCTTTTTTTACTTTACCCTCAAGTACATCACTGACTGTGGCAGCAATGCTTTGGGTTTCGTTATCGTTTAATTTCATATTTTTCTCCTATTGTATGAAAAGCATTCCTGTAATCCCTGTGGCTGCTGCCGCTATGACTACCCAGAATAATTTATTAATAATATTCACAGTAGAAGCATTTGTTCTTACCAAGTCTTCCACTGCGTCCACTCTATTTATAAGTGCTAGAATTTGCTCTGATTGCTGTTTACTAAAACTAGTCAGAGTTTGGATTTTCTCTTCGGCACGAGCAAGTGCGATGATTGCCTCTGACATTCTATCTATTTTCTCTTCGATCCGATCAAGCCTTTTGGCCTGTTCTTCACGCTGTTGCTGTGCTGTTGCCATATTTTATGATCCTACATTTAAGGGGAGTTTTACCTTTAATCAGTCTATGCATTTCTCCCTTTGGTATATAAAAAATCATTCCAACTTCTAGTAACCAAGGTAAACAATTTTCAAATTGGAATTGCCAACCTTGTCCTTCTAGTATTTCAATTTCTCTTAGTTCTCTATCACGGTGCCAAACAAATTCATCATCGTCTTTATCTAAAGGAAAGACACGAATATCGTCTACCTCTATATAAGGTCTACCACCAATAATTTCCGCCACCTTTAAGCCCTAACTGTTTTGCATATCTGGGTAATCTACATGCCCAGTATCCAGCCTTAGTTTTATCGGTCTTAGTATCACATTTATGTCTTGCCGCAAAACTGGCTGCTGCGTCTTTATCATTAATTTTTGCACTTAATCCAGTTGTATCTCCAAACTGAATTTTAATTACATTACCTTTATCATTCTTCACATACACATAGTATTTGGCATCTCCACCTCGTTTTGGCTGATTTAATTCAACCTCTCTGCCATCGTATTTGGCCTCGGTCATTTCAACCATGGGTGATTCTAGTGGAACCCATTTACCTTCGTACTTGCCAAATTCTCTATCTTTGAATGATTTCACTTTTTAAAAGTCCTAACTACCTTACTAATTAGCATTTTAATTGCTGTAAAATACGCCCAACCATATCCATAAAAAATATGGAAAGTGTGATTCTTTTCTATCGCAGACTTGGGTCCAAATTTCTTTGTCCAATTATCTACATATTCGCCTTTATATCTTAATACGGCGTGTGATACCTTCCACTTTGAAGGGCCCACTAAACAAATTCCTGCCTGATGTGTTATTAATAACCACCACATTTTTAAATGACTTTCTCCAGCCAATCTGTAAAGAATTGAAAGAGCGTAATCTTCACAATCTCCTACAAATTTACCTTCAGCATCTGCAGAATAGATTATTTTCCATGCATCTGCCATACCGAATTGGTCTTTATCTTTTCTGTATTTCCATTTGGTATTAAATGAAGATACTATTTTATTTCTTTCTCTTGTATTCATATTATTTCTTTAAATCGTAGCTATAAGTTTTACCTTTAGCTTGTTTTTTCTTTGTTACCCCAACTCCAGCAACTGAAGCTATCTTTTGCAGAAGAACGAAAAACTTTTCATCTTGTTTTTTATGTAAAAGTTTTGTCATATCATTTTCAAGTTTATGAAAAATACTCCTTGCAATATCCATATCTCGCATGACCAAGGCTTCTTGTACTTCACCTTGATCAACTTTATTCTGTAAATAATCTGTTGCAGTATCTAAATAATCTGCAGATTTAACTAATTTATTTACCCACCAAGCTGGATAGTCTTGGTCAGGTTTAATTTGGCCTAAAAGTTGTTCAGAATTTCTTTTAATAGAGGTAAGTTGATTCTTTACATTTGCTGAATCAACATGGCCGTCCTCTCTAAATTGCTTGAATGATTTCATTA
>Ga0181577_10001522_pt1 | contig 18571 bp, 23 predicted proteins | sample 101ome_21_FD_132468 | JGI IMG/M metagenome (GOLD analysis project Ga0181577, IMG submission 132468) | Coastal salt marsh microbial communities from the Groves Creek Marsh, Skidaway Island, Georgia - 101413BT metaG (megahit assembly) | ecosystem: Environmental > Aquatic > Marine > Intertidal...
CAGAACTACGGGCTAGATGCGCCTATCGGTAACATCAGCACTAACCGCTCCCGAGAAGCACTTACGCTTGAGATTATTGATCAACTATCGAGGGAGCAACGAACCTCGCAAGTGCGTGATGTTATTGTTAATGTAGAGGGTGATACGTCCCACGTCGAGTTGATAGTAGTACCTATATCGGGAACTTCTGTTAATATGATCTTACCCTTATAGAGAAAGGCTTATAGATGAGCTACATACCTAAAAGCTTCAATGATATTCTACGCGACCTGCGCAGCATGATGTTGGGACGAACTGACCTTAATGATATACAAGCTGGTTCGGTTATGAACGTGCTGCTTAGCGCCGTAGCTATGGAAATTGCGTCTAGTGAGAGGCGCTTGTTCACTATCCGCGAGTCTTTTTTCTTACGCGGTGCGACTGGCGCTGACCTAGATCAAAGAGCGGCAGAGCTACCTCCAGAGGGTGTTAGCCGTTTAGAAGCGGCCAATGCCTCTGGCAGCGTTTTGACTATCACTCGCGGAACTAGCGTAGCAGACCTTACAATCCCCGCAGTGTCAATCGTAGCGACCTCTACCCGAAGACAATACCGAACCACTAGCGACGTAGTTATAACTGCGGGTAATCTTGTTAAAGAAAATGTATTCATAGTGGCTACCTCCGCAGGGTCTGAGGGTAACGCGGGTATTGGCGAGATTGGGACTATTATATCAATGCCTGATGATGTGTTGGAGGTCACCAACGCCCAGCCTCTAGCCAACGGCGCTGATGAAGAGTCGGACGAAGAGTTACGAGAACGCGCCCTGCTTTACATGAAGTCTCTTAGTAGGTGTTCACGGTCTGCGCTTGAGTTTCTAGGCGTTAGCTTCGTATCTAGCGACGGAGAGCGTATGCGCTTCGTGAACTTGTACGAGGATATTGAATACCCTGGGTATTGCGAGCTTGTAGTCGATGATGGATCAGGTTTGGTTGTTGAGTCGGTAAGCCGCCTCGGGTTGCCAAGCGCGGGTACAATTCCCGTTAATGGCGCAGCTCTCCTTTATCATCAAGCGCCTGCGACTGCGCCTATAGACACAACTACATTGAGGTTGGAGCGCAACGGCGTTATTGTGGTTTTAAATGATAATGATATTATATCGCATCCCGAGCGTGGGATTGTATACTTGAGAGAGGGTGTAGCCCAAGCAGGAGACACTTGGAACATCAGTAACTATCGAGTTTATCAAGGTTTTATGAAAGAGCTACAAGCTGAAATTGAGGGTGACGTTAATAACCCTGACGTACTTACTGGTTTTAGAGCCGCAGGTACTCGCGTTGTCGTCAGTCTCGCAACACCACAGTTTATTGAGTTCGATGTAAGTTTACTACTGGAGGTAAACACCGAGAGCGAACTTGTAGCAAGCGACGTAAATACGGTACTTGTTGAGCTTATCAACGGCCTAGCACCTGGTGAACCACTATACACTTCATCACTTATCGAGACTGCCCGAGGTGTTAATGGCGTTACCGACGTAGTTATCTTCACGCGAGGTACTTCTGACTACTACCCTAATCAATACCCTGCTACCCCTCGTAACGCGATTAGGGTAAACTCTAATTCTATACTCGTCACAAACAACACGGGAGGTTAAGATGAGCCAAAAGACCGTAGACTTTCACCCGCTTGAGCGCTTAGATCTTGTAGATGTAGAGGCTTTACAAGCGCAGGTACTCACCTACCTAGATCAGACAATCGGAAACGTACTCGGCGGTGATAGCAGCGAGCGCTGCGAGGGTATTCTAAAGCAGCCAGCGTCAACCACCGTTGTCAATGTAGATGCCGTACCTTATCGGATCAACTTTGGCGACTTCATCATGCTTACAAACGTGGCGGATAGTCCTGTAACGCGCTCTCGTAAATCACAAGTGGTTGTGTTTGATGCTAGTGCTAGCTATCACGGAGCTTGTGACTTCTCTACGGCTCGAACGCTAGTACAAAACTACTCCAACGCACAACTAAATCCAACGCTACCACCTAAACCTACTGACCCTTTTCCCACATACGGCGAAAATATTGACGGTCAATACTACCCTTATATTTGGGCGCGGGCTGCGAGTGTTGATCTTGAGACGGGCAACCGCCGCTTTTGGAGCGTAGCTAACGGCTTTGAGGTCACTCAAAACGTAACTACTCGCAGTGGCTACGGTTTAGAGTTTCTAGTTCAATACACCGCACCTACCCTACAACAAGGTGTGGGTTGGTCAAAGATCGCCCGTATTGAGGAGTGGGCGCTAAATGGTAGTGACGTGGAGCTTAACGCTAGCGGTATTAAGTTTATCTACCTAGCTGATAACCTCCTCCCGCGTCGCGATAAAACTAATGGGTCACCCGCCTTTTACTCTGAAGAGGCTCTTTATAACGAGGCAGACTTCGGCGGCGTACTCGGCGCTATGCGTATTTTAAATACGGAGCTAAGCCGTCTCCGAACTACGGGTACTTTTGACTCTGACTGGGGCATATCATCATCCTACGGAAGCGTATTCCCGCTTATTTCATTAGACGGTGCTTACGACGCTATTGAAACTTTGGACGCTAGAACGCGCAGCCGTGATGTTCATGTATCTTCAATCATCGTGATTGACTTTAACACTACTAGTAACACCTACACGACAAGTATTAACCACATATCCGTACCACAAGGCTTGTCGCGGACGTATATCCAGCCGACTTTCGCAGCAGACTTCCGCCTCTACGACTTGATTGGGCGGTCTTTCCCGTTCGATATTGCTAGTACCACAATTTCTACTCCTGGTGAGAAGATCGACGCAGAGGCTGCGCTCTCGTTATTTAGACTAGGTTTTGATCAAATCTACAATGACTATCACATCAGCGGCTCAATTCAGCCTATAACCTCTGTACTTGATAATGTAACTAGCCGCACCCACGATTGGGGTATTCACGGCGGGGTTAGCGATCAAATTAATAGTACCAACGGTCTTCTCAAGGCTTACCCTAATGTTTGGTGGATCTCGGACGTAGCTTCAGGGACTACCCCTGAGATCCACAAAATCACCGAGCTTACGGCAAAAGACTCTGCTGGTAACGACGTTACATTTTACGGGCTACGTTTTGGTCTAGGTGGTATAACACCCTGGATTAACTCGATTTATACCAATCAGGGACTTCGGTTTAGGTTCAAAGTTGACCTCACCCTCTCTAAGAACGTGGAGTAAGATTTATGATTATCGCATATACTAGTGGGTTGCCTAACCCTACCGTATCGCAAACAAACGCCCAAATTGATCTTCAGGGCGGCGCGGTACTGCCTACAACTCAGGCATTATACGGCGCAGGTGTTGATACAAACGACGCTGGCGCTAGTTTTTCGTTTTCGTGGACGCTTCTTCGTAAACCTACGGGTAGCGCCGCTGCGCTTAACTCCACGACCGTCGCGTCACCAACTCTTGAAAATATTGATATTTGGGGCAACTACCTACTCTTCTTGATTGTAACGAACTCAGGGACGGGCGAGACTAGCGAGACTGACCCTCTACGCGCACCTAATAGTGCCTTTACCGCTGTAGAGGTGTTGGGCGAGCAACTTCAGCTCCAAAAGCCTGCTGCGGGTCAGCGGGATTGGAACGCTAAAGCCTGGGATTGGGTCGAGGCTATTGAAGATAATAAAGAGACGGGGGATGATCACGAAACTCGGATCACTACCTTAGAAAATCTATCTAACAACTTCGCTTTGGACGACCTGGTGGACGTAACTATCACCACGCCTAGTTCGGGTGATATGGTCACGTTTAACGGCGTTGATTGGACAAACGTACCGTCTGACAAAAGCTTAGATGATCTAACGGACGTTACCCTCACTCCTTCTTCGCAGGGCGAGACGCTTGTATACAACGGGGCAGAGTGGGCTAACACCTCACTTAACCTCGATGATCTAGGCGACGTTACGCTAGGGACGCTTAGTTCGGGACAAGTTTTGCGCTACGACGGGGCGGCGTGGGCCAATGCTGCGGATAGCGACACACTTTCTCTGAATGATGAGTACGGGATAACGCAGCAAACTGTAGATCTTCGCACTGAGGGTCTTACCGTACATAACGACGACGCTAACTTAGAGGTTACACTCGGGACGCTCGCAGGTTTTGGTAACCCCTCGGTAAAGGTAAATCTAGCGCAGAACGTTACCGTCGGTAACGACCTTAGCGTCAACAATAACATCACTGTTAATGCGGATAACGACTCTACGGATGCGATTATCTACTTTAACCGTGGAGACTTCGTACTACCGCGTATTGGGTATGATCAAAGTCAAGGTACTTTCTTCTTAGTCAGGGATAACGTCGGCGGTGACGAGGTTATTATGACTCAGGATGATGTACCTACCACTACTACTAGAGGTGGTGTTAGGTTAAGTAATAGTAGCTACACTAGCTACAACACCAGCGGGCTTATCCCTCGGGTGGAACGCCTGATCTACACTATGGCTACGTCTCAGTCTGTTGATTATAAGAGTGCTGGGCAAAATAACGTGACCACGCCTGATAATCAGGTTTGTGCTTACGACAATACGTCTGTCGCACAACCTCCCGCACTTATGTTTAAGAACACTACGGGCGGGTCAATAGCAGCTACCCAAATATCGGTTATCCTAGCAAGTGCGGGTATATCGACCACCACGGAATACTCATTTAAGCTTGTTAGCTACTCCTCCCTAGCGAATGTAAGTAGCGATACTCGAACCGTTGATCTAGGTCTACCTACGTTTAACCGCCTCGGTGACAACGAGGTAGGCTCTACGGAGTTTGATTATGTTACGCATAACGCTGGTACACCTGTAGAGATCTTAGCGGGTCACTACTTCGGTATTTTGGTAGTCACTGAGCCTGATCATTGTGGTAACCTGATACAAGTTACACTCGAAGCTATCAAGCTACTGTAAGGAGGTACTATGGCTGAGTCAGGTTTTGGATCAACTAGTTATAACCCACTACCCGAGCTGAACGATACGGGGTTTGGTTCGTCTTTTGACCCTGCGCTCTTACCGCTGGCGGTAGCTGGTGATACTTACCTTATTGGTGACGACGGCGGAGTGCGTATAGATATAAGCGGTCAGTGGTTTGCTTTCTCTAATATCCCTGCGCCTGGGTACGCTGATAGCTTCACCGTTAAGTTTAAAAATAGAGTCACCAACATCTTCTACAACGCGCTCTCAGGCTATACCGCAGCTGACCCTGTAAATGGGCAGGTGTTTACTAACTTGCGACAAACGCGCATATACGCCTACGTCCCGCCGCTGCCACATGGGGAGTATGATGTAGAGGTATACTTTGACGGTAACACGGCGCGTATCACTTCGGCCTTTGAAGTTACTACTAGAAATAGAGCTGCGGAGGCTTATAATATGCGCCGTCACCTCCCGTCTTACATGAAGAGGGGTGAACTATCCATAGAGACTGAAACGCTCGCTACAACACCAAAATACGGCGTGATAGAGGCTTTTTCGCGCTCCGTAGGTATGATCCTCCAAAGATATACGGGTAGACCTATTACGGTAAGTACCCAGCAGTACAACGACGGCGATGTGAACCTGAACGTAGAGACTACCGTAGGGTTTGAAGACGCTGGTCACCTACTTGTCGATGGGGTTAAGCTGAGCTACACCTCTAAAACCAATACGCGCTTCGAGGGTGTTACCCACCTGCGAGGTGAGATCAAGGCGAGCTTCAAACTCGGAGAAAAGGTAGTGCCTTATGTTGACCCAAGAGAGTAGGGCAGAGCTTGCCCGTAACGATACGCTGATCCATCGAGCCGAGGGCGCAGCTCTCAATAGATTAAGCAACTACTACGGGTTTGAACGCCCTGAAATTGTATCGACTAACTACTGGCAGGAAGCCCTGCGTAGTGCGGTCTACGGCGCTCGCGGTACGCTGGGTATACTTCAGGACTTTTTAGAGAATATGTTTGGCGAGTTTATAGACTACTCCACATATGATATGGAGGTGCTGTCACAATCATCACTCCGATATACGGGTAACCAGGCTATTTGTAACCTAGAGACTAGATATGTACGCATCAACGGGACGCGCTACTATACGACGCATAGCGACGGGGATATTCTGTATTTGTCTCCTGTCCGCACTACTTATTGGGAGGCTGCCAATTTCAGCTCCCTCGTGGGGCAGACTGTCTCGGTCGCGGTTTTCCCCTACTTACTTGAGGAGTATGGCGGTGTAGTTCGACTAGTGATGGACGCGGGGCTATTCGCTATTCCACCCACCTACTTACGAGAGTTTGGCGAGGCCCGACAAAATGAGCCTTTTGGCGGTCACATCATGGACTTCTTCAGCAGCTCTGCGGACGAGGCTTACGGCGATCAGGCTGTCGGCCCTTACCCTGCGTATTTAGTAGTAGAAGAGTTTTTCGGCTCATTCTTCCCTGTTATCCTTAACGTACTCGCCGCTGGTATACCTCTGCGCGTGTTTAGCCGCATTTGGTGCGAGAACGAGTCTTCAATCTACGGATCTTTAACCACATATCTAAGGTACGGTAGCGTCGATCCGAACGCTATAGCCGCTGTACCCGCAAGGACTTGATTATGGAATACTTTAACGAACACCAAATCCAACTCGCTATCATTTGCTCTCTTGTCTCTTTCGGTATAACCCAGGTCGTTAAGCCTTTTTGGAAGAAAGACCTAGATAAAGAGAAAGCTGCGGGGCTAACTAGGCTTGTCGCCATTGTTACAGGAGGTGTAGTGGGTTACACCCTCACCTTTGCTCTGATTGATCTATGGTTAGGTATGGGTGTAGGCGGTATGAACGCTTTAGCGGTTAAGCTATTGAAGCGCAAGCTTAACGTTCAGGATCAATAAGACACATACGCAACTCCTCACTCATGTGGGTAAGTACGATCAGGTCTTCCTTAATTTCTTTTAGGTCGCTGTTCATTTTGTCGAGCAGTTGAAGCGTCTTGTCTTCTTTAACGCCGTTACCAACGCGGTGGCTCTTAACAGGAGTAGCCGCGGCAGCATTAGGCGGGGCGATAGGCGCGGGTGGTATAACTTTTGGCTCGGGCCGACGCTCGGTGAAGTGTTGAACCAGTAGTGGGATGAGACAAGAGCAGAGCAAAAATACGCCGCCAAGTAGGTGGTCGTTCTTGTCGAAAGAGCGCACCGCTAGCATACAAAAAATAAGTGCCGTTAGTAGAAACAACATGAGATAACCTCCTCGGTATGTTATTGTAGTTTATACACTAACCCTTAGTTTATCATAGAGGTGATAAATGAGCAAATACGAGTATGTAAATCAACCTAAGCACTATCAGGGACAATCACTAGCGGTTATCGACGTTATCCGCGAGTTTGACCTCAACTTCGCGTTGGGCAACGTGGTTAAATACGCGCTTCGAGCGGGTAAGAAGCCTGATGAAGACGCGCTACGCGACCTTGAAAAAGCCTTGTGGTACTTACAAGACGAGATTAAGGCTGTGCGAGAGTCGCAGGTGCGAGAGGAAAATGAACGCGCTGTTTCCCAGGCGGAGCGGGTGGCCGATATAACAACCTTTGCCCGAGCGAATAGCGTTGGCGGGTGGGGAGCTGTCGTCGTACCCTCTACGGAGTGCGAAGATATTTATGATGAGATCCTTAACCCTGAGAGGGACGACTAATGGGTGTGGATAAAGACCAAAGTATGTCGGAGTTTGACCGCCGTCACGCGGGCGCGTACTTCACCAAACTAGAGTGGGCTAGGGAGGCCCATAATCTACTTGAAGCACATCTAGGGGCTGACTGGAGGGATAAGTATATCGTGTGGGACTGCGCCGCAGGAACGGGCAATCTGACGCGAGAATATGATTTTGATGATCTACTGCTCTCTACGCTCGATCAAGAGGAGGTGGATATAATCGAGGAGGAAGGTCTTAACGGGTCAGCGTGTGTGTTCCAATACGACTTCCTAAGTTGCGCTTCGTTACCTGTAGATGCGCAGTTGCGACTAGATGCTGCCGTTAAAGCTGGTAAGTCACTACTCTTCTTGATCAACCCTCCATACGCTACACCAAATGATATAAAGCGTAAGAATAAGCTGAAGCAGAGAGGGTCAAGTGAGACTCAGGTGAAGCAGCTTATGCGCGAGGCTAAGCTGGGTAAAAGCTCCAACAATCTATATATGCAGTTCCTCTACCGTTGCTCCACAATCGCAGAGGAGCTAGGGTTTAAGAGTCACGTTGTCGCCCCGTTCGCGCCCATATCATATATGACTAATACCTCGAACGAGAAGTTTACGTCGTGGTGGTACAACCGCTTTGAATACTCCGCAGGGTTTATGTTTCAGGCTAAACACTTCCACGGCTGTAGTGCCGTGTGGCCCGTTACGTTCACCCTGTGGGTAAGTGGTGGTAAAACCTTAACGCGGTCGCTAAAGCTAGATATTAGAGAGGTGGTCAAGGTAAATAAGCAGGAGGTGATCACTACCACTGGCGTTAAGACCGTGAGGTGGGTAGCTAAAAAAGATCAGCTCAGTACCTGGTTGCGCGAGCCGACCAAGAATAAGAATAGGAAGCGTCAAATCCTGAAGATCAGGAAAGGCTCTCCGCAGCAAGTTGAAGCAGTACCTCTCACTTCAGGTCTTGAGGTAGGTACAAATGAGGTTACGCAGTCTGATGAAGCTCTCGCAGCTTTAGCGGTTAATGGTAACTTACCGAGTGATCTTACTTGTTTACTCACTTCTACTTTTGGCCAGTCGAAGATAACTTCAGTTGATCTAGAGGTGGGTGAAGCGTGGCGGCGAGCTATAGTTGTTCTCGCAGCGCGGTCACTCCCTAACCAAACGTGGATCAATCATAAAGATGAGTTACGCTCTCCCGTTGATGTTGAGGCTGTGCCTCTCACTTCGGGTTTGCGTGTGGGTGAAAACGAGGTGGAGATCTCAGATGAAGCTCTCGGCAATATCGCCCATAGCAGTAACCTGTCGTGGGAGACTTGTTGCTTGCTCTCATCCCGATATACCTACAGGCATGACGCGACGGTCGAGATAGGAGAGTCGTGGAGACGAACCATAGTTGCTCTTGCTGCGCGGTCACTCGCTAAGCACACTTGGGTGAATGATAGGGATGAGCTTCAGTCACCCAGTGGGTCTTATGAGCAGTGGGTGGATGATTGTCACGTCGCGGCTTTGTTCTTCCCTAAAAATAACATGACGGGGATGCGTGGCGTTAAATATAACGGTAAGACGTGGACGCTACATAACCACTCATTTTGGCTGACCCGAGAAGAGGCGGTTAAGTTTTACACCAAGGCTAAGGCATGGGCGCTGGTGGCAGACGCTAGGTTCAACCCTACAAAGCTACCTAACGGCGATCCATATATGTCAAGACTGCCTCTTAACCTCTCAGCCGATGCGCTGGAGCTGCTAGTTGAATTGACCGCGTTATGGATAGACTCTATACCCTATCGGGAAGACGCTGCCGAAGATCTACACTTAACCGCTTGGGATGCGGGCGTATACCAACACAAGAAATTGTGGGCGACAATACCCGAGTTGGAGGAGCGCTGGCTCGCCCTGCGGGAGAAGTCCCGTAAGCTCGAAGATCGGTTGCGCGACGGCATTTATAAGTACAAGATACTCGTAAAGTAGAGGACGCAGAACACGTTTTACTGTACTATGTAGACTAAATTAATACCCTCTCACTAGTTTATAACGGTGCTGTCTATTTAATTGTTGATTTATAGACTCGTTATTTTGTCCTCTACGTCCTCTTGAGGGTAATAAAATCAAGCACTTACAAGATCGACCTCCTCTCGGGGTTTTCTCTTAACACCTAAACTTAATCAGCGCTTAACCGCTTAGCTAGGCGGTTAAGACAACTTAAAACACACTTAACACTATCCGCTCTTAGCGGTTAAGGAGCATTGAAGATGGTAGCGGTTAATGATCTTAGCGACTATTTTTTCAAAAACACTATCGAGGCGTGGAAGAAGCGGGAAGAAGATCCTGAAGCGGCTGCGGCACATATAGAGAAGTGGCGACACACGTCCCACGGCTACCTACCAGGGTCAGCCACCTTTATGATTATGGAGCGTACTAGCGACGTTACGCAGCTTGATAGGGCTACCCACGGCGGCTTTGTTGTTATCCACGTTTATCAGACTGAGCGAGGCGAGTTTCCATTCCCGCAGTGGGTAGGGTACTTTAAACTATTGGACGCGGAGTACCACAAAGGTTGTGGTTGGTCTTGCGTCTATGTATATGCGCCACCTGAAGAGGATGAGGAATGATTATGATGAAATACGCACTGTACCTGTATATGTTCTTCGCGGGTTGGGCCGTGTCTACGGCGACGGACTACCTGCTACATATTCCGCTCTACGCAGCGCTTTACTACCTGATTGATAAGGCGCAGTGCTACCTCGATATAGCGGTAGTGTGTCGTGAAGACGTTAATGAAGATATGATGGACGAGCTAGCGGCGGCGCTAAGTTCGGAGCAGTACTATCAGCGCATACGCCTCTTAAAGATAGATTTAGATCGGCTGGAGGAGTTAATGGAGGAAGAGGAAAATACTGACGGTTGAAAAAACCTGATATATTTACACTATTCGCGCTTGACAAGTAATACACTAGTAGCTAATATTACAACTGAACCTGCCTTTAAACCCTAAATCGGAACGGAGACTACCGATGGATCGCAGATCAAAAGTTGTATCAGTTACTATGAGCGAAGCTATGAAAGGCTTGATGGACGCTATGGCTGCTAAAGCTGGCTGTACCCGCTCGCAATTTATCAGAAAACTACTCGCAGAAGAGTTGGAGCGTATCGGCCTACTGGAGCTAGAGGCCGCGAACCGCGAAGACTGTGACGCAGACCCACAAGAATACGAGATCGAGGCATAAGAAAAATGAGTAAAGACACAATCAAGTTATCGGCGGAGCTATTTAGCGAAGCTAAAGAAATCGGCAAAGCAAGACACGACTCAAACCGAGAAGCTGGCGTTATGTTGGACGTGCGAAGCGACCACTACGACGGATATAAAGTTGACGCAGAGGGAGTCGCTGGCGAGATGGCGTTCGCGCAGCTCATCGACGCTCCTGAGAGCGAGTGGGATAAGATCAGACACATACGCCCTACCTCCGCAGTTAAGGGTGAAGACTTTGGTGACTGTGACTACCGAGGTTACCGCTTCGACGTTAAGACTACTCCCTATCAGGGTGGGCACGTTCTTGTCACTACCAGTAAGTTACTCAGTACTAATATCGACGGCTACGCCTTAATGTGCGGCGAGGAGGGCGAGTACCGCTTCGCAGGCTGTATATCACACGGGCGCGTCGTTAAGGGTATTATGGACGGGCGTTACCGTATGAAGAGTCGTGATACTTACTGGGTCACGCAGAGTGACCTCCGCCCGCTACCTCCGCGTGACTGCTCCGAAGACTTTCGGGCTTGGAACAAGAAGCAGGTAGACGCTTATAGAGCGAGGCTCAAGTGATCGAACAAGACTTACCCGTTATCTTACAAGAATTACCCGTTATCTTACTAAGATTATTCGTACTTTGGTACTTCATACGCGCTTGGGAGGCTTAATCATGTTACCAACTACAATCGTAAAAGACTTAATGGATCAAGAGAGCCTTGTTATCGACGGGTGCGACTCAGCACTCATCGGGGTTATGGACGGCAAGGCCGTATATGCGTGGCACTTACTGGTACTTCATTTTATGGAGGAGTTTAGCAAGGATAGCGACAACTACCCCTGTGCCTGCGAGAACGGCAAGGCCGACTGCGACTGCTTTGACTTCTACACGCAAGCTGTCGAGTGGGTAGACTACAACATATGCGGCGCGTACATGGGCGAGGGTACGCCTATCATTATCAATCTAGTAGCGCCTTACGGTGGCTTCACTAAAGATTATGTAGACTCTGCGTTTCCGCTTGAATATAAGGGCGTTAATCGCCTGGAGGACTTGTTCAATGAACGAGGGTGATCCGCTACTAGCCGCTATCATAATACTTATTTTTATCGTTACAATCCTACTACTTACGAGTACCGACTAATGACTAAAGAGACTATCGAAAGCGCAGTTTTAACCCTAGAGATCGCTAGGACGCTGCTACCTAATGACCTATACTCTATTCTACTTTACATCACTATTGATTGGGTATGCGGACGCTACACCCGTGATCAGGCTGTAAAGGTGTTCCGCCGACTCGGTGACGAAGAGGTGGACTTGCTGGAGGAGCAGTTCGCGGAGGAGGGACGATGAACCTCTGCTGGATCATACTTTTCCATATGTTCCAACCTGATGCGTCTATATCGTATCAGAGGAACGTGGTTAAGCACTTCCCCTCTACGTTTAAGCTATGCCGACAAGTTGTCGCTGAAGCTAAGCGCCAGGGTGTTGAACCAGCTCTGGCGGTAGCGATAGCTTATCACGAGACTCGTATATCTTACGTTCAAAGTGATAAAGGCGCAAAAGGCCCGCTAGGGGTTATCCCTAAATACCACTGCCCGAAACAAGGCGCTTGTGACCTGATTAAAGCTGGCGTTAGCGCTATCGTTAAGTGGCAAGCGGCCCGTAAAGATACTTGCGCTATGTTAGCGGGTTATAACCGTGGATTTAAGGGCAAGTGTGAAGAGGGTAGGTCTGAGTACATATACGCTAAAGCCGTTATGAACACGGTCAACAAACTAAAATCATTTAACAAATAAAACAACCCAAGGACAAAGAACATGGATAACTACATCAACACATACCAATGGTTTGAGGCTGTCGCACAAGACTTGTGGAAGTACTGTAACGACGAGGAATATGTTAAGGACTGCGTTCAAGCTGAAGAGGCGCTGAAGACTGCGTGGGAGCAACTTACGCGGGAGGAGCAGGCCGAGCTACGGAGCAAGGGTCTTGCTCTACGTTAAGCTACGGGTGATCAACACCTTTAAAGATGTACCTCACGTTAGCGTCGTAGCTACCTCCTGGGAGAAACTTATCGCTGGTGACAACGAATATGTAGTTAGTCTATCGTATCAAGAAACGAAAAAGGCTGAGCAGGTTCAATCCACAAGTCGCCCTCGTCCTGTAACTCGTAAAGCACCTCGCTAGCAAGCTCGGCTAGGCAACCGCGATAAGTGTTCGTGAGCTTAATACCGCCCGCAAAGGGCGAGTCGTAAAAGGCGTTAGAGTTCAGGAGCTTACCTAGCCCCGTATTCTTCCATTTAGCACCCGTATCAATCTGCTGCGGGTCACCAAGTATCAAGAGCCTCGAAGAGTCAGCTACGCGGGATATAAGCGATAGCAGCTCATGCTGACTCAGGTTTTGAGCCTCATCTACAATAACGATGGACTTCTCGAAGTGGCGACCGCGGCAAAGCTCTACCGCTGTAAACTCAAGCTTACCGTCTTCCTCCCACTGATAGAGGTGGTGGCTCGCGTATTCACCTAGCAGGGTGTTGAGGTGTGCCTCGTAACTGGCGATATACGGCGCAAGTTTCTCTCTTACGTCACCCTTAACGGCGGCGATAGCGTTAGATTTACCTCCAACTAGGTAAGTGGGTTTGATAAGAACGATCTTAAAGTCGTGGCGAAACGCCTGATGTACCGCGTAGGCGAGACTCATAAAGGTTTTACCCGAACCTGCGAGGCCGAGGCAGACCGCTAGTGGATAGCGCTGTAAAGCGTCGTAGAAGCACTTTTGCGGTGCGTCTTTAGGTGACACACCCCTGTAGTCCTTTTCGTACAACACGGGCTTAAATACGCCCTCATCCACTACGGCTAGCGCCGACTGCTGGCCCGCCTTGAGGATATAATAACCCTCTTCGCTTTGGGTCAGGAGAGGTGCGCTGCGCGACTTATAAAGCTCGTTGATAAGTGAGGGTGTTACCTCTAATTCATTAAGCTCCAACATGGGTAAGCTCCTTAGTGTGGGTTTACCCAATAGTAGCACAATCCCGCTTATGTTACGCCACCAATAAAGTTACCTCGCTTCCGAGACTGCTGCGAGGGAGGGGCGAAGTCACTCCTCTTTTTCAACATAGTCGTCAAACATTTCTGACATAATCGAAAGCCACCAAGGCGCACAGTCCCACTTTCTACGGTTGACGTGGGAGTGCGAAAATAGATTAACCGCCCCTTGCTTGACCTCTTCTAAAAATATACCGTCAGCGTTAGGCGCAGGGTTAATAGGAAGTTGGAGAGCATCAAAAAGGTCACCGAGGAAAGTTGCGACCGCTACGCGCAGCTTCGGGTGTAACGTAAGAATGTTACGCTCACCTCTATTAGTCGGGTTTTTGATCACGGAGAGGCCGTAACCCTGCTCCTCATAGTATTCTTTCCAACTCGTAGTGGCTTGTTGACAAATATCAACGCCGATTGTGTAGGCATTGACCTTACCGCCATGCCAGGCTTGATGTTGTAGATCTAGCACCTGATAGACTACTGGCTCGCCGTCTACTAACCCGATTAAGAAGTGGCTTGATACTTTACGGGTAGGCGAGGCAAAAACGTTATAACAATGCTCAGCGTTTAAGCCTCCCCAATGGACACAAACCGCGGAGGGCGCAGCTGCGCGGGTAGAGAAGTGACCAAAGCGGTGTAGATCCAGCCCCTCCGCCTCTTCAAAGGTGATCAGCTTGTACTCGTCCCTCTTCGGTAACGGTATACGCGCAGTGTTAGATATAACGTACTCGCTACCTACGGGAAAATAGGTAGATAGTAGGTGGCCGTAGGTCTGCCTGCCGAGGAAGCCGTCGGCCACTAGGTCGTTGTCGGATTGATAATTGTAGGTTGCGAGCGCAAACTTGTCACTATCACGAGCGGCGCTAAAGTCAGGTAGCGCGTCGGTGATAGCAGGGAAGATAACGTAGGTCTGCCCAGCGTTGTACTTTTTCGCCGCTGCGAGGGAGAAAGGGCGATGATTTTCACTCATTATATGCTCCTTAGTTTATAGGTAAGAGTATAAACTAAGGTAGCACTACTATTAATCAGGGTCAATATTTAGGGAATATAGGACGTATCGGATCTCATCGTCTGTTAGCTCCGTAACTAACCCTGTAGCTTCACAATGAGCGTCCATAACGTAACCCGTGGAGGTTAGCGTCACGGATATTTGCTCGCCCGTAGTGTAGCGGGTGAGAGTTAAGTGAAAATGATGTAGTTCAATCTTTATGTCCCGCATCTTTGTCTCCGTAGTCAGCGATAATCCCAAAAGTACATTTACCGCCAGCGCAAGCGTCCGCTGTCTCAATCTTCGCGGCTACCCCATTATAATCTACTGGCTTATAAGTTTCACGAAGATATAACCACCGCGCCTCTTGTTCCTCGGTCTTAACCTCCTCAAACGGAGCTTGCTGGTACACAAATTCGCCAGTGTCAGAGAGTAGAGACACGCCAGTAAAGAGCGAGCGGTTATCCCACAAGTAGCGGCGCACCGCGTCCCATTCATCGGGAAGAACCGTTACGGTGATACTGACGTTATGATGGGCAGCTTCAAGGCGGGAGGGGAGGGCCGTACCTGTACGCACCCAGTCTTGATTAACCGTCTTCGCGATAGCGAGGTGTTGTAACGCGGTAAGTTCAGACTTAACTATAGCGCTAGGAGGCGCTTCGCAAGCAAACTCTATAACCTTGAGGTCACTACCCCATACCGAGTCGGCACAATGCGTAGGGTTAGCTTCCTCGTAGCGACGGTAACACTCTTCCCACGGCTTAGCCTGTACACGTCTGATGTATTTACGGGCGTGATACGGGTGAATACCTGCGGACGTATCTAGGACAAGTGAAGCTGTCCCCTCGGGTTTTACGCAGGTGACGCGAGAAGCCTGGGGGATATTGAGCCGAAAAGCGTATTCTTTGTTAGTGGCTACCGCTAACTCTGCGAGCGTCTTGAAGTCAATCGCGTCTAGTTGAGTCATAATACCCGTCATAGATACGCCGAGTAAGCTCTCGCGCTTAACAATGCGCTCAGTCACTGAACCGAGGTATGGGAAGTGCGTAAAGCTAGCTTGGTACGTCCCGAGGATAGTGGCGCAGCGTACTGCGTCTTGCCACTCCTTTTCACTCTTAGGTTTACTCGCGTTGATAGTGGTGAGGTTACACATTTGGAAGCCCGAGTAGAACTTGTAACCCGTCTCTTCCCACGAGTCTCGGTTGCGCGGGTCAACTAGGTCTAAGCTGTAGTTCTCCACCGTCTCGCCGTCGGGAGAGAGGATGAGGAGCGGACACATAGTAATTTCGACGCATGGATTGTTTATATATTCCGAGGACTTAGAGAATATAAAGCCTGGCTCGCCAAACTCACGGGTGGATTGGAAGAGGGCAGAAAACTCTTCGTAAGTGGTGGAGGGCGTTACCATCGCGGATATGTTAGCTCGCGCTCGCTGCGGGTTTTCAGTGAACCAGTCACCCGTCTTCGCGTTCATCATATCGTGGTCGTCGATGGAGAAGACCGCGATAGTTGCGGATCGGCGTATACCACCTGATAGTACCGCGTCCGCTAGGTGCATCGCTATATCGAAGCAGTCAAGCGGGGTGATAGGCGTAGCTGAAAGCGCTGCGGTATGAAGAACCGAGTCTGCGCGATCTAACGCGGTGCGAAGTGACGAAGGGCCGTCAATCTCGCCGCCGTGTCGCAAGGCGCGAGGGCGTATAAGATCATAGTTGAAGATCGGGCGAGGGCTATTCATAAAGTAGTGGAGCATCAACACAAGTACTGCGTCGGCCCAGCCCTCGATAGTGTCTTGGATAATATATTCAACTTCACCCTCACCGATCCACCAATCAAGTTGGGCGACGTGGTGACGCTGAACGGAAAAACCTACACCTGACCCGCAGAGTAAGAGGTAAAAGAGTTGGGAGAAGAACTCGGGGCGGTCGCAAAAAGATACGCAGCAGTTATAGAGCCTCGCGTTCTTCTCTAAAATGGGCAAGCCTCCGAACTGGAGGGCGCGTTGGGAGGAGGATATAACTTTATTGTTAAGTAGTTCCGTAATTTTAGCGCGTTCACCGTCCGTTAGCGACGGGTGTAAGCTCATCATTCGAGCGATTGTGTCTTCGTAGCTTTCATCGGGGCGGGCGTATTTAGAGTGATAAACGTAGTCGGAGATCATTTGTCTTCCTGTCGGTCGCCTCCCTAAGCAGTGGGAGGGGCGGGTCGCCTGGAGGCGGGCGGGCGGGTGAGCCTAAGCGGTGGGAGGGGGCGGATAGTGCCTATCAAGGTGCGTCAGTAGCAGTAACTTACCGTCCCTCTGTTCTAGGGCGTAAGGCTCAAGCTCTGTCACGTTCCAAGACTTCTTACCGCGAGGTGGTTCTTTAAATATTGAGTAAGGTATACAATACCAGTTGCCCGATAAGCGAGCAAGTACTAAAGCGATGCGCCCCCATTCACTAAGTTGCGCCAGCTGTTCATGTTGCTTAGTGTCGAGGGCGGCGAGGGCGAGGCGATCACTATCCCTAGATTTAACCTCTATCATTCCCGCGTTATGAGGCGTGAAGATGGAGTAGTCGCACCCAGCTTTCTCAAGGGACTGGGCTTTAAAGATAGTACCCCCGTTTAACCGCTTGTACGGCTCGTACCGCTTATATATTAGGTACGGAACGTCCGTGGTTAGTAGCTCTTGTTCGGCTAACTTACCGCTGCGCTGCGCTTTTTTACCACTGCGTCTTTTCTTGTTCATATTTGCGGCTTTATAGGTTCTCATTTATACTTTCCTCCATAACTATTCTCAAGGTTGTTAAACACTTACGGTAAGGATACTAACATGATAAGTGATATGTTTGTAGAGTTTTGGGACGAGCACCAGAGAGCGATGTATGAGTTGGGGATTGGGGAGCTACTTCCTAATACACCGCAAACCGTTGATTATTATGGGTTTTTAGCTGACTTCGCTGCTGAGATAGGGGCTACCCTGGTTGTAAGACACGATAGTACCAAGACACGAGTGGCGCGGGTATGTAGCGACCTGGCATATGTGGCGACTAGCTTTTGCGACGAGAGCGTGACCCTGAATGAGCTTATTAACCGCCTACTGATTGTGTGGGTCGGGTTACATAGTGACAACGTTAAGGCTAAACCCGTGAGGGGTATGCCGCGGCAGAAGAATTGCGTAGGTCGCATTTTGAATAAGGAGCAGCTGATCGCGGCGGCTGTAGACCAGCTACGGTTCGGAGGCTTTATTGACCCTGAAGCATATGCGGTACTCCTCGACGGCGAGTTGGAAATAACCCATGTAAGTAAGAAGCGCAGACTTAAACCTGGTAGGGGTAAAAATGGTAGCAGGCGGCGACGTGACCAAATAAGACGTTCTCAAGCAAGGGCCGCAAAGAAAGCAGAGCTAGCCGAGAGGCGTGCGCGAGGTGAGGTTGTGATGGGTAGAAAGCCCCTTAACCGCTTAGCCGACAATGAGGAAAATCCTTAACCGCTTAGCCAACAATGAGCCTTAACCGCTTAGGAATACCCTGGGCAAGAGGACGCAGACCACATTTCCTATGTAGCATATAATCGTAAATAATTACCTCTTCTCAAAATGAACTGTACTTAATAATTAATTATGATTTATTCGCTCGTAAGAACTGTCCTCTGCGTCCTCTAG
>Ga0181577_10001524_pt1 | contig 18566 bp, 16 predicted proteins | sample 101ome_21_FD_132468 | JGI IMG/M metagenome (GOLD analysis project Ga0181577, IMG submission 132468) | Coastal salt marsh microbial communities from the Groves Creek Marsh, Skidaway Island, Georgia - 101413BT metaG (megahit assembly) | ecosystem: Environmental > Aquatic > Marine > Intertidal...
TCCGAATTGTGGATGTTGGGGCGGCGGCGGGATGGATTCCGGTGTTTGGGCAGCGCATTCCTGTGAAGTTGGGGCAAGGGGGAGTGGCCAAAGGCGTGATTCGCCCCGACCGCATCGCACGCGGCTTGGATGCGCTTGTTTCCATGCGCGAGGCCATTCGGAACTACCGCGTGGAGGAGGTGCACGTCATGGCCACGAGCGCCATGCGCGACGCGAAAAACGGCCAGGACTTTGTCGATCAAACCAAGGTCTTGACGGGTTTTGACATCCAGGTCATTTCAGGTCAGCACGAGGCACGCCTTATCCAGGAGGGCATCCGGCTCAATTTCCCAGAGCCGCCGAAGGAAACGTGTCTGACGATGGACATCGGGGGGGGGAGCGTGGAGTTCATCGTTTGGGATGCCGAGGGCATCAAGTGGGCCCAAAGCTTCGACACCGGCGTCGCCCGCCTCCACATGCTCATGAACTTTCCCGATCCGATTGGGCCCGAAGGCGTGTCGAAAATGCGTCCCTACTTCGACGACGTCATGGCTCCCTTGGCCGCGGCCATCGAGGCCTTGAAGCCCACCCTGCTTGTGGGGGCGAGCGGTTCGTTCGACACGGTCGCCGACTTGGTCGGAACCCGGACGCGCGTCGAGCGTCCAGACCACGCTCAGTCGCCCGAGCCGCATCCCGGAACCGACCCTATTCCGCTCGACGCGTGGGCGGACGTGTTCGCGCAACTCACCGAACGCGACGTCCACCACCGCACGAACATGCCGGGCATGGATCCTGCACGCGTCGACCTGATGCCCTACAGCGCGGCCCTGATTCAATGGGTCCTGGACCAGGGCACGGTGACGTCCATTTGCCGCGCACAGTATGCCCTGCGCGAAGGGGTGCTTTCGCGCATCGAGCAAAGCCTGCCGCTGCTTCCGGAGTTGTGAGGCGCTTTGGCGGTTTGGCACCATCTTTGACCTGAAGCGGACAAACCCACATCCATGGCCCACCTCCTGATCATCGACAGCGAAAAGCACATCCGTGCGAGCCTGCGCGAAATCCTCGAATACGAGGGGCACAAGGTGTCTGAGGCGGGCACGGGCATGGACGGCATTTTGGCCGCGACCAAAACCGCGCACGACGCGATTTTTTGTGACGTCAAGATGCCCCAAATGGATGGCCTCGACGTGCTGGACATGCTGGCGAAGAAAGGCGTCGCCACGCCCGTCATCATGATTTCAGGACACGGCACCGTCGACACCGCGGTGGCTGCGCTGAAGAAGGGGGCGTACGACTTCATCCAAAAGCCGCTCGACCTGAACCGCGTGCTCGTGACGTTGCGCAACGTGCTCGAGCGGGAAGCCCTCGTCGAAACCACCAAGGTGCTGACCAAGAAGGTGCACACCTCCCAGTCGCATCACATTGTGGGAGAGTCGGAGGGCATTCAGAAGATCCTGCACATGATCCAAACGGTGGCGCCCACCGACGCACGCGTGTTGGTCACCGGCGCGAACGGCTCGGGCAAGGAACTCGTCGCCCGTCAAATTCACGACAACTCCAGCCGAGCCTCGGGCCCTTTCGTGGAAGTCAATTGCGCGGCCATTCCGTCGGAGCTGATCGAGAGTGAGTTGTTTGGGCACGAGAAAGGGGCGTTTACCAGCGCGGTGGCTCAGCGGAAGGGCAAGTTTGAACAGGCCCAGGGGGGCACGCTGTTCCTCGACGAGGTGGGGGACATGAGTGCGTCGGCGCAGGCCAAAGTGCTTCGCGCGCTTCAAGAGAACAAGATTTCCCGCGTCGGGAGCGACAAAGACATCTCGGTGGACGTGCGCGTCGTGGCCGCGACGAACAAGGATTTGAAGGCCGCGATTGCCAACGGTGAGTTCCGCGAGGACCTTTACCACCGGTTGGCGGTGGTGCCCATTCACGTGCCGGCGTTGGCGGAGCGGGCGAGTGACATCCCCCTCTTGGTGGCCCACTTCCTGGACGTGTTGTGTGCCCAATCAGGTCGTCCTGTCCCGAAGGTGGCCAAAGAGGCGATGTCCGCCTTGCAAAAAGCCCCGTGGACGGGCAACGTAAGAGAGCTTCGGAACGCGGTGGAGCGCCTGCTCATTTTTTGTCCTGCGGGAGGGGCCATCGACGGGGAACTCGTGAAGACGTACGGGCAATTGGCGTGACGTGATGCACCCTGGAAGGGCGTGGGGTGTCGAAAATTATATGTGTGGCTTGTTGGTTTTCAGCAAGATGGAGGCAACCCTGGTGGAATGTGTCCGTCTTACACGCGACAAACCAATCTTATGGACTTCTTCGACACCTTCAATTTGGACGGCGGCGTGGCCCTCGGAACCTTGTTCATCACGCTCATCGCACTCGCTGGAAACTGGCGCTTGTTTGTGAAGTGCAACCAGCCGGGTTGGGCCGTGATTGTGCCGGGTTACAACGTGGTTGTGGCCATGCGCATCATCGGTCGCCCTGCGAGCCATGCGCTCTATTTCTTGATCCCTGTGTACAACCTGTATTTCTTCTTCCGGACCATTCTGGAATTGGCGAATACGTTTGGCAAGGAGAGTACCCTGGATTACGTGCTCGCTTCGGTGTTCAACGTGTTCTACATCCTGAACCTCGGGTTGAGCGAAGAGGAGGAATATCAAGGACCCGTTTACGGAGCCTTGGCTTTAAAGAAAGATGAACGCTCTTCCAACATGGTTGTGGCGTAACGCAACGACCTGACCCCTTCCATTCCTGGCACAAAAAAAGGCACCCACTCGGGTGCCTTTTTTTGTGTCTTTGGAACGTCTCAGTCCTCCACTTTCGCGAGCGCCCCGTCAATCGCGGCTTGCAGGCCGTCTTCGTTTTTGCCGCCGGCCGTGGCAAAGAAAGCCTGGCCACCACCACCACCACCAATGTGTACCGCGAGTTCACGGACGAGGTTTCCGGCGTGAAGCTCGTGGGATTCCACGACGTCGTCGCTGACCGCGATGGACAGCGTGATCTTGCCGCCTGCACTGCTTCCAAACACCCCAAAGAACGGAGCTTGCTCAGACTTGAGCTGGAAGGCGAGGTCCTTGATGTTCTTGGCGTCGAGGTCGAGGATGGCCCCGACCACGTTCACGCCATTGACCTGCTTCAAGCTGGCCACCAAATCGCCCTTCACGTTGCCTGCGGCTTCGCGTTGGAAGGCCTCGATGTCCTTGGACATCTTCGCGTTGGTTTTCAGGAGGTCGTCAATGGCTTGGGCGGGGTCGGCGGCGCCTTTGAGCATGGCGCGGATGCCCGCAAGTTGCTCGCGTTCGTGGCGCTGGGCCTCCATCGCGGCTTCGCCGGTGAGGGCTTCGATGCGGCGGATGCCGGCGGCGACGGCGCCTTCACTTTCAATGCGGAAGGGGCCGATGGCGCCGGTGGCGGGCACGTGGATGCCTCCGCAGAGTTCCTTCGAGGAGCCAAATTCGATCATGCGTACCGTGTCCCCGTACTTCTCCCCAAAGAGCATCATGGCTCCCGCCGCTTGGGCGTCCGCAATGGCGAGGTCGCGGTGCTCTTGGCACGGGTGGTTCGCGAGGATGCGGGATTGGACGAGCGATTCGATGCGCGCGAGTTCGTCGTCCGTCACTTTTTGGAAGTGGGAGAAGTCGAACCGCAGGCCGTCAGGCTTGACGAGCGAGCCCTTCTGTTCCACGTGTGTGCCGAGCACTTCGCGCAACGCTTCGTGCATGAGGTGGGTCGCGCTGTGGTTTCGCGCGCTTGCCGCACGCAACGCCACGTCGACCTTGGCTTGGAAGGCGCTTCCTTCGGGAACGCGATCGAGCACGTGGACGATGAGGTTGTTTTCCTTCTTGGTGTCGAGCACGTTGTAGGAAGTGCCGTTGTCGGAGGTCAACGTGCCGCGGTCGCCCACCTGTCCGCCACCTTCAGGGTAGAAGGGGGAGCGGTCAAACACCGCTTGGACGAAGGTCTTCTTCCTGGCGGTGACTTCCCGGTATCGGAGCAACGTGACGCTGGCTGCGCTGTGATCGTAGCCGATGAATTCCGTAGGCCCGTTGCTTTCGGCGACGACTTGCCAATCGTCGGCCGTGATTTTTCCGGCCTCGCGGGAGCGGTTCTTTTGGGCGTCGAGCAAGGATTGAAAGCCGGCCTCATCCACCTTGAGTTTTTGCTCGCTCGCAATCAAGGCGGTCAGGTCGACGGGGAACCCACACGTGTCGTACAACTCAACGACCACGTCGCCGGCCAATTCGTCGCCTGCGGTCATGCCCGACGTCGCAGCAGCCAGGCGGTCCATGCCGGAAGCCAGGGTCCGCAGGAAGGATTGTTCCTCTTGCTCGATGACTTGTTCGATCAGGCCGCGCTGCGCTTTGATTTCAGGAAAAGTGTCCGACATCTGCGCGTCGAGCACGGCCACGAGTTGGTGAATAAACGGCTCGTTCATTCCCAGGAAGGAGGAGCCGTAGCGCACCGCGCGGCGGAGGATGCGGCGGATGACGTAGCCGGCACCGGTGTTGGATGGCAACTGGCCGTCGGCAATGGAAAAAGCCACGGCACGAACGTGGTCGGCGATGACGCGGAACGCAATGGCTTCTTGGCTGTCGTCTTTGGGGTAGGGCTTGCCGCACGCCTTCGAGATGGCGTCGAGAAGCGGCGTGAAGATGTCGGTGTCGTAGTTGGATGTGACGCCTTGCATGGCCATGGCCAAGCGCTCGAAGCCCATTCCGGTGTCGATGTGCTTGTTGGGAAGAGGCACCAAGGAGCCGTCTGCCATGCGGTTGAACTCCATGAACACGAGGTTCCAAATCTCGATGACCTGAGGGTGGTCCTGGTTCACCATGTCGCGGCCGTCGACCTTGGCGCGTTCTTCGTCGCTGCGCAAGTCGATGTGGATTTCAGAGCACGGTCCGCATGGCCCGGTCTCGCCCATCTCCCAGAAGTTGTCCTTCTTGCTCGCGTCGAGAATACGGTCCTCGGGAACGTGGTTGCGCCATTGGGCGCGAGCCTCGTCGTCCGCAGGGAGCCCGTCTCCTTCGTCCCCGCCAAAAACGGTCACGTACAGACGATCCTTCTCAAGGCCATACCGGTCCGTGAGGAGTTCCCACGCCCAGTCGATGGCCTCGGCTTTGAAGTAGTCGCCGAAGGACCAATTGCCGAGCATCTCAAAGAGGGTGTGGTGGTACGTGTCCACGCCCACCTCCTCGAGGTCGTTGTGCTTGCCGCTGACGCGCAAGCATTTTTGGGTGTCCGCAATCCGCGCGTGCTCCACAGGTTGGTTGCCCAAGAACAAATCCTTGAACGGATTCATCCCGGCGTTGATGAACATCAAGGTGGGGTCGTCCTTCACGACCATGGGGGCCGAAGGCAGGATTTGGTGCCCCTTTTCCTTGAAAAAATCCAAAAAAGTCTGTCGAATGCGGCGTGATTCCATGGGATTCCGAATTGCAGCGTGAAAGTACGGCACACAATCCACCAAAGAATCACGACCTTTGCACTTCCATGAAGTGGACCCGGAGAAGATTCAATCCCAACACCTTGCGCGTGGAGCAGGTGCCGTTGACCCGAAAGGAGATCCTTCGGAGCGTCGCGCTGCGCGTGTTTTGGGTGGGGGCCATTGGGGCCACGAGCGTGTGGTTGTTTGACCGGGTGTTCCAGTCGCCGGCGGACCGTGCACGGGATCGCGAAATCGCTTTCCTCGAGGACCAACTCGAGGGCATGCGTGAAGAGGTACGCACCATGGAGCAGGCCATGGAAGACATGGCCCAGCGGGACGACGCGGTGTACCGAGTCCTTCTCGGCGTGCAACCCGTGCCGGAGCATTTGCGCAACCCTGGCATTGGCGGCGTCGACCGTCACGCGGCCCTCCGGGGTCACGTGCATTCGGAAGAAGTGGCCGACCTCAAGTCGCGCATCGCGTCGCTTCAGCGTTCCATGGCGGCCCAGTCCAAATCCTTGGACGAGGTCACCTCCATGGCCCTCGAGTACGAAGACCGCCTTGAGTCCATCCCGGCCATTCAGCCGATCCGCAATGACGATTTGAACCGCATGGCCGGGGGCTGGGGCTACCGAATTCACCCCATCTACAAGGTGCGGAAGTTCCACTACGGCATGGACTTCAGCGCGCCAGAAGGCACGGAGATTTTCGCCACAGGCGACGGAGTCGTGGTCAAGGTGAAGCGCTTGTACAACGGGTACGGCCGGCACGTGGTGATCCGCCACGGGTTTGGGTACGAAACGCTGTACGCCCACATGAGCAAGTCGTTGGTGCGCCCGGGAGACCGCGTTAAGCGCGGCCAGGTCATCGGTTTGGTGGGAAGCACTGGCACTTCGACCAGTTCTCACTTGCACTACGAAGTGCACAAGGACGGCGTGAAGGTGAACCCCGCTCACTACTACTTCAACGACTTGTCTCCCGCCGAATACGAGGCGATGCTGGAAGCGTCGGAGGGGGAGACCCAGAGTTTGGACTGAATGTTTGGACAGCGCGTCCTATCTTGCTCCTTGTCATGCCTTTGAACCAGCCCATCCAAAAGCTCTACTTCAGCATCTCTGAAGTTGCCAAGATGCTCGACGTGAAGCCGTCGCTGTTGCGCTTTTGGGAAAAGGAGTTCAAGCAGATCCAGCCCAAGACCAACGCCCGCGGCAAGCGCTCCTACAAGCAAGAGGACATCGAAGTAATTCGTCGCATTTACGACCTCGTCAAAGTCCAGGGCCTCACCCTCGAAGGTGCCCGCAAGGCTTTGACGGCTCGCAAAGGAGAGGCCAGCGAACGGGGCAAGATGGCGGCTGTTGCAGCGGCATCAGCGGCGGTGTCCGCTCAGCCCACGTTGGATTTCAGTGCGGAAGACCGGTCGGCTGCGGTGAGCAAGCTCAAGCAGATCAGGCAGAAGCTTCTCGAGGCGCGCGCGTCTCTCCAGTGATCAAGTGGTTCTTGACGTAGTCGTTGATGCCGTCTTCCAAGGTTCGGAACGGTTCCGTGTACCCGTTTGCGCGCAGTTTGGTGAGGTCAGCTTCCGTGAAGTATTGGTAGGTGTCCCGAATGTCCTCCGGGGTGTCGATGTAGGAGATGTTGGGCTCTTGGCCCATGGCGCGGAAGGTCGCGGTGGCGAGGTCTAGGAACGTGCGCCCCTTCCCGCTGCCGAGGTTGTAAAGGCCGGAGTGAGCCGGGATGCGGTGGTGCATGAAGTGAAGCAGGACGCTGCAGACGTCCTCGACGTGGACGAAGTCCCGCGTTTGGTGACCGTCGGCGAAATCGGGACGGTGGCTGCGGAACAACTTCATCGCGCCTGTCGCTTGAACCTGCCGGAACGTGTGGAGCACGACGGAGGCCATGCGTCCTTTGTGGAATTCGTTGGGGCCGTAGACGTTGAAGAACTTGAAACCCGCCCAGAAGTAGGGCTTGCGTTCTTGGGCCAGCGCCCAGGCATCGAAGTCGTTTTTGGAGCGGCCGTAGGGGTTGAGGGGCTGAAGGTCCGTCACCACCTCGTGGCTGTCCACGTAGCCGAGCGTGCCGTCGCCGTAGGTGGCAGCGGAACTCGCGTACACCAACGGCAGCCCAAACTCCACGCACAGCCGCCAAATCTCTTTGCTGTACTCCAAGTTGAGCGCGTTGAGCAGGGCTTCGTCCTGTTCGGTGGTGTCGGTCCGGGCACCGAGGTGGAAGATGAACTGGACCTGGCTTTCGTTGGCGCGGAGCCAGGCAGGGAAGTCCGCGCGATCGACGCGCTCAGTGACGGGGAGGTGTTGGTGGTTGGGGCGTTTGGGCTCCACGGAAAAGTCGTCGACCAAGACCACTTGGCGGTAATCCGCTTCCAACAACCTGACGGCGAGAACGCTTCCGATGAAGCCGGCTGCTCCGGTGACTACGATCATGCCGCGAAGGTAGGCCGCGCAAGGCACGTCGCAGCAGTCGTCCGCACCAAGCCTGGGAACATCCGCTACCTTTGCGGGGTTATCTGAACCATGAAAAACGTCTACGTCACACGCCGCGCTCGATTCAATGCTGCCCACAAATTGTGGAACGACGAATGGGATGCCGCCAAAAACCAAGAAGTCTTTGGCAAGTGCGCCAACCCCAACTGGCATGGCCACAACTACGAGCTGCACGTGACCATCAAAGGCGAGCCTGCTCCCGAGACGGGCTACTGCATGAACCTCGTGGACTTGAAGCGCATCATCAAGGAGAGGGTCGAAGACCCGATTGACCACAAAAACCTCAACCTTGACGTGCCGTTCATGAAGGGGAAGATGACGTCGACGGAGGTGTTGATCATCGCGATTTGGGACGAACTCGAGCCCGCCATTTCCGCGGTCGGTTGCCAGCTTCATCACCTCCGCTTGTACGAGACGGAAAACAACTACGCCGACTACTACGGCGGGGCGTAAGAACGTACCTTCAGCGCATGGCCTTGTACAGCAAAGAAGAGCGCTACGACGAAGCCGCCGTGAAGGCGATGGCGGAAGCGTACGAAAAGGTTTTGACCACGTGCGGGGAGAATCCCCAGCGCGAAGGGTTGTTGAAGACCCCGATGCGCGCGGCGAAGGCCATGGCTGTGTTGACGAGCGGCATGGGCGTGGACCCCGCGGACATCTTGCGCTCCGCGTTGTTTCACGAGCCCAACGACGAGATGGTCGTCGTCAAGGACATCGAGGTGTACAGCCTGTGTGAGCACCACATGCTCCCGTTTTTTGGCAAGGCTCACGTCGCGTACATCCCTGACGGAGCCATCGTCGGCCTCAGCAAGATCCCGCGGGTCGTCGACGCCTTCGCCCGTCGCTTGCAAGTTCAGGAGCGCCTCACCGAGCAAATCCGCGACTGCATTCAGGAAACCCTGAAGCCCAAGGGCGTCGCCGTCGTCGTCGAGGCCCGGCACCTGTGCATGCAGATGCGCGGCGTCGAAAAGCAAAACAGCGTCACAACGACCAGCGCTTTCACGGGCCTCTTCCTCGACGACCCACGCACCCGTCGCGAGTTCATGGGGCTGGCGCTGCACCGCAGCTGACCTGCCGATTTCCAAGACCGGTCCAGGCAAACTGCAAATTTTGGTCAACGTCGCATGGGAGTTCGCTCCGTGCGTGCATCTTTGGTCCCATGGAACAACCTCCCAAGATTTTTGGCGGCGGACAGCCGCAATTCAACGATGCTGGCGTGCTTGAAAGCACGAGCGCCTCTTCGTTCATGTCGACCGTGTTCACCTGGATGGTGGCGGGACTCGGCGTGACAGCGGCTGCAGCATACTACGCTGCAGCCAGTGATTTGTACCTCACAGTCATGCAGGGCATGGGACGCTGGGTTCTGCTGTTGGCGCCCTTTGCGTTCTTGATGGTGATGAACTTTGGGTTGCAGCGGCTGAGCGTGACGTCGCTGGCCTTGCTGTTTTTAGCCTTTGCGGGAACGATGGGAGTGAGCCTTGGGGGCATTTTCCTCATCTATTCCATGGGCAGCCTGACCCAGGTGTTTCTCATCACGGCAGGCACGTTTGCCATCATGGCGATCGCAGGGTACACCACGAAGGTGGATTTGTCGCGCATGGGCAGCTTGTTGTTCATGGGGTTGATCGGAATCATCCTCGCCAGCTTGGTGAATTGGTGGATGAAGAGTTCGATGTTGGACTTTGCCATCAGCGCCATTGGCGTCTTGATTTTCACCGGACTCGTGGCCTACGACACCCAGCGATTGAAGCGAATTGCGGCGGGCGTGGAATACGGACAGGTTGCACCTATGAAGTTGGCGTTGCTCGGGGCGACGTCGCTCTACCTGGATTTCTTGAACTTGTTCCTGTTCTTGCTCCGTTTGTTGGGACGTCGGGATTGATTCCGCAGGTCGAGGCATGAAAAAAGCGCGCCTCGATGGGCGCGCTTTTTTTTCTTTGAATCGGGGGTTGAGGTCGGTTGGCTTAACGCTCTTCCACCACCAGACGTTCCGTCCAGCGCTGGCCTTGCTCCGTGGAGAAGGTCACGAGGTAGGGACCATGTGCGAGGCGAGCCGCGTCCACAAACACGCGTTGCACCCCACGGTCGAGAACGCCGTCGTGCAGGGTTTGGACCAACTGGCCCATGGTGTTGTGCATCGTGACGACGCCCTTGGTTGCTCGGGGCAGGTTCAGCTCGAGGCACGTGATGGCGCGAGCGGGGTTGGGGTAGATGGCTTGCCATGGCGATGCGGCCGAGGGGGCGTCGAGTCCGGTGAATTCGTCGACGACGTCGAAGGCCCACCATCCCGATGGAGCAGGCATAGGACGTGATCCGGCCTTGCCGCTGTTCGCTTCGGCAGAGACGAAGTAGTGGACCGTGGTTCCGGCAGACTGTGCTGGGATCTCCGCCACAAAGCCCCCCTCGACGATGCCTTCCAACATGCCGACTTCGTTCCACGGACCTTCAGGGCTTGTCGCCCAGCTCAGTGTTGCCGTGGCGATGCCAGACCGGTGACTGATGTCAGCTTGCACCGAGAAGGGGTTGACGGTGTCGTCGGTGTCTTGAAGCGGGAGGTGGCTGATCATCAACGGGTCTTCCACGCCCACGGAATGCGTGATGCAGTGGATGGCTCCACTGAGCGCAATGATGTTGTCGTTGCCGGAGTCGCAATCGATGCCCACGACGTTGTACCCGGGCATGGCTTCCTCCCAAATCCGAATCGCCGTGGTGTCGTACTGCTCGTAGTACGTCGGCAACAAGATGGTGTTGTTGACGAACGTGGCGTTGCTGTAGGTGAGGTAGTCGCCGTTTTGGTTGGGGTAGCCCCCTCCAAACTGGGGTGGGCTTGGAACGCGCACCACGTTGAAGGGCGTGCCCCATTTGGTGGTGAAGTTGCTGAGCACGTACTGGAGGTTGGCCTCGATTTGGGGTCCATCGGCGATGCCTGAAGGGTATTCCGAAACCATCAAGGTCGACTCGTCAAGCAGCTTCATGTGCATGTCGATGTGGTGAATGCCGTCGTACGGAAGCACGGGCATCTTGATGTAGGTGTCGACGCCGTGGTAGGCCTGGACGATTTGGTCGATTTCAGACTCCGTGTGGTTGGGAAAGCTGGTCCACCACGTCGAACCGCCCATGTTTTCCTCCAAGATGAGTTCGGACGCGAAGGCCGTTCCGTAGCCGTCGCTCATCCAGTTTCCTCCGGTGTTCATCAGGTCGCCAGGCGATTCGATGGTGCTGTAAAGGTCGAGTCCCATGTGCGCCGCAAGCACGTCCGGAATGGCGTCATCGTCGGGCCGTGGTCGGTTGTACAGCCAATCGACGAGCACGCGTCCATCGTTGTATTCGGTGTACACGGTGTTCGCGCCGTAATCGCGGATCCAAATGCTGTTGGACGCCGCGTCCACCACTTCCACGCTGTCCATGGGTACAGGACCTCCGCAAGCGTTGCCCGTCAAATAATTGGTGGTTTGGTTGACGTTTTCGGAGAAGATGACCACTCGACATTCCTCGACGGAGGCCGCAGTGATTTGCTTCAGGATGCACGGGAAGTCTTGCCACGTGATGGTGAGGACTTCGATTTCTTCCCACTCTGCAGCCGTGCGCAAGTTGCTGCCCGGAGGCGGGGTCGGAATTCCTCGAAGGCTCCAAGGGTGAGTGAGTTCGATGGGGTGAGCCAGCCATTGCTCCATTTCCCAAGCGCTGATGCCTTTGGGAAGAGGTTGGTCAAGGGCTTGGCTCCAGGTAACGTGGGCCGAGAGAAAGGCCAAACCGGCGGCGAACACGAACCGCCCGAAGGGATTTTGCAGGGTCATGTGGCAAAGGTAGGTGGACTCTGCCGGCACCAAGGCGCGAGCCGACACGACGTTGTTCGAAAGTTTCTTTCGAAAAAGGTTTAGAAACACGAACACAACAAAATATATTTACGTTCATGTGGATGTACGTATTGATTGCCGTCTTTTTTGGTGCGGGTTACGCGTTGGGCAGGTTTCAGCATGAACAAGAGGGGGCGAATGGGAAGACAGCAAGGACCAGAACAATCTCTTCAACCAACGCGGGAGGGGAGGAAGGTCAAGGAGCGACGCGTGAGGATCAGTTTGGGCACTTGAAACCCATTCTTGTGGCGCTTCATCAATGGCGTGGCCGTTCCCTGGACACCGCTCACATGGACGCGTTGTTGGAGTTGGATGACGTTGCATCGGAAGAAACCAAGCGCAGTCGGCGTGCCCGCATGGTGAGCGATTTGAACGCTTGGGCTTGGACGGCCATGGACAAACCCGTGCTGACTCGCATTCGGGACGAAGAGGATCGGCGCCGAACCTTGTACGTCATCGATCACTTTGACCTCCCTTCGTGGGCCTCACCGAGGTCGGCGTAACAAGGCGTCAATCGAGGGTCAAGGTGACCAGCCCTCCGTGTGGGCACCAGGTGGAGTCCAGATGGGTGCTGTCTTGACAGGACCAATACCGCTGGTAAAGCAGCCACGTCTCGCCAGAAATCCAACAGTATTCAAGCTCCGATTCTCCCGGCTGCACATCTTGCCAGTCCGTGCCGCAGGTCCATCGCGTGTCCGTTGCAGCGCCCTCGACATTTCGTGGAATCCAGCGGTAGATCACTTCGCTGGTCGGGCATGGGTTGCCGTCGTTCACGATTTCTGCGTTCACTTGGCATTGAGGCATGACCGCCAATTCCACCAGGTTGGGCGTGTCGCCGACGTTCAGGGTCTCGGGATTGAAGTCCACCAGTTCGTCGAAGCAGCCTTCCTGCTCGACCCGAACCCGAATGGACAGCACGTTGCTACGCACCGTGCGAAGGGTGACAGGGGCAATGCCATCGGTCGTGGCGCGTTCGACTTCCGTGTAGAAAGCGTTGAGGATGCCGTTCTGCAGGCGCTGTTCCTCAAGAATCACCTCAGCACCGACCTCAAGCTCCGAAGGTGAGGCCCACTTCACAGCAGTGACCTCAAACACAAGTTCCTGTTCTTCCGGGCTGCAGCTCGAACCCGCCAGGCATCCAGCCATCATCCAAAGTGCGAGACGTTTCATCCGACGACTTCCAGTTTGGCGAATTTGAGCAAGAGCTGTTTTTGCCCGACAGAAGGGAAGAACACAGTGGCTTTTTCGTTGGGTGCACTGCCCTCCAGTCCCAGCACCTTGCCTTTCCCAAACTTGGCGTGCAGGACCGTGTCCCCCACGCCCACGACCGAGTCGCTTCCGGCATTGGGGGCCGCGGAGGGCCGACCTGTTTCCGGACGAGAGGGCGAGGCGGGAGCGGACGGGGTGGTCGACAGGGGAGGCGGTGTCGCCTTCGCGGCGTCCTTCATGCTTGACCATTTGCCTGGGCGGGAGGGAGGCTTGGGCGCAGCTTTGCTGGCCAAGCGCCCAAACGACCGCGGGCCCGATCCGCTGGGCATCTGCCGGAATTGGGATCGGGCTTGCTCGAAGTCGACCGGACTGCGGGACGTGGGTGCCGTCTGCGGAAGGGTGATGCAGTCCTCGTCAATTTCCTCGAGGAATCGGCTGGGGTCTCCTTGCATGACCTGCCCCCACTTGAACCGCGTCAGTGCGTAGGACAGGGTGCACGTTTCTTCCGCTCGCGTCAGGGCCACGTAAAACAAGCGTCGCTCCTCCTCGAGCTCCGCCCGACTCTCCATGGCCATTTGAGAAGGAAACAGCTGTTCCTCCAGGCCGACGATGTGGACGTGTTTGAATTCGAGGCCTTTCGCAGCGTGGACCGTCATGAGGTTGACTTTGTTGTCGTCGTCGTCGTCGTTGTCCGCGTCGGTGAGCAACGCCACGTCGATGAGGAAATCGGACAAGGTTTGGGCTTCCTCGTTGAGCGGATTCTCCACAAACCCTTGCAGCGCATTGAGCAATTCCTGGACGTTCTCATAGCGAGCCACGCCTTCCGGCGTTTTGTCCGAATACAAGGCGTGCACCAGCCCGGAGCGCTTCGCGATGGCCAAACCCACGGCGTGCGCATTCCCGCCATTGGCCTCCGCAGCAAACGCCGCGACCATGTCGGCGAACTCCGTCAGTTTCTTCCACGCAGCCCCTTTCAAGGGCGCAGGCGCTTCCAAATCCGAAGGGTGGAGGGCTTGCCAAAGGGAGATTTCCTGCTCCGCGGCGAAGGCAATGAGCTTGTCCATGGACGTTTTGCCAATGCCTCGTGCGGGGTAATTGACGATGCGCTTGAAGCTCTCGTCGTCGTTGGGGTTGACCGTGAGCCGGAAATAGGCGAGCAAATCCTTGACTTCCTTGCGTTGGTAGAACGACAACCCGCCGTAGATGCGGTAGGGCACGTTCAATTTCCGCAGGCTTTCTTCAAAGGAACGCGATTGGGCATTCGTGCGGTACAGGATGGCGAAGTCCTTGTATTGGCACTGCTTGTGTCCGCGAACCTCAAAGATCCGGTTGGAGACAAACCGTCCCTCGTCGTTGTCGGACGTGGCCCGGTACACTCGGATTTTCTCGCCCTCGGCGTTGGAGGTCCACACCTCTTTGGGGATTTGGTCCCGGTTGTTCGCGATGACCGAGTTGGCCGCCTTCACGATGTGGGAGGTCGACCGGTAGTTTTGCTCGAGCTTGAACAGCTTGGCCTCGGGGTAGTCTTTTCTGAAGTTGAGGATGTTTTCGATGTTGGCTCCTCGGAAGGCGTAGATGCTTTGGGCATCGTCCCCCACCACACACACGTTCTCGTGCACGGCCCCCAGCTGCTTGATGATGAGGTACTGCGCAAAGTTGGTGTCCTGGTACTCGTCCACGAGGATGTACCGGAAGCGGTGCTGGTACTTGTTGAGCAAATCCGGGAAGTCCCGGAGCAGCACGTTCATCTTGTACAAGAGATCGTCGAAGTCCATGGCGCCCGCCCTGAAGCAACGAATCTCGTACTGCGCGTAGATATCGGCGAGCATGGGCCGGCCCGACTGTTGGTCCTCCGACCGGATTTCCGCGTGCTCCGCGTACGCGCGCGCATCAATGAGGTTGTTCTTCGCGGAGCTGATGCGCGACTGAACCCCCGCGGGCTTGTACACCTTGTCGTCAAGCCCCATGCCTTTGATGATGTCCTTCAGCAAGCTGCGGCTGTCTTGGGTGTCGTAGATGGTGAAGTTCCGCGGGTAGTTGATGCGTTCGCATTCGATGCGGAGAATCCGCGCAAACACGCTGTGAAAGGTCCCCATCCATAAGTTTTTGGCCTCGCTTTCCCCGACCAGCTTGCCAATTCGCGCTTTCATTTCGCGGGCGGCTTTGTTGGTGAAGGTCAAGGCCAAAATGGAAAACGGGTCCACCCCCTGCGTCATCATGTGGGCGATGCGGTACGTCAACACCCGTGTTTTTCCCGAGCCGGCTCCAGCGATGACCATCATCGGCCCGTCCACATGTGCAGCGGCTTCGCGCTGAGCGTCGTTCAAATCGTGGAGAAAATTCACAGTCCGAAGGTAAGGTTGGCGTTCGGATCGCCGATGAACTTTGAACGCACGCGGGTCAAATTGGCCCAGGAGAGGGGTTTGGAGAATTCGCAGGAAAAATCTCGCGTTAGGCCTTGTTTTTTCATTGGTTTCGTCTACTTTTGCACCCCCTTTAGAATTTGGGGGGGAAGTATTTTATGCCCATAGATTAACGTCAAACCTAGACGATGCCTACTATCCAGCAGCTCATCCGCAAGGGACGAGTCACGAAGACTCAGGCGAGTAAATCGGCCGCTTTGGACTCATGTCCACAACGCCGTGGCGTTTGCGTTCGTGTGTACACGACCACGCCCAAGAAGCCAAACTCTGCCATGCGTAAAGTCGCCCGTGTGCGCCTTACGAATGGAAACGAAGTCAACGCCTACATCGGCGGTGAAGGACACAACCTCCAGGAGCACAGCATCGTGCTCGTGCGCGGCGGTCGTGTGAAAGACCTTCCCGGTGTGCGTTACCACATTGTGCGCGGTGCACTTGACACCGCTGGAGTGGACGGCCGCATGCAGCGCCGTTCGAAGTATGGTACCAAGCGCCCTAAGGCCAAAAAGTAAGCTGACGCCATGAGAAGAAGAGTCGCCAAAAAGCACCGTATTCTCCCCGACGCTCGGTTCGGAGATACGCAAGTGACCACGTTCGTGAACAACCTGATGCTGGACGGGAAGAAGAGCGTGGCATTCACCATTTTCTACAACGCCATCGATCGCGTGTCTGAGCGCACCGGTGAGGATGGGTTGGAGTTGTTCAAGAAGGCGTTGGAAAACGTCACCCCTGCCGTGGAGGTTCGCAGCCGACGCGTGGGTGGTGCAACGTTCCAAATCCCTACGCCCATTCGCGACAGCCGCAAGTTGAGCATGGCCATGAAGTGGCTCATTGACTTCTCTCGCAAGCGCAATGAAAAGAGCATGGCCGAGCGTTTGGCCGCTGAAATCATTGCCGCTTCCAAGGAAGAAGGTTCTACGTTCAAGAAGAAGGAAGACACGCACCGCATGGCGGAAGCGAACAAAGCCTTCGCTCACTTCCGTTTCTGACATTGACCTCAACGCATTGACCCATGTCTAAGAGAGACCTCAATTACACGCGCAACATCGGCATCATGGCCCACGTGGACGCTGGCAAGACCACGACCACAGAGCGCATCCTGTACTACACGGGCATCAGCCACAAGATTGGCGAGGTGCACGACGGTGCAGCGACCATGGACTGGATGGAGCAAGAACAAGAGCGCGGCATCACGATCACCTCGGCTGCTACGACTTGCTTTTGGAAATTCCAAGACCAACAATACCGCATCAACATCATTGACACCCCTGGTCACGTGGACTTCACGGTGGAGGTGGAACGTTCACTTCGCGTCCTCGACGGCGCGGTGGGTTTGTTCTGCGCGGTGTCTGGTGTGGAGCCTCAGTCTGAGACGAACTGGGGACTTGCCGACAAGTACGGCGTGCCTCGCATCGGCTTCGTGAACAAGATGGACCGCTCAGGTGCAGACTTCTTCAACGTGATTGGCATGATCAAGGACATGCTCGGTGCTCGCCCCGTGCCCTTGCAGGTTCCCATCGGTGCTGAAGAGACGTTTAAGGGTGTCGTCGACTTGATCGACAACAAAGCCTACGTTTGGAACGAGGACGACATGGGCATGACGTGGGACGAAATCCCCATGCCAGAGGACCTCGTCGACACGGTTGCGGAATACCGCGAAAAGCTCATTGAAGCGGCTGCTGAGCAGGATGATTCTTTGATGGAGAAGTACTTCGAGGATCCCAACAGCTTGAGCAAGGAGGAAATCGTGGCGGCCATCCGCAAGGCAACCATCGCGATGGACATCACGCCCATCTTGTGCGGTTCAGCCTTTAAGAACAAAGGTGTGCAGACCATGCTCGACGCGGTGATGATGTACTTGCCTTCTCCCTACGACGTGGAGAGCATTACCGGTACGGATCCCGACGACGAGTCAGTGGAGTTGGTGCGCAAGCCCGATCCCACCGAGCCGTTCTCCGGCCTCGCTTTCAAAATTGCTACCGACCCCTTCGTGGGACGCCTTTGCTTCGTTCGCGCCTACTCAGGCACGCTCCCAGCAGGCTCTTACGTGAAGAACACGCGCTCTGACAAGAAGGAACGCATCAGCCGCATCTTCCAGATGCACTCCAACAAGCAGAACCCCATCGACGTGCTCGAAGCCGGCGACATCGGAGCTGTGGTTGGATTTAAGGACATCCGCACGGGAGACACGTTGTGCGACGAAAAGGCGCCCATCGTGCTCGAAAGCATGAGCTTCCCTGCTCCTGTGATCGGCATCGCGATTGAGCCTAAGTCTCAGGCCGACATGGACAAGTTGGGTACGGCCCTCGCCAAGTTGTCTGAAGAAGATCCAACCTTCAACGTGTCTACGGACGAAGAGAGCGGCCAAACGGTCATCTCTGGCATGGGCGAATTGCACCTCGAGGTGTTGATTGACCGCATGAAGCGTGAATTCAACGTGGAGTGCAACCAGGGTCAACCACGCGTGGCATACAAGGAGGCCATCTTCGGATCTGCAGAGCACCGTGAGGTTTACAAGAAGCAGTCTGGTGGTCGCGGTAAGTTCGCGGACATCATCGTGAAAATTGGCCCATCGCCTGACCCTGAAAAGGAAGGCTTGGTGTTCACCAGCTCTGTGAAGGGTGGTAACGTTCCTAAGGAATTCATCCCTTCAGTGGAGAAAGGATTCAAGGAAGCCATGCAAAACGGGGTGCTTGCGGGTTACCCTATGGACAGCATGTCTGTGGAGCTCCTCGACGGAAGCTTCCACGCGGTGGACTCGGATCAGCTCTCCTTTGAGCAGGCGGCCAAGTTTGCGTACCGCGCTGCGGTGAAGAACTGCCAGCCTAAGATTTTGGAGCCGCTCATGAAGCTCGAGGTGGTGACGCCTGAAGAGAACATGGGTGACGTCATCGGTGACTTGAACAAGCGTCGTGCTTTGATCGAGGGAACCGACGAGCGTTCAGGCAAGACTGTGGTGAACGCCAAGGTTCCTCTGTCTGAGATGTTCGGTTACGTGACCGACCTCCGTACGTTGACCTCTGGCCGTGCCACGTCAAGCATGAGCTTCAGCCACTACTCGGAGGCTCCCAACAACATTCAAGAACAAGTCATTGAAGCCGCCAAAGGCTAATCACAGAAGTCATGACGCAGAAAATTCGCATCAAGCTCAAGTCGTACGACCACAACCTGGTCGACAAGTCGGCTGAAA
>Ga0181577_10001530_pt1 | contig 18511 bp, 17 predicted proteins | sample 101ome_21_FD_132468 | JGI IMG/M metagenome (GOLD analysis project Ga0181577, IMG submission 132468) | Coastal salt marsh microbial communities from the Groves Creek Marsh, Skidaway Island, Georgia - 101413BT metaG (megahit assembly) | ecosystem: Environmental > Aquatic > Marine > Intertidal...
CACCCGTCCGCCGCTCTACTCACACCGAAGTGCTTTCGCGCTCGACTTGCATGTGTTAGGCCTGCCGCCAGCGTTCAATCTGAGCCATGATCAAACTCTTCAGTTGAAGAATCTTTAACCTCTACATCGCTGTAAGAGGGGATAGTTACGCAGTAACCCGCTTTACTATCCAAATCTCAGCTCAGAAACATCAATCTAGAACTATTGAATTAATAGGTCACTTGTTGTTTCTGAAATAGTCGTGATCAACTACTCCAACAAGTGCCCACACATCTGTCTTCATCTTCTTTTTAAGCAACAAATCACCGCTAGGATGACTTTTCTCCACCGAGACACCGCTCAACAGAGGCGCGCATTCTACGCGTCTTTTAAATCGTTGCAAGCTTTTTTATTAAAAACTTAAACAACATTGCCCCGCTTCGCCAACCGCCCTCATAGGGATTGTCTGTCTAGCAGGGCGGCAAAGTTTACCGAGCTCAGCGGCGATAGCAAGTGGTATTTTTGAGGCTTTTATATTGCAATAACTTGCTTGTTGCTTTCAGGCCGCACAAATGAAATCACGCTTACCGCACCCGCCCTCGCACAATCGGTGTACGCCAAAGCAAGAGCGCAGCCAACAGCGCGGCATAGAACAGTGCATCACCGACGTCTGATCGGGCCAGCCACAGCGTATGCAGCACCACCAGCGGCGCTACCACATATACAAGCCGGTGGAGCTGCCTCCAGTGTTGACGTAGGCGGCGGCGCCAGTTGTTCGTTGATGTAAACGCCAAGGGCAATAGCAATATCCATCCGGCCACCCCGACTATCACGTAAGGTCGCTCAGTGAGCTCCTCGGCCAAAATCTCGGCGCTCCAACCTATGTAAACCTGAGCAAATACCAACAGATGCAACGAGGCATAAAAAAAGACCGCCAGCCCAAGCATTCGGCGATGCCGAAACAGCACAGGCCAGCCCCATTGACTTGCCGGACGCGCAAGCAAAACCACCACCAAAAAGCGCAGCGCCCACTCCCCGGTGGCATCCATCAGAGCCTCAGCGGGGTCGGGACCGAGTTGATTGCTTAGCACTTGCCATAGCAAGACTAAAAAAGGCAAGCTTGTCAGCATAAAAATGGGCCAAAACAACGGCCCCGACTTTAAGCGGGAATAATAACGGGAGCGGGAGGGCTTCTCAGCAACTGACGACACGCTACTCACTCCGGCAAATTAATAAAACTTGCTCAGGTCCATACCCTTATACAGACCCGCTACCTGCGCTTCGTAGCCATTGAATTTTTGCGTGGCAATACGATTAGGGTTAAACACCGATGAAGGCAAACGCCGTTCGAAACGCTGCGACCAGCGCGGATGATCAACCTCAGGGTTTACATTACTGTAAAAACCATATTCTTGAGGAGCCAACTCCTGCCACGATGTGCGCGGCTGTTTGTCTACCAACTCGATAGAGACTATGGACTTAATGCTTTTGAATCCATATTTCCAGGGCACGATAAGCCGCAACGGTGCACCACTCTGATTTGGTAATACCTTGCCATACATGCCCACTGTCATCAGCGTTAGCGGGTGCATGGCCTCATCCATGCGTAACCCTTCACGATAAGGCCAATCAATAATTGATGTAAACGACCGGGTGCCACGCATTTCACTACGACGGTAGGCGGTTTTAAAAGCAACGTATTTAGCGTCACTTGTAGGCTCAAAGCGCCTGAGAAGGTCCGCTAGCGGAAATCCAACCCAGGGCACCACCATAGACCATGCTTCAACACAGCGGAACCGATAAATCCGCTCTTCCAAATCGAAGCCACCGAGCAAATCTTCAAGATGCAAGGTGCCCGGCTTGGCCACATGGCCACTCACCTCGACAGACCACGGATCTGTGGTTAGGGCAGAAGCGTACTTGGCCGGATCGCCTTTATCGGTGCCAAACTCGTAAAAGTTGTTGTACTGAGAAGCCGCTTCATAAGGCGTAGGCGTTTCGTCCGTAACGCAACCTGAGCACGTACCCGGTTGCGCTACAAGCGCCCTGGACGCCGATTGTGCCGCTGTGGATAGACCACTGCCCACCACTCCTCCAACAGCGAGTGCAATGAGCTCCCGACGTTTCAACCATAAAGACTCGGGGGTGATTTCTGACGAGGGAATTTTGGGCCAGCTATTCTTGTCACTCTTCATTCTTAACATCACGCTCACCTTGATTTGCGTCTCGGTCGTTGGCGGTTGCGCCAGCTTTGGGTTTGACCACATTACGCTGTAAATGTTGCACCGGCCCCGATATGGCATAGACAAAAAACAGACACCACAAGACCAATGGTGGATCGAGAGCCACTAATCCGACCACAGCAATCAGCAACAAGATACGGGCAAAGGGCACCTTTGCGTCGAGGCGGATACCTTTGAAACTATAGTACTGAAAGCGAGAAATCATCAGAAAACCCAACAGCATCAATAGGCCAGCATGTAGCCATGAAAATGGCGCACTGCCCGCGTCGAGTTGGTACTGATAACCTAACCAGACACTCCCAGCCGCCACTGCGGCGGCCGCCGGACTCGCAAGACCACTAAAATAACTGCAGTCAGAGGATCCTATTTGCGTGTTAAATCGCGCTAGTCGCAAAGCCGCGCAGGCGGTGTAGAGAAATGCCGCCACCCAACCCACTTTACCAGCATCGGCAAGCGCCCAATTAAACATGAGCAACGCAGGCGCCACGCCAAAGGACACCATGTCCGACAAGCTATCGTACTCAGCCCCAAAAGCACTGGTTGTATTGGTTAATCTGGCCACGCGACCATCGAGGCCATCAAAAACCATGGCAACAAATATCGCCACAGCTCCGGCGTAGAAATCTCCTTTCATACCGGCAATGACACCATAAAAGCCAGCAAATAACGCGCCGGTGGTGAACAAGTTAGGCAGCAAATAAATGCCCTTGGGGCCGCGCCTGCTCAAATTCTCCAGTGCGGCATCCTCCTCATAATCGCCAACAAGCGATGTAATGGAATCCTCGATCTGCTCGGCGGCGCGCTCTAGGTCGTCATCATGTTCCATGGGATCGGGGATGTGGGCCATTGGTCCATCCTATGCATCGATTCAAGCGGCAACTCTACCAGCTGTTTCGGTCAGAATCTTCCAACCTAAATAAACCATATTGGAAACGCAGATTTTTAAAGTAGTTAGCGGTATACTGCGCGCCGTCTTTTGATTGGGCGGCATGTTACACCAAGCTCATGAACCGAGCAGCTGTTGCCAGCGCGTTCGCGCAGCCTCTTATCATGTATTCAACCAGCCAACGCAGCACCCTAGGAGACCACGGTGAGCAATTACTTCAACACTCTACCCTTGCGCATTCAATTACAGGAACTCGGCAAGTGCCGATTCATGGAACCTTCTGAATTCAGTGATGGTGTCGACGTACTCAAGGGCAAGCAGATTGTTATTATTGGCTGCGGCGCTCAGGGCCTCAACCAGGGACTCAACTTGCGAGACAGCGGCCTCAATGTCGCCTATGCCCTACGTCAAGAAGCCATTGATGAAAAGCGTGCTTCATGGCAACGCGCCACTGACAACGGCTTTGTTGTTGGCACCTACGAAGAGCTCATTCCTAGTGCCGATGTAGTTATGAATCTCACACCTGACAAGCAGCACACGCCGGTCGTCAATGCCGTTATGCCACTGATGAAGGAAGGTGCGTGTCTCGATTATGCGCATGGCTTTAACCTAGTGGAAGAAGGCATGCAAATTCGCAAAGACATCACCGTTGTGATGTGCTGCCCTAAATGCCCCGGCACAGAGGTCCGCGAAGAATACTTACGCGGTTTTGGCGTACCGACATTAATTGCTGTGCATCGAGAAAACGATCCCCATGGCGAAGGGATGGCCATCGCTAAGGCACTTGCATCGGGCACAGGCGGCGATCGTGCCGGCGTTCTAGAGTCATCGCCTATTGCCGAAGTGAAATCAGACTTGATGGGCGAGCAAACCATTCTGTGCGGTATGCTACAGACCGGATCGATTCTCTGCTTCGACCGCATGGTTGAGCTAGGCATTGATCCGGGCTATGCAGCGAAACTTGTGCAGTATGGCTGGGAGACTGTGACCGAAGGCCTCAAACAAGGCGGCATCACAAACATGATGGATCGCCTGTCTAATCCAGCGAAGCTTCGTGCCTTCGAATTAGCAGAAGAAATGAAAGTGATCATGCGCCCGCTTTTCGAGAAGCACCAGGATGACATTATGTCGGGGCACTTCTCGAGCACCATGATGGCTGACTGGGCCAACGATGACGCGAACTTACTCAAATGGCGCGCAGAAACTAACGAGACGGATTTCGAAAAGCAACCACTCACTGAAGAGCCCATCAGTGAGCAAGAGTACTATGATAAAGGTATCCTTATGATTGCTATGGTGAAGGCGGGTGTTGAACTTGCCTTTGAAACCATGGTTTCTGCCGGCATTGTTGAAGAATCTGCCTATTATGAGTCGCTTCATGAGACGCCACTGATTGCCAATACCATTGCGCGCAAGAAACTTTATGAGATGAACGTGGTTATCTCAGACACTGCTGAGTATGGCTGTTATCTATTTGACCAAGCTGCGCGCCCACTACTCAAAGATTTCGTAGCGGGCCTGGGCTTGGATGCTATTGGCGAAGGCATGAGCGGTAGTAACGCCGTTGACAATAGAACTCTCATTGAAGTTAATGACGCGATTCGTAACCACACCGTGGAGATTGTCGGTGAAGAATTGCGTGGCTACATGACAGGTATGAAAGCCATTTCATCCGCGCAATAAGCGACCACACCAGAAGTTTGGGTGAGAAAAAGGCGCTCTGGGAGCGCCTTTTTTCTGTCCAGGTCCTTGCGGAGGTAAATCAACGAGTTGAGCCTAAACACCACCACACCACCCATGCTAGCGCAGCGCGTTAAAAGGCTAAGCGGAAAATAGTGCAAGCACGCTTTCAGGCGGTCGACCAATGGCCGCCTTATCGCCCACTACAACAATGGGCCGCTCTATAAGTATTGGGTATCTCAGCATCGCATCTATGACCACGCTGTCAGCGGTTTTGGCGGTGATATCCAAAGCTCTGAACTCGCTCTCGCCTCGACGCAAGAGGTCATAGGGCCGAATCTGCAAAGCCGCGACAATACTTTCTAGTACATCCAAACTGAGTGGCGTTTCTAGGTACTTAACAACCTCGCAATCGACCCCGCGTTCCTCAAGCAACGCCAAAGTTTGACGCGACTTTGAACAACGGGGGTTATGGTAAACAGTGCAGTGTTTCATGGCGCTAAAATCTTATCGCCGCGAGACATGCCTGCCACCCCTGAGCGCACCACTTCCATCACCTCAGCCTCGCCTAGCGCTGCAACAAACGAATCGAGTTTCTCGGTTGGCCCAGTGAGCTGAATGACATAGGTAGTGGGGCCTACATCAACAATTTGACCACGGAAAATATCCGTGGTGCGCTTCACTTCATCGCGCTGAGCACCAACGGCACGTACTTTGACCAACAAAAGGTCACGCTCCACGTGTGCTCCTTCGCTGAGGTCCACCACTTTCACCACGTCAATGAGCTTGTTGAGGTGCTTAGTGATCTGCTCAATCTTTAAGTCATCACCGCGGGTCGTCAGTGTAAGACGAGATAACGACTCGTCCTCGGTTGGTGCAACATTGAGTGTCTCAATGTTGTAGCCTCGCTGGGAGAACAGCCCTACAACGCGAGACAGGGCACCCGGCTCATTCTCCAGCAATACAGATAGTATTCGGCGCATCTTAAGTCCTCTCCGTTTTGCTGAGATACATGTCTTTCATCGCGCCATTGGGGGCTACGTGCATGGGGTAAACATGCTCATGGGGCTCTACAAAGATATCGAGGAACACCGCTCGATCTTTCAGACTGAAGGCCTCTTTCATAGCGCCCTCTAAGTCGGCTTTTTCGCGCACCTGAATACCTACGTGGCCGTAGGCCTCGGCGAGCTTTACAAAATCGGGTAATGAGGCCGCATAGTGGCTCTCAGAATAACGACCCTCGTACTGCATGTCCTGCCACTGCTTCACCATACCGAGGTAATTGTTACGCAAGCTGATGATCTTAACCGGCAAGCCATACTGCGACAGCGTAGATAGTTCCTGAATATTCATTTGGATACTGCCCTCACCAGTTACGCAGGCCACATCGGCGTCGGGGAAGGCAAGCTTGATGCCCATAGCCGCCGGCAAACCAAAACCCATGGTCCCTAGTCCACCTGAGTTAATCCAACGCCTGGGCAAATCATACTTATAGTACTGCGCAGCAAACATCTGATGCTGCCCCACGTCAGAGGTTATGTAGGCATCGCCGTTGGTTACCTCGTACAGGCACTTAATGGCGTCCTGGGGCATAACCAAATCGCTTTCACCATAGCGTCGCCCAGTCCATAGGCCATGGGCATCCCGCCAGCTGTTAATTTGCTTCCACCAATCTGCGAGCGCATTGGCGTCAGGAATCACGCGATCAGACCCCTCTATCTGGGCATCAACTTGCGCGATCAGCTCGGCGAGAACCGAATCCACCGGACCCACAATAGGTATATCCACGGGTACTATTTTGGCAATAGAGGCGGGATCGACATCGATGTGGATGATTTTTGCGCCGGGGCAAAATTTACTCACCGTATTAGTGACACGGTCGTCAAAGCGGGCACCCACCGCCAAAATAACATCGCTATGGTGCATGGCCATATTGGCCTCATAAAAGCCGTGCATGCCCAACATACCTAAAAACTGCGGATCGGAGCCCGGGTAGGCACCGAGACCCATCAGCGTATTGGTCACGGGATAATTAAGGGTGCGAGCCAATTTCGTGAGGAGCTCCGAGCCATTTCCCTGGACCACACCACCACCGCTGTAGATAACCGGGCGCTTAGCGCTAAGCAACAGCCTAGCCGCTTTACGAATTTGGCCCGTGTGCCCCTTTTGCGAGGGCTGATAAGAGCGTAGCGTGACTGACTCGGGGTAGTGATATTCGAACTTGTGTTCGGGGTGCGTTAGGTCTTTAGGAATATCCACCACCACGGGGCCCGGACGGCCACTGCTGGCAATGTAAAAGGCCTTTTTAATAATGGATGGAATATCTTCAGTACGCTGCACCATGAAACTGTGCTTTACGATAGGTCGAGAGATACCCACCATGTCAGTTTCTTGGAAGGCATCCTCACCAATGAGATGGCTTTGCACCTGCCCGGACAGCACGACCATGGGAATAGAATCCATGTAAGCAGTTGCAATACCCGTTATGGCATTGGTAGCACCTGGGCCTGATGTCACAAGCACAACACCCGGCTTGCCGGTTGCGCGCGCGTAGCCGTCGGCTGCATGGGTAGCCGCCTGCTCATGGCGCACTAAAATATGGGGTACCGCGTCTGCCTTGAATAAAGCATCATAGATGTGAAGAGCAGCGCCTCCCGGATATCCGAAGACATACTCGACCCCTTCGTCTTCGAGGGCGCGGACGATCATCTCGCCGCCAGATAGCATTTCCATAACTCGCATCTCACCAGTGGGGTGTGAACAATGTGGGGCGAGCCGGAATTCTGTGCCTCTCGGGAGTACCGAGCTTCTGAAAGAGTACCGCTCTACCGCCGCCGTCTGTCGCACGAACCACTGGCCGGATCGCTCCGGGCTACCATACCGGAACATCGATCACGAAACCCGTGTATCGGTCGTCCTGCGGGGTAGCGCAGTGTCGAGCCCGAGGTGCATATCAGATGCACATTACGGAACCCGCAAACAGCCCACACAACTATCCCGTCGTGAGGGTGGACCAGAGGGCGAGGGTACTCACCAATAGCCGTTGCCGTTCGCGTGACGGTCGCAATTGTGGAGAGCTCAGGGGGTCAGTGTCAAGTTTTGATTGACCTTCACCCCCAATGACCTTGCGAAACCTCCAGGCTCACGGTAGCGTGAACACACCTGCGCGAAGTCGCGCTGGTGTTTGAGTAGCACATCATCATTAGCGGCGCTCTCGGTGCAGGCAATAGGCGAAATCGCATCGAAAACGGGTAATTCGTGACAAGACACAATAGGCAGTAACACCATGAATTTGGACACCGCCTCTCGCAACGCGAGCAAAACAACTCACATGAGCGCGCTGCTGCTGAGTGTCGCATTGATCTGTATAGCACTACCCGCGAGCGGCACCGAAATTTATCGCTGGCAGGATAAACAGGGCAACCCCGTGATCAGCGACCGTCGCCCAGCGCCCGGAACGCCCTATACCACCTTAAATCCCACTCGTTTGGGGATCTCACCCAACAAAAAGACCACAGCATCTAACCCACAAAACGCCTGGCAAACGCGAACTGATCGGCCTGAGTCGCGCATATCTGGCACAACCCAGGGTACAGAAAAACCTGTCGAATCTACTCAGGCCTTTTGCATCACCATCGACAACAGCATTAGCAAACTCACCACTCGGCCACGTATTAGCGTGCGAGAGTCCGATGGCTCGACTCGCTTTTTGAGTGATGTCGAGCGACAAGGCAAGTTAGCAGAGGCGTTAGCGCTGCGTGACGCGAACTGTCGGTAGCCAGCCACGGGGCCGGTGCCCTTAGTGGAGATGCAGTAACCGCCGCAATACACCGCGGCTCGGCCAGAAAATACTAACCAGCCCTCAAGTGAGCGGGTGTATACTTTTTGTGCGCACCATAAAAAGCAAACGGGAATCACACTATGAGGCAACCAACCGAGAGGCGAGCATCTAACAACAGCGAGGGCTTTACGCTTATTGAGCTTATGATCGCGGTCGTAATTGTAGCGATTTTATTGAGCGTCGCTGTACCCGCTTATCAAGATTCTATTCGAACGAGCCGACGCACCGATGCGCGCAATGCACTCATGGCTGCACAGTTGGTGCAAGAAAAGTATCGCGGTAACAATAGCAGCTACGGAACCACCGCACAGACAGGTATTGCAACCACCTCTGAAGCCGGGTATTACACGATTGCTGTGGTGAATCCCACTGCAACGAGTTATACGGTAACCGCCACACCGGTAAGCGGCAAATCACAGGCCAATGACAGCTGCGGTACCTTCGCTATCGGCCAATCGGGGCCCGACACATCAACCGGCTACGCAGGGAGTGATTGCTGGTAACACCCACCAAGCAAACCTAACGCCCCTGCTTTTGCGAGTCGCTCTGGATAACGCTATGGTTGCTGCACCCTCTTAGAGTTTTATCTAGTGCCATAAAGCGGCACACACTGATAGCAATGCCATGAGCTTGTAATTAGCGGCAGTCCGGACTAACGACGCTACGGACAGTCGTCGCTGTTGTTATTCGTTTTCGCTGTCACGACTTGAACCGTTTGCGACGGCGAGGCCGGTGTCAATACCACCGAACTTGGCGTCGGTCCCGAGCAAATCGCTGAGTTGCCTGAACCACCACCCGTGGATGCCGAGATCGATGCGGTGATCGACGTTTCCGATGTCGTTCGCGTACAGGAATAGTCACCTGATTGATTATTGCGATTACAGCTCCCAATACTCCCAGGCGTAAAGGTAATCGCCACAGAATATTTATCTCCGCCAACCCCATAGTGGGTTTGATCAACGGTAATCGTTGCATCCCAATCTTGAGCCACAGGTTCAGCCACACTACTTACCTGACAAGGTCCGGAGATAGTGCCGGTGGTGTACGTGCTCCCCGATAGTTGCCCACCACAACCACTCACCGAGCTAATGGTATAACCTGCATCGGCTGACACGGTAAAACTGGCTGTTGAGCCATAGGCGGCTGTCTGGCTGGTGGGGGAGATGGTGCTACCGGCGCCAGCATTGGTGGTAATGCTGTAGTTGATGGGTGTAGCGGTGACCGTGACCGTGCAGTCTCCGGTGATGGTGCCAGTTGTGTAGGTATTGCCCGATAGCGAACCATTACAACCACTGGCGCTCAGGCTTTGATAACCGGCGGTCAAACCCAGGGTAAAGGTGCGCACGGCGGTACCGGAGCCAGGATCGGTCTGGGGCGAGATGGTAGTCCCCGGTTCGGCAACAGGTGTGACTACATAGTCTGAAACCACCTGACAATCGTCAGAGTTGTCGTCAATGCCCTCACACACATCCTGCCAATCATATACGCCATCGCCATCGGTATCCGTGGTGTCAAGCGTTGCCGTAGACGATACCGTACAGTTACTGATCACGGTACCCGTGGTGTAATTTGAGCCTGCAAGTGAGCCATTGCAGCCAGTGACCACCAAACCGTAATAACCGGTTTGCAAGTTAACCTCAAAGGTCACGCTCGAACCATAGAGTACATCCTGAGCCGATGGCGAGATAACCGTGCCCGTACCAGCGTTGGTCGACACCGTGATTTGCGGCACATTGGACACAAGATCGGCGAGCCCGAGATACTCATCGTCGTCAGGGACTGACGAGCTGAGCGTAAATGATCGCGTTTTGTTCTGGGAAGCCAAGTACGGGTCGGTCCATTGAACTTGGGAGCTAAATGTATCCTCACCGTCATTATCTTGAACCGACACTCCCGTAATGGTGAAAGTGGTGGCCGGCGAGCTCATCTGCATGTTATTTGCTTCGCTGACAATCGTAGCCTGGTTGGGATTGAAACGTGCAATTTCCATTACCGAAACATTTCGGTTAATGGCCTGCGTTCTATTGGCTGAGTCATTCACCGTAGGCAACCAATCACCCATGAGCACCGCCGTGCCCGTCACCACAAAGGCCAAGATAAGGGCGCCAATGAGCACCTCTACCATACCAACGCCGCACTGCCTTTCGATGCCTGTCACTAATTAACCTCCAAGTCTATCCAGGTACCGGGAAGGCCCGAATAACCGAGTGAAGGGAAATTATTGGGATCGACATCGGCTGCATCGGCCGAAATAACCTCAAAGTTAGAATTTTGGGCGGTAGATGTACCGTTAACAATAATTGAGCCTATAACCTTAAAGGCACCCATCCCCTGCAGATCACAGGTCCAGGAGGTGTCGGTTGGGTTAGTTGCACTCTCGATATAAAGAATACCCACAAAAGTGTAATTACCGCTTAAACTGGGGCATCCCTGAACAACAACGATAGCGGGTTCAGCAGGCGTCCCCCAGGCCTTAATGGATGAACCTGGCCCTTTTGTTTGAAACTCTGCACCGCTTGGAAAGGATGGCATGGTGAATGTATCGGGCGCTGCGTTGCTGTTGGGCATACTCGCGGCCTGATAAACATACACGCCCAGACCCGCATACTCGCCCGCTGCATAAGCTGCATAAAAATCTGATCTGTCGATATCAAAAACACGCGACCACTGGTCGCCCGCATCATGGGTATCGGCAATAACACCCTCACCATTTTGACCATTAAGATTGTCAAAGGTGGTTTTCGGGCAGCTGGCTGACTGCGACAATGTAATACCGTTATTTGGCGGAACGCCATCGGGGTCGGCGTGAATGTCCGGGTTGCCATTTACCGGTCCTTGAATGCAGTCCAGCGCCAAAGGTACGTCTGCACTGGTATCAAAAGTGAGCTTTTCCTCTTTCACCCATTCAGATACGACAGCGGTGCTACCAGCGCCATTCGATGCCTTACCAAATACGCGCACATATTCTCCAGAGACCTGGAACCCAAACGTGGTTGCATAACTACGCGTACTCGTTTGCCCACCGTTCACTACATCAAACTCAACCACCGTTCCCGCTTGACTGGCAGGCCATATCACCGTTGACGGGTCGTTTGGCGTTTCCAACCAAACGCGGGCCTGGGATACCGCCGCCTCAGCGGCAAGCGAAGCCTCAGCGGCAAAATGGGTATTACTGGTTAACCTGACAGAATCAACTGTCGTGGAAGTGATGCTTCTAGCTGCTATGAGGGTCAAGGCAGAAATAATGGCCACAGCGGCAATGGTATACACCCCACGCTGCTCGCCCTTGGGAGAAGATAGCCCACCTTGCTTGCTAGAACGGAGATTCATTAGTACTCCCTCGCTATGATGACATCGTTTCGCGGCGCCGCAAAAATCTCACCAAATATCTGTCCGTCGGGCTGCGTTCCATCCGCCGATGGCACGCACAAACCATCGGTCGTACTATCCGGGTAGGCGCACACCGTCACTTTATAGAGGCGCTCTATGCGACAGGAAATGGTATCGCCGCAATCTGTTGCGGTATTCGTTGCACAGTCGGTGCCTGAGGTTCCCAAAATACAGCCAGAGTCGGCATCTACATAACGCTGAGCGTGGAGCGCCGCTGTGAAGACATCGACGTAAAGTTCGCTCAACCGCGTTACTGGGCTCCACGCCGAGTTCACACCTGATGCCGTGCAGGACGAATCCAGTGGTGGTGGCGAGATAAACTGGGTAGGGTGGATGATCGCAACAGCCTCGATAACGCCGCTGGCCAAGCGAAATCCATAGCGGTGATGGAGAGGAATGATATTTCCCACAGAAGTATTTCCCGAACCATCATCACACAAACTGAAGCGGCTGGCATCACCGGCAAGACAACTGTAGTTTGTCGCATAGGTGTAAAGAATGCAGCCCGGCGTGCTCACGTCAACGGCTGGAAATGCACCCTCGTCCCCCGTTACCCCGGAGCTACCCGTTGTGCTTTGCAAGTAGAGACTTAAATCGGAGGGCGTACCCCGGTACCCGGCGCGTTTCAGGTCACGATTTAACGTCCACAAAATGGCGTTGATGCGCTCGCTGGTCGCAGCAGACTTAGAAACCTGAGCGCCTGTGGCAATTGTGGTTCCGTAAAGGGTAGTACCTGCAAGCGCTATAAATGCGCCGATACTAATGGCGATAATCAGCTCAACGAGAGTTAAGCCAGACTGCGTATCGCTACGTGGCCTTCTTAGAAGAGATTGCTTCGCGTTGGTCATGTTGCCTTCCAATGGCGAACGAATACACGCCCATCGCAGCGGCGTGCAAATCCTTGCGGAGACCAGTGCGTTACTGACGGCCGCTAACACGCGGGGTACCCACTAAGATTGTCTGAACACAGATCAATCTTGCCCAACAAATTGCGCACCACGGAAATCTCATAGCCAGAGGGCGACGTTAGCGTAATCGTTCCAGCACCATCCAAGGCAAGACCCCGCAGTGCATCTAAAGTAAAGTCGCGTCTGCCATCTAAGTCGGCATCGCCAAAGGCGGTGTTAGCCAAAGTCATTACAATGCTGGAACCGTAAAAATCGCCGCTCGCTCTTTGCAGGTACACGTTACCACCAGCATCGGTAACCGTGTACCTCCAGCCGCTGCTGTCGCTGTCAAACTCCACTGTTAGGGAATCTTCAGGGCCGCGGCTAATTGCCTCCGCACGCGCCACACGAAAATCAGAAACCAGAGTCTCTGCAACAGTTTCCAAACGCTGACGCTCAAACAGATCACGAAATGAGGGTATTGCCAGCGCCAATAACACCGCAACAATACTCACGGTAATGAGCAATTCCACAACTGTGAAACCCTGATACACCTTCACCTGTTGTTGACCTCGCGTTCTCTCATTATCCAAACAGGGGCCTGCGTTTTTTACTGTACCAATGTGGGCTATAAATCCTTATATAACAAGATCTTTTAAAACACCGATAATACCAGCCCTTCCAGGGACCCAAAACCCAACCCGCTTGATTCACAGCCTGGCCATCGAAACGGATTTAATCCACAGGCTTACGACAAAGTCACTTAAGTCAGCCGTTTTCTATTAACTCGCCTTAGTCAACAACGCGCATTTCTGATTTCGCAACTCAAAACGAGACGCGTTATGCGCGCCACTGTCAATACTACGCCGGCAATCGGGAAATACCACACTCGCGCCATACCAATTAGTTATTAACAGCCTGCTGTTTATGCGCCGAATTCGACGCTACACCAAGGAGCTCCACCGCCATTTTTCTTGCCCCCAACAAGGCCAACGTTGCCAAAAGCAAGATGACCACGACCATTGAGGTTATCCAGAACCCCCGTTGCGCTGGTCGAGCCACCACGCTAGGTTTCGATCGACATCGGCGCGACCTCAGGAGCAGGCGCGACAAATTGAGCCAATGCGACACTGGCGGCTTGCACCAAATCGGCCTCAGTATTAGCTCGGAGTGACTGAACCCAAGCGTGGAGGCTCACCGGTAAATGCGCCGCAAACCCTGCTTGCCCCAAGGCTTTAGCTCCCTCTGCATGCATGGCCACACTCAGTTGATAGGGACGCTCAGAAAACTGCCAGCCTAGTACATCACTTACTAACATCTCGGACCTTGTATAGACGCCCTCGTTTTTGAGTTTTTTTATCATAATGGCGCCTCGACCATCAGCAGCTTGCCAAGCGTAATCACGTAAATACATGACATGGCGCTGCCAGTGAAAGACTTTGGTTTGTGCATTACACAACTCAAGCACAGACCGATTAAGAACATATAAAAGCTCTGGCTGGGTGATTTGAAACAAGGGATGACATCCGGGTTCAAACCACAGGTAAGCAGGTAATCCTACGTTGCGACATGACGCTTCACATACCGAAAGAGTATCGATGACGAGTACTGCTGTATCTACACGCCGGCCGGACAAGCTCAAGCAGGCGGGCGTCGACCCAGATATCACCAACACACCCACAGTGGTCTCAGTGCTTGGTGCTTCGCATAAACGATGAGGGCTGCCGACCCTCACCGGCGTTGATGCAATCGCTAAGGCACTCGTAAAGCGCAAAAAATGCGTGAGGCGCTCAATAAGCTCGGCATGTTTGGCTGTAGTTTCCGTAACAGCGAGCAACTGCGCAGAAACCTTGCCAAATGAAGCTAAAAGCGTTGACGCCAGAACCAACACGATGAGTAACTCTACCAGGGTAAACCCCCGTAAGCTTGGCAAGCTCGACGGTAGTCGAGTGCTCAAAATCCGGCTCTCAGGCGAAATTCGTCTCGTACCAACGGGAATTCTCCGGGTTGGCAAGGTGTTACATGGGAACTCAGCGATAGCGCATAGCGAATTCCCATGATGCTCTGCTCTTCATCAACTTCAGTGGCAGAATCCAATACGGCGAGACACAAAACCGAGCCCGCCAAGCCTATATCACCGAAACGGGCGCTGAAATCATCCAGAGCACCCAAACCACACCATTCAACAACCCATGGGGGTTGGTCTCCCGCACACACTTTACCGGCCTTCGGCAGGTTATGAGCTGCAGCGTGCACATCTCTGTACACATCACTGTACTCGTTACTCAGACGTTCGTTGTAAGCCGTGAGCATGTGGGCCTTAAAATCCAGTAGCATGACATCAGCGTTCAAAGCCGCTATCGCCAACTGGTTCATCCGCAGTACGTCCGCCGTAAGTGAGAGCAAGCCAAGGAATCCAGTGGTGGCCACCACTGCGGCAATAAGAACATCGATCATGAGCGCCGGGGTACCGAGGTATTCATCCTAGGGCCATAAATCCGATGGTGACTGTTGACCGCGACTGTCGAGCGAAATGCGCCCGAATGCATTGTCCGAAACACGAGGGGTAAGCTGCATAGCCCAATACCCAACATTGACTTCAACAGCTAACTGAAAATGATTGGCGACACGATTCGGTAATGGGCGCTGGGCAAGCAGCGCCTCTGCACCGGCATAATGACCAGTCACCAAACGATTCCGCTCTTGCAATGTCGCCAAGCCCATAAGGGCAACCGCCCCCTCTCGCGCAATGGCACGGCGCTGATAATCAGCGTAAGAAGGAACGGCCAATGCAGCTAAGACACCTACGATGGCTAACACCACCATTATCTCAATGAAGGTAAAACCGCCAAGCACGGGTAAGCGTTTCATGAGCATCTCCGACGTAAACAAACGACAGCATGCTTGAATTCTCGGCGATGACAGCCATCAATCACATTTTTAAGCAATCAATGGCTACTAAGGATAATAACAGTACGAAAAAGCCCAACGCGCGACAGGCGCTGGGCTCATAAGCGCTCAGGCAATCCGCAAAGTTTGCTTATGCAGCCTGAGCGACGGACGCTTTTTCAAAACCAAGTTTACCGTCAGACAATGTGACCTCAATGGTGTCTCCCGGCTCGAAGCTGCCCGCTAAAATCGCTTGGGCAAGTGGATTTTCAACCAACTGAATAATCGCTCGCTTCAACGGCCGCGCGCCATAAACCGGGTCGAAACCAGCCTCGGCCAGATAATCCAAAACGTCATCTTCAAGGCTCAGTGCTAGCTCTCGCTCGGCCAATCGCGCTCGCAGCGCTGCCAACTGGATGTCAGCAATATTGCGAATGTGATTTTGAGCAAGCGGATGAAACACAACACTCTCGTCAACCCGATTGAGAAATTCAGGCCGAAAATACTGGCTGACTACCGTCATGGCGGCATTCTTAATCGCATCGTAATCTTCTTGCTGGGCCAGTTCTTGAATACGATCTGAGCCCAAATTTGAGGTCATCACAATGACCGTATTCTTAAAATCCACAGTGCGCCCTTGACCATCTGTCAGCCGTCCATCCTCTAACACTTGTAACAAGATGTTAAAGACATCGGGATGCGCTTTCTCTACTTCATCTAGCAGCAATAGCGAATAAGGCCGCCGGCGCACCGCCTCGGTAAGATAGCCACCCTCTTCATAGCCCACGTAACCCGGGGGCGCACCGATAAGACGCGCTACAGAGTGTTTCTCCATAAACTCAGACATATCAATGCGCACCATGGCCTGCTCGCTATCAAACAGGTATTCGGCCAGTGACTTACAGAGCTCAGTTTTACCTACACCGGTTGGCCCCAAGAACAGAAATGAACCGTTGGGACGATTGGGGTCGGATAGCCCTGCTCGCGAACGGCGCACCGCATTGGCTACTGCGACGACAGCTTCGTCCTGTCCCACTACGCGCTCATGGAGGGAATCTTCCATGCGCAGTAACTTCTCGCGATCACCCTCTAGCATCTTAGCAATCGGGATGCCCGTCCACCGAGAGACTACTTCGGCGACTTCCTCCTCGGTCACATGGCTACGAAGCAACTGAGGCGCGGTATTTTCAGCTTCACTGGCGGTCGTTAACTGCTTCTCTAACTCGGGCAACACACCGTACTGAATTTCTGACATCTTAGTCAGGTCTCCAGCCCGGCGTGCGGCCTCCAAGTCCAATTTGGCCTGCTCAATATCGCCTTTGATCTGAGCTGCTCCCTGAACTATCGCCTTCTCAGCTTTCCAAACCTCCTCTAGATCTGAGAACTCACGCTGAATGAGATCAATTTGCTCTCCCAAAAGTTCTAGCTGTTTCTTGGCCGCATCGGTTTTATCCTTCTTTACCGCTTCGCGCTCTATTTTTAGCTGAATCAGGCGACGCTCCAACTTATCCATTGCTTCTGGCTTGGAATCAATCTCCATCCGAATACGGCTCGCTGCCTCATCGATCAAGTCGATAGCCTTGTCGGGCAGCTGACGATCGGTAATGTAACGCTGACTCAACCGCGCCGCCGCAATGATGGCACTGTCGGTAATATCAACACTGTGGTGGACCTCATAGCGCTCCTTCAGTCCCCTCAAAATTGCAATGGTGTCTTCCTCGGAAGGCTCGCTCACCATCACTTTTTGAAAGCGTCGCTCAAGAGCTGCGTCTTTTTCCACATACTGACGATATTCGTTAAGCGTGGTGGCACCCACACAGTGCAACTCGCCGCGGGCAAGCGCAGGCTTGAGCATATTGCCCGCATCCATAGATCCCTCTGCCTTGCCGGCTCCCACCATGGTATGCAGCTCATCAATAAACAAGATGACCCGCCCTTCCTCTTTCGACAATTCGCCTAGAACAGCTTTTAGACGTTCCTCAAAGTCTCCGCGAAACTTTGCGCCGGCTAGCAGAGCGCCCAAATCGAGTGACAATATACGCTTATCTTTAAGTCCCTCTGGGACTTCACCATTAACTACGCGCTGAGCAAGTCCTTCGATTATGGCAGTCTTGCCCACGCCAGGCTCACCAATGAGCACCGGGTTATTTTTGGTGCGCCGCTGCAAGACCTGAATCGTACGACGGATTTCATCGTCGCGACCAATCACAGGGTCAAGCTTGCCCTGCTCAGCACGCTCAGTGAGGTCAATGGTGTACTTTTCTAGCGCTTGACGTGATTCTTCAGCCTCTGCTGAATCAACGCCCACGCCGCCGCGCACATCATTAATAGCCTTTGTGAGCGCCGCCAGTGTCACGCCCGCTTGCACCAGCGCAGTGGCAAGTGGCGACCCCTTATCCAGCATAGCTAATAGCACCAGTTCCGAGGACAGATAGGCGTCCTTGCGTTCTTGGGCTAGCTTGTCGGCCCGATTAAGCAATCGACTGGTTTCCTGAGAAATGTGCACATCTCCCGACCCACCGCTCACCGTCGGAAACTTATTGATTTCTGCCTCAGCCAACGCCATCACATGCGCTGCGTTAGCGCCAACCTTCTGCAGCAGCGGTCGCGCCGTTCCGCCTTGAGCGTCGAGTAAGGCCTTTAGCACGTGGGCGGGCTCAATAAACTGATGATCGCGTCCAACAGCTAAAGATTGAGCATCGGCTAATGCATGCTG
>Ga0181577_10001531_pt1 | contig 18505 bp, 20 predicted proteins | sample 101ome_21_FD_132468 | JGI IMG/M metagenome (GOLD analysis project Ga0181577, IMG submission 132468) | Coastal salt marsh microbial communities from the Groves Creek Marsh, Skidaway Island, Georgia - 101413BT metaG (megahit assembly) | ecosystem: Environmental > Aquatic > Marine > Intertidal...
ACGCCGATCACCACATTTTCTGGCTGGGCTGCAACAATCAGATCGGAGCAGGATGGCCCGCGTTCGGACTGATGCGCGCAGGGCTCCAGCGTTACATAGATCGTCGCGCCTGCTGCACCGCCTTCGGGCATTTGTGCAAGCGCTGCAGCTTCGGCATGCGGCCTGCCGCCAGCCTGTGTCCAACCGCGCGCCTGCACGGTTCCGTCTTTAACAATGATGCATGCGACTGCGGGGTTGGGACGGCTGAGCGGACGGGCACGCGCGGCCAATCGCGCAGCGGCAGCCATCCAGTCGCCATGTGAGCGCAATTCTTATTGGTCTCCGCCGCGCACGGCGGCATCGGCTGCGCCCGGCACAACACGGTTTTCCAGGACTTCGCGGCGCAGCGCTTCACGGGCCGCTTCTTCGCGGGCACGCTCGGCCGCGGCTTGTTCTTCCATCGCTTCGACGTTCATGCCGCTTGCGGCGCCCAACGCGCGATACATCTCGCGTTTGCGCTCTTCGATGGCCTCGATTTGCGCGCGGCGTTCATCCTGAACACGCTGGTTCTCGATATTGGAGGCGAGAATTTCCTCATCCGAACGGTTTTCATCCAGCGTGGTGATGTAAGTCACGTTCGGGCGATCGAGCGGCGCGATTCTGCTTTCGCTGCTTGCCCACAACAGGATCACGATAACCGGCAAACAAGACACAGCCACGATCAGCCAGCGATACTCCTGCGGTTGTTTGATATACTCCCACAGGTCAGCCGTGCCAGGGGCAGGATTGAAGCGTTTGAGAATGCTCATGCCGCTTTACATAGTGCCAGACGTGCGGCGATGCCAGTGGCAGGTTTCAGCCGAATTGAGCGTAGAGCGTGCGTCCGTGTTGTTTTAGCCAGGCATCTGCTGCTGAGATATCGCCTTCATAGAGATCGCCCAGCATCGCATGAAAGGCGAGGCTATGATCGAAATGCACCAGATGTGTCACCTCATGCGCGACCACGGATCGGCGGACAAAGTCCGGCGCTTGAATCAGCCGCCAATTTAGCCGGATGCGCTTTCTATCAGAGCAGCTGCCCCAGCGTCGCTGCGCGCGAGACAATGCGACTGGCACCGGCTCTAGCTGAGCCGCTTCGCAATAGGTCTGTGTATCCTGTTCGAATATTACCAATGCTTCGCGCTCAAGCCAACGCGCCAATCTGCGTTCCAGAGCATGGCGCGGACCGCCCAGAACAATCGCGTCATCCGCGCGGCTCGGCCGCCTTGGGGCGTCTTCGCTCCAGTTGATAGTGAGTTCCTTGCCGCGATACTGAATAATACCGCCCGGCTTGGGTGCAGACCGCTGCGGTACTTTGGCCAGCTGGGAAGCGAGCCAGGCTTGCCGCGCATGGGCAAAGGCGATTGCCTCCTTGCCCCGCGCCCATTGCGGCAAAGTGATGTTGACCGCGCTGCCATCAGCGGCAAGGCGCAAGGTCAGCCGCCGCGCGCGGGGGTGGCGTTTCAGCACAATGGGTATGGTTCGGCCATCAAGTTCGATCTCCGGCTCGGTCATCTCCTTGCGTAGCCAATCGATCATCGCGCATTCCATTCAACGATATGATGCTCCAGTGGACCGGCATCATATTCGCTCACTACGCGGCCTGCGACAGAAACCCCTGCGTGCTTCACGGCATCACGGTCGCCCGAGATCAGATAGTGCCAGTCCGGCAGCGGCTGATCATCGGCTCGCAAGCGATAAGCGCATGTGCTGGGCAGCCAGGCGACATCATTCACGATCTTGAGCGTTAGCCGCAGACAATCAGGGACAAAGGCTTTGCGATTGCGGTAATCGGTGCATTGCGCGGTTCCGGTATCGAGAAGTTTGCACGCGACATTAGTGTCCGAAATCTCGCCAGTGTCTGAATCTTCGATCTTGTGCAGGCAGCACCGCCCGCAGCCATCGCACAGGGCTTCCCATTCTGCCCGAGAGAGCTCTGACAGCGGCTGCTCCCAGAATTGATCTCTCAGCTCAACCATTTCGCTAATTCTGCTGCGACAGCGTCAGCCCCTTGATCTGTGGGCAGTATCGCGATCGGTTCCCCATCGGGCCCGAACAGATAGACCACAGCTGAATGATCAACCAGATAACCGCCTCCGGACGTATCATCGCCGCGCGAGTAAAACACAGAGAATTTGCGTGCTGCGTCCTCGATCTGCTCCGGCGTTCCGGTCAGCCCGACCAATCGCGGATGGAAGTTTGCGATAAATTGGCCAACGATTTCAGGGGTATCACGCTCTGGATCAACAGAGATGAATATTGGGGTGATCTTTGTTCCCAGCTCGGGCGCTGCCTGTTCAAACTTTGCCAAACCTTGAGAGAAACGCTGGACGTCCGTCGGGCAAATGTCTGGGCAATAGGTGAAGCCGAAATAGACGATCCGATATTGGCCGGCAAAGTCGGCCCAGTTGACGGTTGCACCATCTGATCCGGTCAATGCAAAGTCGCCGCCGATTGTTGCGCCCGCCAAGGGCGGGTCAATTGTGTCGACAGGCGCGGGATCGCAAGCGGTTAGCGCTAGGGAAGCTGCAGCCAGTGACAGCCATTTGCGGGAGAATTTATTGTGAAGCATGGTGCGTTGGTTCATCGTCTGCTAACCGGCCATTGTGAAGAGCCATGGATGTAGGTTCTGACAGAAAAATTGAAAGGATGACAGCGTGACGCGTGTCGTTATGCGCAAGATTGCAACTCTGGCGGCTTTGCTTGGCGTATTCGCCGCTGCCCCGGTTGCCGCGCAGATGTTCTCTGATGGGTATGAATTCCTGAAAGCGGTCGACGACCGTGACGGCGATGCTGTTACGGCGATGCTCGACGAGCCGGGCACAACCATCATCAATACCCGTGATCTCACCAGTGGCGAGACTGGTCTCCATATCGTTACCAAGCGGCGCGATGAATTGTGGATCCGTTTCCTGACTCAGCGCGGTGCAAACCCCAATGTGCGCGACAAGAAAGGTGTCACACCGATCCAGATTGCGGTGACGATGGGTTTCATCGAAGGTGTGGAGCGCTTGATCAAAGCGGGCGCTGATATCGAAGTGGCTGATAGCGCCGGCGAAACGCCGCTGATTGTTGCCGTACATCGCCGTGACATTCCGATGATCCGCCTGCTGCTTGCCAACAAGGCAAACCCGGATCGGGCGGACAATTCGGGCCGGACTGCGCGCGATTATGCGGAACTAATGACGGCCAACACCGCTGTACTAACGGAATTCGAACGGGCTGATGCAGCGAGAGAGAGTTCTGGCTCGCAAGAGAATTACGGACCCAGCTTTTAAATATGTGCTTCTGATCATGACTGACTACGCCGATATGACGCTGGATGAGCTGCGGCTCGCGCTCGCGCCCAACATTGCCGAATCCGCCATCTTCGATGGCTGGACGCAGGCGGCGCTGGAAAATGCGGCGGAGATGGTCGGCGCTGATCTGGATGTTGCCCGACTGGCCTATCCCGGCGGAGTGATGGACATGATCGAGGCGTGGATAGACACGGTCGATCTGGCGATGGCTGAGGAGCTGACGCCTGAAAAACTTGGCGCGATGAAGATCCGCGAACGGATTCGTGTATTGGTGCAGTTCCGTCTGGACGCAGCGCAAGGCCTGGAAGAGGCTGTGCGCCGCGCGATGGCAGTGATGGCACAGCCGCAAAATGCGCCGCGCGGGCTCAAGATGGGGTGGCGCAGTGCGGACATCATGTGGCGGCTCGCAGGCGATACTGCGACTGATTACAATCACTATACCAAGCGGGCGATCCTGGCCGGGATTTACAGCGCGACGCTGGCGGTATTCATCGATGATGAAAGCGAAGACAAACAAGCGACCAAGGCATTCCTCGAGCGCCGGATTGAAGGTGTGATGAAATTCGAGAAAGTGAAGGCGAAATTCCTGAACAGCGATCGCGAGACTTTCAGCGTCACGCGTTTTCTGGGGCGACTGCGCTACCCGTCGCGGTAATTTCGCTTCGTTCACAAAAAACCTGTAGTTGGCGCTAGCCGCCATTCCGCGCATATCCTACCGATAGATCGAATCGAATCTTACGAAGGAAATGCACAATGGCGGGCTCGCTCAACAAGGTAATGCTGATCGGAAATCTCGGGGCTGATCCGGAAATTCGCAGCTTCCAGAACGGCGGAAAGGTCGCCAATCTGCGCATCGCCACTAGCGAGACGTGGAAAGATCGCAGCACTGGCGAACGGCAGGAACGTACCGAGTGGCACACTGTCGCGATTTTCTCCGAAGGCCTCATCAATGTGGTGGAGAATTACCTCAAGAAGGGCAGCAAGGTCTATGTCGAAGGCCAGCTTCAGACCCGGAAGTGGCAGGATCAGCAGGGCAATGACCGCTATAGCACTGAAGTGGTGCTGCGCGGATACAATGGTACCCTGACCATGCTCGACGGTGCTGGCGGCGGCGGTAGCGGCAATCGCTCAAGCGGTGGTGGCTATGGCGGAGGGGGAGGCCAGAGCGGCGGCGGCTTCGGCGGCGGCAACCAGGGCGGCGGCTCAGGCGGTCAGGGCGCTGGCGGTGGTTCCAACTATGACGATCTGGACGACGATATCCCGTTTTGATTGATTGCGGGCCTTCGGCCTAGCCATAGATCGCCTCGGCAAATCGTGCCCAACCTTCTGACCGACCGACGATGAACCTCAGCGGTGCGCCGCCAGCGGCGACCACGAGGCCGAGCATGCTGGCCCAATGAGGTTTCCCGCGTGCGCGCCAAACGTATATGAGGAACGTCCCTGCAATTGCTAGCCCGGCAACTCCCGGCAGCGGCTCAAATCCTATCGCCAGGCCCAGTCGCGCAGTGGCTGGCGGCAGCATCATCAAACCGGCAAGCACCATCAACCGTTTGTGTGCTGCACCGTTCTTGCGGTTCAATAAAGCCAGCACATAGAAGACTAAAAATCCGAGCAGATCCATGCTCGGGAAGATCGTAGATCCAGCTGGCGTCATGCCGCCGATCGAACTTGTCGGGTTAGCAAATGCGCCTCGAACTACAAGGTAACCGGTCACGACCATCAGCAGGACCAGTGCCACACTCATCTGCCCCATTCTCTTGTGCAGATCATATTTCGAAGTGTAGATCAATCAGGCTTGCGAGGCGGTCAGCAAGTACCAGCCGAGCATTGTGATGCCATGGAATGCTACCAAAGGCGAAGGTGGAAATGGAAATTCAGGCAGGTACATGGCGGAAGCGCCGAAACCCACAAATATGAAAACGATCATCACCACGGTGATGTTGAAAAAGAATCGCTCTGCGCGCGGATTTGCCGTCATTGATACCCCCAGCAATGTCGACCCATGGCGGGTGTAATGAGGAGCAGTATCAGATGCAAATGCGGTAGCGAATTCAGTCCTTCTTCAACGCCTTCAATGCTTCAGCCAACGGGCCGGAAGGTTCATCATCGCTGCTGATACCTGCTGCCTTGCGTGCAGCATCGGCATTCGGTCCCTCGGCATAGGGATCAATCGCAAGGCCAAGTGATTGGGCAACAGCCTCGCCCAGATCAAAGGTTACGCCTGAATATTCGATTTCGTCGAGATCATCGGCAGCCAATTCGATCTCGATTTCATCTGCGTCATTGGGCTCTGGCTCGAATTCCTCGACAAAGCTGAATGCAAGTGGCTCCTCAATCTTGGTCACAAAGTCCTCGTGCGAGATCGCGCATGCTTGCGTGATCCGCGCCTTGAGCGTGCCGGTCGCGCGGATCGTCTTCGCGCGCTGTTCCAGCTCTATCGTTGCATGAAGATCATCGACGCTGGTGAGCGAGAAGCGCTCAGCCAGCGCGGCTCGCTCTGCCTCACTCGCTTCGATGACAACCGGATCGGCGGGTAGTGCGCGGACTTTGATCGGACGGGAAAGTTCGCTTTCGCTCATGCCGATTCGCCTAGTCCGAAATCCGCGACAATCAGCGCGTCTGCATCCATCCTGGCAAGATGATCGTGCAGGTTTTGCAGCTTGCCTGCGATGCAGGCCGGCGAGCCATCTTCAGTCAAAGTCACATTGCGGGTGACAGCTGCCTCCAGCCTTGCGGCATCCCCTTCGGTTAGGGCAGGGCGATATGCGCCCAGCCGCCCGCCAAGCGAACTCATCAGCTTGCCGACGTGCTTGCCGACGACAACATCATTGATTCCGAATTCGCGCAATTGCCCGTCCATATCTTCGACAAACAGTTCGCACAGAAGCGCGCTTTGCTGGTGACTGTCTGCGGCCTCCATACGCACAACCACTACGCTTAGCACAGCGGTGATCATGTCAAACCGCCCGGCGACAGTGTCAGCCACTTTGCAATCCGCATACCAGCTTGGGTCACGCGTCAGCTCGACAACCTTGTGCCAAAGCGGGCGAACCACGTCCCGCGGATCTTTCTGCGTGCCGAGCAGCTTGGAAAGGAATGACATGGGTTTTGGGCGCTCCGTAAGTTTGGCGTTCAGCCAGAATTCAATTCGCTATGCCCAGAGGCGTTGAAACGCGGCGTTGCAAGCCGCGCGCCATCGCCGTAAGGCTCTTGGCCGAGATATAGTGATGCTCGCCGCGCGGACAATGCGTAGCAAGCGAATGCAGATAAGGTTTGCGGTTCGAATGATCCACGCGAAAGCTTTCAAAATTGGTCTGATTGCAACTCTGGCGCTTGCGATGGCGGGGTGTACTTCCATCCGTCAATCGCGCGGCTATGTGGTTGACGCTTTGCTGGTCGATGCAATTCAGCCTGGCATCGACAACCAGCGTTCGGTGGAAATGACAATGGGCCGCCCAAGCTTCTCCAGCCAGTATGGCACGCCGACCTGGTATTATATTTCCAGTGTCACCGGGCAACGCGCCATGAGCAGTCCCAAAATCCGCTCGCATAGCGTGCTTGCGATACAGTTCGATGACGCTGGCAAGGTTATCAGCACCGATCGAAGCGGAATTGACAGCGTGGCGTTCCTTTCGCCTGACGGTGATGAAACGCCAACATTGGGCCGCGAGCGCGGCTTCCTGGAAGACCTGTTCGGCAATATCGGCACAGTCGGCGCACCTGGCGCTGGTGGCGCCCCGCAATAAAGCGTTTGCGGGCCCGGCCCGCTTGACCGGCGGCACTTCACCCCCATATCTCGCTGCATGAACGATAAAGCGGCGAGCCACGGCCTGATCCAGTGGCACGGCACCACCATTGTTGGCGTGAAACGCGGCGATCAAACTGTAATCGCGGGCGATGGTCAGGTTTCCATGGGCAACACGGTGATGAAGCCCAATGCGCGCAAGGTTCGCCGCATTGGTGAAGGCGGCAAGGTGATTGCCGGCTTTGCAGGTGCAACGGCGGATGCCTTCACTCTGTTCGAGCGGCTTGAAAAGAAGCTGGAAGCACATTCTGGCCAATTGCTGCGCGCAGCGGTCGAGCTGGCAAAGGATTGGCGCACCGATAAATATTTGCGCAATCTGGAAGCGCTGATGATCGTTGCTGACAAGGATGTGCTGCTGGTGCTGACTGGCAATGGCGACGTGTTGGAGCCGGAAGGCGGGATCACAGCCATCGGTTCAGGGGGCAATTATGCGCTGGCGGCGGCGCGCGCGCTCGCTGACTATGAAGAAGATGCCGAAGTGATTGCACGCAAGGCGATGCAAGTCGCGGCAGATATCTGTGTGTTCACGAATGGCAATGTGACTGTCGAGAAGATCTGACTGAAATGATTGAATCACTCACTCCGAAGGCGATTGTCGCCGCGCTCGACGAGCATATTATCGGCCAGAAAGACGCCAAGCGCGCGGTCGCTGTGGCGCTGCGCAATCGTTGGCGCCGGCAAAAACTCAATCGCGAACTCCGCGATGAAGTGACGCCAAAGAACATCCTGATGATCGGCCCGACCGGCTGCGGCAAGACAGAAATAAGCCGCCGTCTAGCCAAGCTTGCGCAAGCGCCCTTTATCAAGATCGAAGCGACCAAGTTCACCGAAGTCGGGTATGTCGGTCGCGACGTTGAACAGATCGCGCGCGACCTGGTCGAAGAAGCGATCCGGCTTGAGAAAGAACGCCGCCGCGATGCAGTACGCGAAGCCGCCAGTGAAGCGGCGATGGAACGCTTGCTAAACGCGCTTTGCGGAGAAAACGCATCTGAAGCGACCCGCGAAGCATTCCGTGAGCGCGTCGTGCAAGACGCTATGAACGATGTCGAAGTCGAGATCGACATCTCCGAAGCGCCACAAATGCCGTTCGACATGGGCAATATGGGCGGCAATGTCGGAATGATTGATCTGTCTGACATGTTCGGCAAGGCGATGGGCAAGAAGCCGACAAAGCGCCGCAAATTGAAGGTGCCTGATGCCTGGGACCGGCTGGTGGACGAGGAAGCGGACAAGCGACTTGACCAAGATGACGTGAACCAGGCCGCAATTGCCAATGCCGAAACCAACGGGATCGTATTCCTCGACGAGATTGACAAGATTGCGGTGAGTGATGTGCGCGGCGGCTCGGTCAGCCGCGAAGGCGTTCAACGCGATCTGCTTCCGCTGATCGAAGGTACAACGGTCAGCACGAAATACGGCCCGATGAAGACGGACCATGTGCTGTTTATCGCATCGGGCGCGTTTCACGTGGCCAAACCGTCTGACATGCTGCCCGAATTGCAAGGCCGCTTACCGATTCGGGTTGAGCTGCGCGCGCTGACTGAAGAGGATTTCGTGCGGATCCTCTCAGAGACCCGCGCCAATCTGGTCGAGCAATATCGGGCTCTGTTGGGCACAGAGAAAGTCACGCTCGATTTCACCGAGGATGCAATCAGCGAAGTCGCCAAGATTGCTGCACAAGTGAACGAAAGCGTCGAGAATATTGGCGCGCGGCGCTTGCAGACGGTGATGGAACGGTTGCTCGAAGAAATCAGCTTCGAAGCCGAAGATCACGCTGACGAGACCATAAAGATCGACGCTGCCTATGTGCGAGATCGACTTGCGGATCTCGCTGGCGATAGCGATCTCAGCAAATACATCCTCTGATGACAGAACCGGTATCTGACCGGGATGAGATGGTTGCGCAAATGGCGCCGCTGCTCGACTATCAAGCCTACTGCTTTCTGCTCATCTCGCCGGAAATGGCGCCAACTGCGCTCGGTTCAGCGATCGGGACATTTCGCGAGGACGAAGGCGTGACGGCTATCGTACCCGAAGGCGTGGCGCGCGAACTGGGCGACGAAAGTTCAGCCTTCGCGCGGATTATGCTGCGGGTGCATTCCGCGCTCGAGGAGGTAGCGCTGACAGCAGCCGTTTCCGGCGCGCTCGCTGACGCGGGGATCGCGTGCAACATGGTCGCAGCATTCCATTATGATCATGTTTTTGTTCCGGCTGAGCGGGCTGAGGAAGCGCTCTATACTCTCAAGAATCTGCAAGCTGAAAGACGTCCGGATTGATCCGTTCGCTGGCGCATTAGACCGGTTAAGTTGCCCACCAGCCATACCAATGCTAACCGAGGGCCCTTGAAAGAGGGGGAATATGCATGAAAGCATATCTCGCACTAAGCGCGGCACTCGCTGTCGCAGCCTGCTCGCCTGCCGCCGACACCGAAGCCGAAGTGCCGGTTGATGAAGTTGCCGCTTACGACGGCAGCGTGGCTCCCGGAGACTATTCCGTCGACGATGGTGAGGGTACATCACCATTTTCGATCGATGCGGATGGAAATTGGAACGGTGTAGATGATGAGGGCAATCCCAATGAAGGCACCTCTGAAATTGTCGACGAGAAGATTTGTTTCACCACGGCTGGCGACGATGTAGCGCGCTGTTGGCTTAATGAGGCACCCGGCGAAGATGGAAGCTTCACTTCGACTAGTGACGAAGGCGAAACGGTAACGGTTACGCCGGTCGCAGCTGAGGCTGAATCTGAAGGGTAACTGTTCGCTTTATGGAATGAAAAGGGCGGCTCGAGAGCCGCCCTTTTTGTTTCGATCAAGTGCTTCTTCAAGGATGCGGAGCGAGTCCAATTTCCACGCCGGTCTTATCTGTCAGCGCGAACTTGTCGAACAGGTCAGTGCTTGCCCGGTTAAGCCCACGCACTTGCACGCTTCGACCGTTTCGCCGCATACGCTCTACAACCTTGTCCAGCGCACCGATGGCCGAGATGTCCCAGAAATGTGCCTTCCGGACATCGATGATGATATGGTCAGCCGGATCAGACTGGGTGCTTTCCGGGCCGAGCGCCGCTTCGAACCGATCGACGCTGGCGAAGAAGATCTGGCCCTTGGCGCGGTAGATCGCGGTGTCTCCATCGCGTTCGCGAACCACCTCGAACATGGTCATCACTTTGTGAGTGAAGAGGACGCCTGAAAGGATGACACCTACGAGCACGCCGAGCGCTAGGTTATGCGTGGTCACAACTGTCACAACCGTTGCCAGCATCACGACAGAGGACTGCCATGGGTGCTTGCCCAGGTTGGGAATTGAGTTCCATGAGAACGTGCCGATCGAGACCATGATCATGATCGCCACCAGTGCAGGCATCGGAACCTGTCCCACCCACGACCCAAGCGCTGCCAGTAGCACCAGCAGTGTAACACCAGCCGTCAGTGACGAAAGCCTGCCGCGCCCGCCGCTGGTGACGTTGATGACAGATTGGCCGATCATCGCACAACCGCCCATGCCGCCGAAGAATCCGGTGACGACGTTGGCAATACCTTGTCCTGCGCTTTCGCGGCGCTTGTCGCTGCCGGTGTGCGTCATGTCATCCACGATCTGAGCGGTGAGCAGGCTTTCAAGCAAGCCAACCGCTGCCATGGTTGCGGCATAAGGGGCGATGATGCGGAGTGTATCCCATGTCAGCGGAACATCGGGAAGCGCAAAGAACGGTAGCCCTTCGGGCAATTCACCCATGTCGCTGACCGTGTTGACCGGCGCATCGAGCCAGATCGACAACGCGCTCAAAACGATGATCGCGATCAGCGGGCTCGGAATGGCTGTTGTGACCTTGGGGATGAGGTAGATCATGGCAAGGCCTACGATGACCATTGCATAGGTCTCCCAGCTCACGCCGATCAGCTGCGGCAATTGCGCCATGAATATCAGGATTGCGAGCGCGTTTACGAAGCCCGTGATCACAGAACGGCTGACGAATTGCATCAGCAGATTGAGCCGCAACAGCGCGGCGACGCCCTGAAAGACACCCATCAAAATGGTCGCGGCGAAGAGGTATTCCACGCCGTGGTCGCGCACCAGTGGAACGACAACGACAGCGACGGCTGCAGTCGCTGCGGAAATCATGCCCGGACGCCCGCCGGTGAACGCAATGACGATTGCAATCGTGACAGAGGCGTAAAGGCCGACACGCGGGTCAACGCCGGCGATAATTGAAAAGCCGATCGCTTCCGGGATAAGGGCCAAAGCGACAACAATCCCGGCGAGGATATCGGCGCGCACATTGGAGAACCAGTCGCGGCGGATCGCGGCGGCATCAAACATAGAAAATTCCCGAATTCGGATTTTTTGGAAGGCGCCGGCAATTCGCGGCGCTTATCTTGAATGCCCGCCTTTGGCCTATTGTGCAGTGCAGCACAACCCCGTGGGAGCCAAAATTGGTATGCACGCCGTGGCACAAATTAAAGCCGCACATCGATATTGATGGGCCGTTCGCAGGACAAACACGGTTCTACGGTTGATCTGGAACCTGCTGGCTGTTCAAAGCATTATGGGTACTAATATCGAAACTCAGGGGCCGACATATGATCAGAAAAGCATTGCTTCTTGGCGCGGCAGCAGCTGCAATCGCTGCTACGCCTCCGGCATTGGCTGACGGGCACGCGCATAGCGAAACAATGCAGGCGCAGCTGTCTGCTCCCGAAATCGAATACACCATGTGGACGCTCGATAATGGACTGGACGTTATCGCCCTGCCGGATTCGGGGACGAGCACGGTCACGACATCGCTGTGGTACGACATTGGCTCGAAGCTTGATCCCGAAGGGCGCAGCGGTTTTGCGCATCTGTTCGAGCATATCCTCAGCCGCAAGACCGAGAACATGCCTTACAACATGATCTACGGGCTGACTGCGGATATCGGCGGCACACGTAACGCGTCGAATTGGGTCGATCGCACCAATTATTACGAGATTGTCCCTGCCCAGTATTTGGAAACCATGCTGTGGACCCACCGTGAACGCATGGCGAAGGTTGTGGTTGATGACGAAGTGTTTGAAACCGAACGCGGGGTTGTGAAGGAAGAACTGCGCCAGCGAGTGCTCGCGCCGCCCTATGGCCGCCTGCAGCGTTTTGTCCTGGCAGAAAACGCGTTCGATATCATGCCGCATCGCCGCCCCGGCATTGGCAGTATCGAGGATCTGGACGGCGCCACGCTGGATGACGCACGCGCATTCTACGAGGCTTACTACGGGCCCGACACGGCAACGCTGATTGTAGCGGGCAATTTCGAAGTCGCTCGGCTTCGCAGCCTGGTAGACCAATACTTCGCTGACATTCCCCCGCGCGCGAACCCGGTTGATCTTGCCATTACCCAGCGCGAACCTGAACGCACGCAACCGCGTGTGGTCAATGCAACCGCGCCCAATGTGCCGCTTCCGGTCGTAGGTGCGGTTTGGAAAGGCCCGCCAACAACGGATCCAGACGCTGCGGCGCTGGAAATGCTCGAAGCGATTCTGGTGCGCGGCGACAATAACCGTTTGGATAGCGCGCTCGTCCGCAGCGGGCAGGCGGTCCAGGCCGCGGCCAATGTCCAACTGTTCCGTGAGGCGGGACAAATTTCGGCCTATGCGGTGGTTTCCAATCCGGAAGCTATGGATCAGGCGAGCGCCACTTTGGACGCTGAGTTGGAGCGCATCCGCACTCAGCCGGTGAGCGAGGCCGAACTGGCCGAAGCGCGAAATGAAATCATTGCCAGCACTCTGCGCCGCCGGGAAACTGCGCGCGGACGGGCGTTCGAGCTAGGCGAAGCATTGGTTTCAAGTGGTGATCCCGACTTTGCCGATACGCGCCTCAATCAACTGCTCGAAGTGACCGCGGATGATGTCATGCGGGTGGCGGCGAAATACCTCGATCCACAAAAACGCGTGGCGTTCACCTATACCGCGGGAGATGATGATCCATCGACCTATGCCAACCCGGTACCAATGCCCGAATATCGGACATTGCCCGCAGCGGCAGGTGAGATTCGCCAAGTCCTGCCAGAGGATCAACGCATGGCGCCTCCCGGACCGGGCGATGTGCCAGTTGTTGCTGCGCCTGAGATCGTCGAGGGCACGCTATCGAATGGCATCAAGGTGGTCGCTGTACAAACCGGAGAAGTACCTATCGCTACCGTTACCATGTTGGTGCCCGGCGGCAGCAAGACTGATCCGCGCGCCAAGGCAGGTGTCGCGCAGATGGCAGCCGGGCTGGCGGACAAAGGCGTCGAAGGGATGGACGAAGTTGCCATCGCTGCCCGGTTTGAAAGTCTGGGTGCGAGTTTCGGCGGCGGCGCAGGCAGCGACGGTACCAGCTTCAGCCTGACAGCGCCGATTGCAACGCTTGCCGACGCCGGAGCACTAGCTGCGCAGATCATTCGCGGGGCAACCTATCCCGAAGACGCCTTCCAGCGCGAACGCAAACGCGCGGCGGATGGTTTGCAGGTTTCGCTGAAAGACCCGGGCAGCCTGTCGCGCTATGTCGTGCGGATCGCGATGTATGGCGATGCGCCCTACGGCTCACAGCCGGGCGGTACTACTGAGAGCCTGGCAGCGATTACCCGTGATGATCTGATCGCGCACCGCGCCTCCTATTTCCATCCCGATGCCATGCAAATCGTGGTCAGCGGCGGGATCAATCCCGAGCAGGCTATTTCTGTGGCTGAGCAAATGTTCGGCGACTGGGTTGTCGCAACCCCGCCGGGTTCAGTTCCGCAAGAGGCAGCGGGTGAAGACCAGCCGGTCCGAACGATTGTGATTGATATGCCTGACGCAGGCCAAGCTGCGGTGGTTGCAGCAGTGCGGGCTCCCGCACGCCAGAGTGAGGATTTTTTCCCGCTAGAATTGGCGAACAGCGTGCTGGGGGGCGGGTCGAGCGCGCGCTTATTTGAAGAGATTCGCACCAAGCGCTCACTTAGCTACGGCGCATATTCGGGCTTTGCCGATCGCGCGGACGAATCAATTCTAACCGCGAGTGCGCAGACCAAAAATGAAACCGCCGATGAAGTGGCGCAGATATTCTTTGATGAATTTGAACGGCTGGGCAGTGAACCATTGAGCGATGACTTGCTGAACAAACGTCGGCTTTACATGTCAGGCAACTTCGCCCGGGCGCTCGAATCGAGCGGCGGGTTCAACTCTATCGTTTCAACGCTGCTGCAGCAGGGGCTTGAACCTGCCGAAGCGCTCAAATTTGCAGAGCGGCTGGATGCGGTCGATAGCGAAGCGGCGACCCTTGCGGCCCGCACCTATGTCGATCCGGCCAAGGCGACCTTGGTTATCGTAGGTGATGCATCGCAATTCCTGGACGATCTGAAAGAGATCCTCCCCGATGCGGAAGTGATTGCGGCAGATGACGTGGATCTGTCTCTGGCTTCCTTGCGGAAGGTAGCAGACGAAGCGAGTACTGAGGCAGAGTAGGCTTTACTCTGCCGCCTCGCTCTCTTGTTCGCGCTCGGCCAACTGGCGCGTCCACATATCGGCATATAAGCCGTCCGCGGCGAGCAAATCGCGATGGCGGCCAGCCTCTGCGAGTTTGCCCTGATCCAGCACCAGGATGCGGTCAGCATCGGCAATGGTCGAAAGGCGGTGTGCGATAGCGATCGTGGTGCGGCCTTTGGCAACGCGCTTGAGCGTTGACAGGATGTCTTGCTCGGTCCGGCTGTCGAGCGCGCTGGTCGCTTCGTCCAGCAGCAGGAGCGGAGGGTTCTTCACCAGCGTGCCCGCAATCGTAACGCGCTGTTTTTCACCGCCGGAAAGCTTGAGGCCGCGCTCGCCCACTTCGGTGCCAAAGCCATCGGGCAATTGCTCGACAAACGGCAGGATAGAGGCATCGCGCGCAGCGGCAACCACATCTTCGTCGCGCGCGCCGCCGCTGCCATATGCTATGTTGTAGCCGATCGTGTCGTTGAACAGCACGCTGTCTTGCGGAACGATGCCGATTGCGGCGCGCAAGCTTTCCTGCGTGACCCCGGCGATATCCTGACCATCAATAAGGATGCGTCCGGCCTGGGGATCATAAAAGCGGAACAGAAGGCGTGCGATCGTGCTTTTGCCTGCACCTGAAGGGCCGACAATCGCGACGGTCGAACCCGCCGGAACTTCAAAACTCAGATTGTTGAGGATCTGCCGCTCAAGCTCATAGCCAAAGCTGACGTGATCGAATGTTATGTGCGGGCGATTGATGAGAAGGGCGGGCGCACCTGGCTTGTCCTGCACTTCCACATTGGTGTCCATCAGTTTGAACATCTCACCCATGTCAACCAAGCCCTGGCGGATAGAGCGATACACGAACCCGAGCAGGTCGAGCGGGCGGAAGAGCTGAAGCAGATAAGTGTTCACCAGCACCAGATCGCCAACTGTGAGGCGGCCTTGGCTCCAGCCCCAAACAGTCAGCGCCATTGCGCCCGCCATCAGGGTATTGGTTATGAACGACTGGCTGATGTTCAGGATGGCTAGCGAATTCTCGCTCTTGATCGCCGCTTCGGCATAGGCGCCGGCTGCCGCGCTGTAGCGTTCCTCTTCACGGGTTTCCGCGCCGAAGTACTTGACCGTTTCGTAATTGAGCAGCGAATCCACCGCGCGATCAAGCGCTTTGCCATCAAGGTCATTCATCTTGCGGCGCAGTTTTGTGCGCCACTCGGTGATCCAACGTGTCACTGAGATATAAGCGACAACCGTAATGCCGGTTGCCGCGACCAACTCCCACCCGAAATTGATATAGAAGATAATGCCAACCGCGATCAGTTCGATGGCAGTAGGGGCGATATTGAAGAGCAGGAAGTAAAGCATCGTGTCGATGCTCTTCGTGCCGCGTTCGATCGTCTTGGTGACTTCGCCCGTGCGCCGACCCAGATGGAATCGTAGGCTCAGGCGGTGCAAACGCCGGAATACATCCTGCGCTAGATTGAAGGTGGCGACCTGGCCGACCCGCTCGAACGCTATATTGCGCAGGTTATCGAATGCGACGCTTGTGAAGCGACCCAGCCCGTAGGCAAGGACCAGCGCGAGAGCGACCATCGCCGCCTCATTGCTCGGCACAGTCATCGCATCGACTGCATATTTATATGCAAACGGCAGGGATAGTGCGACCGCTTTCGCCGCAAGCACAAATCCCATCGCAGCGATAATGCGTCCCCGAAGCGATGGATTATCGCGCGGCCAAAGGTAAGGAAGGAAGCGTCTTAGCGTGAGCCAGCCATCAGCTTCGAGCGGGCGATTGTCTGCGGTATCCGGCGGCATTGCCTGACCCATGTGGGGGAGTGTGCGCGGTAGCGCAAGCTTGCAGCGGGTCTCTACTGGTCTAGGCGGGTGGCGTGATTGCCTTCGTAACGTATGCGGGCTCTGCGCGGCAGGTCGAACAGGATCTGCCGCTTGGTAAAATCAATCGCGACACGGTCAAACAGACGCAAATGCTGCATGCCCAATGACAAGACCGGCTTGTCTTGCAAGCCAAGCGCCTCGAACGCGGGCGTATCGGCGAATGTGATTGGCACGTTCGATACTTCTAGACCCTGAAACTCGATGCTGCGGGCATACGAAAGGTCGCTTAAGATAGAGGCGCCATTGACGTCGGTCGTCTTGACTTCCTGCGCGCGCTTGGCGCTGATCCGGCGTTGCAGAGCAAGGTTGCCCATGCTGGCCTGAGCCCCAGTGTCGACGATCACTGTTGCACGCACCCCTTCTATCAATGCGTCTGTAATCAGAAGCTGCCCCAGCTTGCTACGCGCACGGACGACGATCTCGAAACCTCGACGACCGAGATCCTCGTCAGCGTCAGCCATTGCGATCGTTTCTTCGCGAAAATCGATCAGGACGCGAAAGTCCTGCAAGGCATCCAGCCCAATAATACCATCTGCGCCGACATGGCGATGTTGGAGCACTGGTGCGGCAATATTGTGCAAAGTACGATCAGCCACTTCGAACCGGTCGAGTTCGACAAGATCAACTATCCGTCGGCTCGCCATGCCAACCACCATTGCTTCGCCGGCAGGGGGAAGAATGACGCCGCGCATAACGCGGTCTGTCACTGCGGTGGCCTGCGACCCGGTGTCGATCATGAAGTTGTATGGGCCAGCCCCGTCAATCTTCACAGGTATCGTATAGCGCAAGTTGTTGTCTTCATCGAGCGGGAGGATCGCGGTGCGCGGATCAGTCAGATCTGGCAGAAGGGGAGTCGTCGCAATGGGCGTTCGCTTTTGCGCATCGTCTGCGACTTGCGTCAGCGGCAATGCGGCTGCGGCAAGTCCCGCGGTTGCAAATGCGGTCCAGATAATATGCGACATGTCTTTGTCCCAGAAAGCACATCTACCAGACAAAGATCCCGGGCCCAAGTTCTGAACGAGTGAAGGGGGGGAATCGAGTCGATCAACTGCGCATCAACTTGGATTCGCAAAGCGATCCCCAGCCAGGGTCACTGGATTCAGTGTAAAAGGCAGCGATGAATCGTCGGGAATCCGGACTGCAACCGGATCTAACCTTGCAATTGCGCGTCACGACCCCACTTAGGTGTAGGAAAAATGGCCGTAAAAATGGCGGAAATCTGCGGTTATTTCGCTAGTGTGAAATAAAATTGCAAAAAGGCGTTGACCCGACTCAATGCCCCCCATATATGGCCTCTCACCGACGCGGCGCTGACGGTTTCACCGCCCACCAAGTTGGTCGCCAGACACAGACGGATAGCCGGTCCCCCGGTAGAAAAATCGGGGCTCCATTGCTGTCCGCCTTTTATTGTCTGGTTGGCTCTTTGACATCGTTAGTTTTTGATGAAGGGACATGTGGGCGACGGCGCCCGGTCCGGGGACCTCAAGGCTCCGGATACCGGTTAATTTAAGCCGATTGCCACATCCTTCCAGGCTCCACAGTCTGGTTGCGATGATGCATGTTCATTCGTATCCATTACGTTTGACAGTGCAGGTATCGGCTCCTTGATACTCTGGCTTGTTGGGCTGACAGGGCTTGCCCTGTGCTTGATAAGTTAGTTTCACAAACTTGAGAGTTTGATCCTGGCTCAGAACGAACGCTGGCGGCATGCCTAACACATGCAAGTCGAACGAACCCTTCGGGGTTAGTGGCGCACGGGTGCGTAACGCGTGGGAACCTGCCTTTAGGTTCGGAATAACTCAGAGAAATTTGAGCTAATACCGGATAATGTCTTCGGACCAAAGATTTATCGCCTTTAGATGGGCCCGCGTTAGATTAGATAGTTGGTGGGGTAATGGCCTACCAAGTCGACGATCTATAGCTGGTCTGAGAGGATGATCAGCCACACTGGGACTGAGACACGGCCCAGACTCCTACGGGAGGCAGCAGTGGGGAATATTGGACAATGGGCGAAAGCCTGATCCAGCAATG
>Ga0181577_10001532_pt1 | contig 18498 bp, 11 predicted proteins | sample 101ome_21_FD_132468 | JGI IMG/M metagenome (GOLD analysis project Ga0181577, IMG submission 132468) | Coastal salt marsh microbial communities from the Groves Creek Marsh, Skidaway Island, Georgia - 101413BT metaG (megahit assembly) | ecosystem: Environmental > Aquatic > Marine > Intertidal...
CGAAATAACGGCATCGAAAGACTCGCCAGTAGCCGCGAGGTCCTCCACGGTGGTTGCGCGATAGTCGATGTCGAGGCCGTTTTTTTCCGCATGGACCCGGGCGGTGCCGATGTTCTTTTCCGAAGCATCGATGGCGGTAACGGGAGCGCCCATGCGGGCCAGGGGTTCCGAGATCAGGCCGCCGCCGCAGCCGACGTCGAGGAATTTCAGCCCCTCGAACGGACGCAGGGATCGAGGATCGCGGCCGAAATGCGCGCACATCCGGTCGCGGATATACTGCAGGCGGACCGGGTTGAACCGGTGCAGCGGCCTGAATTTGCCGTCCGGATCCCACCATTCGTCGGCGATGGCGGAAAACCGGGCGACGTCCTCCGGGTCGATCGTCGTCGCGGCCTGCGGGGCGGTTGCGGCGGGCATGGCGGGTTTCCTTGCCTGTACTTGCCTGTAAAGGGTCTTCCGAGTATGTATGCGCCCGCGTCGCGCGGGGCAAGTAAGCCATACTCTCAAACACCGTTGAATCGGTCGGACGGGCGGTTTTCCGGGACCGGGTGCGACACTGCGGCGCAGATGAATTCGAGGAGCCTCCATGGCGCGTATCGTGCAGAAATTCGGCGGCACGTCGGTGGCCGATATCGACCGCATCAGGGCGGTGGCCCAGCGCGTGAAACGGTCGGTCGACGCGGGCGACGAAGTCGCCGTCGTGGTTTCCGCCATGGCGGGAACCACCAACCAGCTGGTTGAGTGGACGCGCGAAATATCGCCCATGCATGATGCCCGCGAATACGACGTCGTGGTCTCCGCCGGCGAGCAGATCACTGTCGGTCTGATGGCGATGGCGTTGCAGAATATCGGGGTCGATGCCCGGTCGTGGCTCGGCTGGCAGATTCCTATGGTGACCGACGACGTGCATGGCCGCGCGCGGATCGAGGACGTCAAGGCGGACGAAATCGTCCGCCGGTTCGGACAGGGCCAGGTGGCGGTGATGGCCGGTTTCCAGGGCATCGCCTCCGACAACCGCATCACCACGCTGGGGCGCGGCGGCTCGGATACGTCGGCGGTGGCGCTTGCCGCGGCGATCGATGCCGACCGGTGTGATATATTCACCGACGTAGACGGCATCTACACCAGCGATCCGCGCATCGTCACCCGCGCGCGCAAACTCGACCGGATCACATATGAAGAGATGCTGGAAATGGCGTCGCTCGGGGCCAAGGTGTTGCAGACGCGGTCCGTCGAGCTCGCCATGAACCACCGGGTCAGGCTGCAGGTGCTGTCGAGCTTTATCGACGCGCCCGGTACCCTGGTCGTAGATGAGGAAGAAATCGTGGAACAGGAAATCGTCAGCGGAATCGCCCATAGCGGCAACGAGGCCAAGATCACGCTGGTGCGCGTGCCCGACAATCCCGGCATCGCCGCCGCTATCTTCGGCCCGCTGGCGGAAGCCAGCATCAATGTCGACATGATCGTCCAGAACGTGTCCGAAGACGGCAAGGCGACCGACCTCACGTTTACGGTGCCGAAGGACGATCTCGCCCGCACGCTGGAAGTTCTCGGCGGCCAGAAGGAGAGGCTGGGGTTCGAACGCGTCGAGGCCGATCCCGACGTCGTCAAGATTTCCGTCGTCGGCGTCGGCATGCGCAGCCATGCGGGGGTCGCGCTACGCATGTTCAAGGCGCTGGCCGACAAGGGGATCAATATCCAGGTGATCTCCACCTCGGAAATAAAGATCAGCGTGCTGGTATCCGACGCCTATACCGAACTGGCGCTGCGGTCGCTTCACACGGCCTACGGGCTGGACGCGGTATAGGGGCGCCGGACATGGATATGATCTCGCCGCGCAAACAGCTCGATACGCTCTGGCAACGGGGCCGGGATTTTCTCGGCACCGAATACGCCATCCTGGGAGGGGCGATGACCTGGGTGTCGGAACGCAATCTCGTTTCCGCCCTGTCGAACGCGGGCGGATTCGGCGTGATCGCCTGCGGCGCGATGACGCCCGAGTTGCTGGATGGCGAGATCGTCGCCACCGCGGCGCTGACCGACAAGCCGTTCGGCGTGAACCTGATCACCATGCACCCGCAGCTGGACGAGCTGATCGACGTATGCCTGTCCCACAATGTCGGCCATATTATTCTGGCGGGCGGACTGCCCGGTGCGCCGGCCATCAAACGGGCGAAGGACGGTGGTGCGAAGGTCGTCTGTTTCGCGCCGACCCTCAGCCTAGCCAAGCGGCTGATCCGCCAGGGCGCCGATGCGCTGGTGATCGAGGGTGCGGAGGCCGGAGGCCATATCGGTCCGGTTGCGACCAGCATTCTGGCGCAGGAAATCCTGCCCCATATCGAAGACGTGCCGGTCTTTATCGCCGGCGGCATCGGACGCGGCGACGCGGTGCTGGCCTATCTGGAGATGGGAGCGTCCGGCTGTCAGCTCGGCACGCTGTTCGTCTGCGCGACCGAATCCATCGCGCACGAGAATTTCAAGAAGGCGTTCATCCGGGCGTCCGCCCGCGATGCCGTGCCGTCGGTCCAGCTCGACCCGCAGTTTCCGGTTATCCCGGTGCGCGCGTTGCAGAACGACGCGACACGGGAATTTCAGCAGACCCAGCGCGAGGTCATCGACGCGTTCGGTCGTGGCGAGGTCGATCAGACCGAAGCCCAGCTGAAGATCGAGCATTACTGGGCGGGCGCGCTGCGCCGCGCCGTAGTCGACGGCGATGTCGAAACCGGTTCGCTGATGGCGGGCCAGAGCGTCGGCATGGTCAAGGAAGAGAAACCCGTCGCAGATATCATCGCCGGACTTGTCGCCGAGGCCGTCGACGCCCTTGCGGCCCGGGAACAGGCCTCCGGCTGATGGACAAGCCCCGCGTCACCGGTCATCGCGAGGCGCTGCGCCGCCTCAGGCTGGTGATGGCGGGCTCGGGCTCGGCGGAGGAACGTCTCGCCGAAATCGTCCGCATCATCGCCGCCGAGATGGCCGCCGAAGTGTGTTCCGTCTATGTGCTGCGCGCGGGCAATATCCTCGAACTGTTCGCGACCGAGGGCCTCAATCCGGGGTCGGTGCACGTCACGCGTCTTCAGGTCGGCGAAGGCCTCGTCGGCACCATCGCGCTGACTGCGGCGCCCCTGAACCTGCCGGATGCACAGCGGCATCCCGATTTCAGCTATCGTCCCGAAACCGGCGAAGAAGCGTTCTCGTCGCTGCTCGGCGTTCCGATTATCCGCGGCGGCCGGGTGCGCGGCGTTCTCGTTATTCAGCACCGCGACCAGCGGACCTATTCGGAGGAGGAGTCCGAGGCGCTGGAGATCATCGCCACCGTGATCGCCGAGCTGATCGTCTCCGGCGAGCTGGTCAGGGAAGACGAACGATATCTGCCGGGCGACGGTCATGCCTTCCGGTCGGGCCGCATGGCGGGGCTGCGGGTGAACGAAGGCTTCGCCATCGGCGAAGCGGTGCTGCACGCGCCGAATATCAGCATCCGCCAGATATTCGCCGACGACATCGACGCCGAGCAAGACAGGCTGCGCGAAGCGATGACTGCCATGCACACGTCACTGGACGAATTGCTGTCGTCGTCCCGTCTGCACGAAGCCGGCGAACATCGCGAGGTCCTGGATACCTACCGGCGGTTTGCCGAAGACCGCGGCTGGTTGGGTCGGATCCGCGAAGGCATCGACAGCGGGCTGACCGCCGACGCCGCCGTCCAGCAGGTGCGCGAGGACACGGTCGCCCGCATGCGCAGCGCCAGCGATCCGTATATCCGAGAACGGTTGTCGGATCTGGAAGACATCGCCACCCGGCTGATGCTGCATCTGGGCGGCGAGGTGAAGACGCAGGATCTGCCCGACGACATCATTCTCGTGGCCCGCAATCCGGGCCCTGCCGAATTGCTGGACTACGACACCAGCCGTCTGCGGGGGCTGGTGACGGAGGAAGGGACGGCGACGTCGCATGTATCGATCATCGCCAGGGCGCTCGGCATTCCCGTGGTCGGCAAGGTCGAAGGGGTCATGCAGAACGTCGATCCCGGAGACCGGATCATCGTCGATGGCGACAACGCGCAGGTTTTTGTCCGGCCGTCCGACGACATCGAAGGTCACATGACGGAGACGCTGCGCGCCAGGGAACAGCGTCGGAGTCTCTATGCGTCGATGCGTGGATTGAAAACCGTGACGCGGGACGGCGTCGATGTTTCTCTCAACATCAATTGCGGCATTCTCGCCGACATGCAGTGGCTGGAGGAAACCGGCGCCGACGGGGTGGGGCTGTACCGGACGGAAATACCGTTCATGGTCCGGTCGTCGTTTCCCGATCTGACGCAGCAGACCGCAATCTACCGCGATGTGCTCGACAGGGCGGACGGCAAGCCGGTCCGTTTTCGCACCCTCGACGTCGGCGGCGACAAGCAGTTGCCTTACATGGATGTCAACGACGACCCTAATCCGGCGCTCGGTTGGCGGTCGATACGTGTCGGGCTGGACCGCCCGGGCATGTTGCGGCAGCAGCTGCGGTCGATGCTGCATGCGGCGGCCGGGCGCGATCTGTACGTCATGTTCCCGATGATCGCCGAAGTTGCTGAATTCAGGGCCGCCCAGCGGGTGCTGGAAATGGAACGTGCCCGCCTGGACAGACAGGGGATCGAACCGCCGGCCGCGGTAAGTGTGGGGGCCATGCTGGAAGTGCCCGGGCTGGTCTGGCAGCTCGACGCTTTGCTTCCCGATCTGGATTTCCTGTCGATCGGCAGCAACGACCTGTTCCAGTTCATGTTCGCGACCGACCGGGGCAATCCCCGGGTGTCCGATCGATATGACATTCTGTCGCCCGGCATGTTGTCGGTCATTCGAGATATCGTGGTCCGGTGCGATGCTGCGGGCGTGCCGGTGTCGTTGTGCGGCGAAATGGCGGGCCGGCCCATCGAGGCGATGACGCTTCTGGGACTCGGTGTCCGGTCGTTGTCTTTGTCGCCGTCCCTGTTCGGCGCGGTGAAAGCCATGACCCTGACCGTGGATGTTGCCGAACTCGGCGCTTACATCGAGACGCTTATCGCAGCGCCCGATCACAGTCTGCGGCGCAAATTAAGCGCCTATGCCCTGGATCATGGGGTCGTACTGGAATCTTCGAGAGTTGTTTCGAACGCAGTTTGACGTTGATATCCGATTGATTTCTTTGTTATTTCTCTCCCGCTTACGATGGGTAGGGCTACGGTAAGCGCGAATTTGTACTGGCGGCGGGATGCGAGAAACCGGCCGCGAGACGGAATTCGGGACCGACGCCCGGTCCGCTGCGCGTTGGGGGGACGCCTTATCATGAATGCGACGACGCCGGCCCAGACGGAAGAATTCGACGCCACCGAACTAGGCGCGATGATGCGCGAAATGCGCGAAAATCTCGGTCACGATCTAGAAAAGGTCGCCGATGATCTGCGCATACGGCTCGTATATCTTGAAGCGATCGAAACCGGGCGCCTCGGTGATCTGCCGGGCAACGCCTATGTCAGCGGCTTTCTTCGCGCTTATTCCGATTATCTCGGCCTCGACGGCGAGGAGATCGTCCGGCGTTTCAAGATGGCAGGCGCCGAGATCAGCAACCAGACGCAACTTCACCTGCCGTCGCCTGTTGAAGAGGGGCGGCTGCCGACGGCGTTCATCCTGATGGTCGCGGCCGTCATCGCGGCTGGCGCCTATGGCGGCTGGTACTATCTTTCATCGCAGGGCAGCGATCCGATGGAAACCGTGGCCAAACTGCCGAGCGAACTATCGGGGCTGGTCGAAGACGCCGCCAACCAGACGTCGCCCGCGCCGGTGCCCGCGCAGCAGGATTCTCGGGTGGAATCGACACAAGCCGTGCAAGCGCCGCAGACGGAAGACGCTCCGTCGGGCGCCCCGCAATCCGCGACAACGTCGGATGCGGTCCCTGCAGGGAACGCGGTGGCAGCCCCAGAGACGGCGACCGGATCGCCCGCAGCACCCGCGGATGCTCAATCCGGTGCCGTGGAGGCGAATACGCCGGCGGATACAGCCGAAGCGCCGATCACCCCCGACAGCCCCGAACAAAGATCTCCGCCTACGGCAAGCGAACCTGACCAGACGGCGGCGGCTCCCGCAGCCCCCGCCCAGCCTGAGACCCCGGCGGCGGAGACGACTGCCCCTGCTGTCGCTACAACCAGCACGGAAGCGCCGGAACCCGCACCTGCGCCGACGGCACGCGCAGAGCCCGTCGCCGAAACGCCACCGGCACCGGCGCCGGTTTCCGAACCCGCACCCGTGCCTGCTCCCGCTCCGACGGTGGTCGAAACACCGGTCCCTGCCGAAACACCGGACCAGACGGCCGCCGTTACACCGGCTCCCGCCCCGGCGCAACCGGCAAGCCGCATCCTGCCCGGCGATTCTCCCGACGTGGTTCGTATCGTGGTACGCGCCACCGCCGACAGCTATGTCGCCGTGAAGACGGCGGACGGGCAGCCCCTGTTCTCTCAATTGATGCGCCCGGGCGACAGCTACGAAGTGCCGTCGGGCGCCGACCTTGTGCTCGAAACCGGCAATGCCGGGGGGCTTCAGATATCAGTCGGCGACAGGCGTGTGCCCTCGCTCGGCCCCATGGGCCAGGTCCGGCGTAACATTCCGCTGGACGCCGAAGGGCTGTTGAGCGGCGCGAACTAGCGGTCAAACTGCGCCCTATGGCGTTGCCGGCGAATCGGCTATAACGCGCCACTCCGACACCTCGGTTTTCCGGCCCTTGAAATTCAGAATCTAAACATGGCGTCTCTTCAACCTGTCCGCGGCACGCACGATCTTCTCCCCGACGAGGCCCGGCGTGCGCGTCACGTAACGGATACCGGCCGATCCATTGCCGAATGCTACGGCTATGAAGAGGCCGCCACGCCGATCTTCGAGTTCAGCGAGGTGTTCGCCCGAACGCTCGGCGAAACGTCGGATATCGTTACCAAGGAGATGTACACCTTTACCGACAAGGGAGGCGACAGCATCACGCTGCGCCCGGAAGGGACCGCCGGAATCGCCCGGGCGCTGATCTCCGGCGGATTGAGCCAGAACCTGCCGCTGAAGTTCTTTTATGCGGGGCCGATGTTCCGCTACGAGCGTCCCCAGAAGGGTCGATTGCGCCAGTTTCATCAGATCGGCGTCGAACTGCTGGGGGTGGCGGACCCCGTCGGCGACGTCGAGGTGATCGCCCTCGGCGCTGCCATCCTCGACGCGCTGGGCGTGCAGGGAAACACCACGCTGGAACTGAACACCCTCGGTAACACCGAAAGCCGGGCGGCGTACCGGGATGTGCTGGTCGACTATTTCAGCGACCACCGGGCCGGTCTGTCCGCTGACAGTCAGGACCGCCTCGACCGTAACCCGCTGCGCATTCTCGATTCCAAGAACGAAGGCGACCGCGCCATCGTCGCCGGCGCGCCCGAATTCGACGACAGCCTGGATGCCGAATCGCGCGACTTCTTCGCAGAGGTCTGCGCCGGACTGGATGCGCTGGGCATCGCCTGGCAACGGAATTCGCGTCTGGTGCGCGGGCTGGATTATTACTGCCACACCGCGTTCGAATTCACGACCGATGCGCTCGGCGCGCAGAGCGCGGTGCTGGCGGGCGGGCGCTACGACGGTTTGGTGGAACAAATGGGCGGCCCGTCGACACCCGGCGTCGGCTGGGCGTCCGGCATCGAGCGTCTGTCGATGCTGATCGGCGACGGTCCCGCCAGAACACGGCCCATCGCGGTCGTCCCCCTGGGCGAAGCGGCCGAGGCAGTGGGCTTGCAGCTCACCGACCGGCTGCGTCGCGCCGGCATCGCCGTTGATCTGGGATATCGCGGAAAGATGAAGCAACGCATGAAACGCGCCAACAGCATCGATGCCCGCGCCGCTGTCATCATCGGCGACGACGAGCTCGAACAATCCTCGGCGACTGTCCGCGATCTCGATTCCGGAGAACAGGAACTGGTGCCGCTGGACGATCTCCAAGCCCGTCTCGAACAATTTCTGTAGCGAGCCAATGTCTGACGAGCGGACCCTCAGCCGTCTCGTCGTCGTTGGTGCCAGTCACCGGACCAGCTCCGAGACGACGCGCGACAGGCTTATCATTGCGGAAGAAGACCTTCCCGGTTTTCTGACCGCCATTCGCGCGGCCGGTTTCAGCGATGCGGTGGCGATGTCCACCTGTGCGCGCACAGAGATTTTCGGGCTTGCGCCGGAAACGGAAACTGCCCGCGCAGGCGCGATCGCGGCGCTGTCCAGGCTGGGCGGGTTCGACGCGGACGAGATCGAACCGCAGACCTACTTTCACGAGGCGGAGGATGCCTTGCGCCATCTGTTTCGGGTGTCCGCCTCCCTCGACAGTCCGGTCGTCGGAGAACCGGAAGTAACGGGTCAGTTTCGCGATGCGGTGCGGATCGCCGACGCAGGAAACTTTCTGGGGCCGGAACTCAACACAATCGTGCAGGCAGCCAACCGGACGGCCAAACGCGTGAGATCCGAAACGACGATAGGGCAGCGCCCCGTGTCGATGGCGGCCTGCGCGGTCCAGGTGGCGCGCGATGTCCAGGGCGATCTGTCGCGTGTCCGCGCGGTTCTTGTTACCGGCGGCGAGATGGGCGAACTGATCGCCGACCAGATGCGGGATGCCGGCCTGTCGCAGTTGACCGTCGTCGCCCGCAGCCGCGCCCGGGCAGAGATATCGGCACGCCGCTACGCATGCCACTTTTCAGCGCTGGACGAACTGACCGGCATGCTGGCGGATGCCGACATCGTGATCACGTCGATGGGTGCCGGACAGCATCTGTTCGGCACCGATAATGTATCGAAGGCGCTTGCCGCGCGCCGCCGCCGGCCGATGCTGTTCCTAGATGCCGCTATCCCTTCCGACGTGGATCCGGCGGTCAACGATCTTGACGGGGCGTTCGCCTATTCGCTGGACGACCTGGAACGGATCGCTCTGGAAGGCCGGTTCCAGCGTGACGAGGCGGCAGCGGAAGCGGAAGCGATCATCGAGACTGAGATGCGGGAGTATCTGCGGGCGGTGGCGGAGCGCGATGCAGTACCGGTTGTCTCTGCATTGCGGCAACATTTCGAACGCACCCGGCTGAACGTCCTGTCTGATATGGGCGGCGACGACCCGGCGGTCGATGAGGCAACGCGGCGGCTAACCAACCGTTTGCTGCATGACCCGTCCGAAACGCTGCGCAAGCTTGCGGCGGAAGACGTCGGTGCAGGGGCGGACGCCGAACGCCTGGTGAGACAATTGTTCGGCATCGCCGGCAAAGACGACAGCATGAAGGAGTAATCACGGTGAGCCTCGATGAAAGACTGGATCAGATCGTGTCCCGACATCAGGAGTTGTCGAACCTGATGTCGAGCGGCGACGGTGGCGATGCCGAGGAATTCGTGCGCATGTCGAAGGAATTTGCGGAACTCGATCCGGTCGTTGCCTGTATTGCCGAACTGCGCGATGCGCAGAGCGAAGCCGGCGACCTGGCGGAACTGATTGCCGATCCGGAAACGGACGCCGAAATGAAGACCCTGGCGCAGGAGGAGTTCCAGGAACTGACGGAACGCGTGCCGAAACTGGAAAAGAATCTTCAGATAATGCTGTTGCCTCGCGATGCCGCTGACGACAAGAACGCCATCCTCGAAGTCCGCGCCGGCACCGGCGGCGATGAAGCGGCGCTGTTCGCAGCCGATCTGCTGCGCATGTATCAGCGTTATGCCGACAAGAACCGTTGGAAGTTCGATATTCTCAGTTCATCCGATACGGGGATTGGCGGCATCAAGGAAGCATCCGTCGAAATCAGCGGCAAGGGGGTGTTTGCGCGGCTCAAGTACGAATCGGGCGTTCACCGGGTCCAGCGCGTGCCGGAAACCGAATCGGGGGGGCGTATCCATACCTCCGCCGCGACCGTCGCAGTGCTGCCGGAGGCCGAGGATGTGGACGTGGAAATCAACGACAGCGACCTCCGCATCGATACCTATCGGGCGCAGGGGGCAGGCGGTCAGCACGTCAACACGACGGACAGCGCCGTGCGGATCACCCATCTGCCGACCGGGATCGTCGTGCAGCAGCAGGACGAAAAATCGCAGCACAAGAACCGTGCCAAGGCGCTGAAGATTCTGCGGGCGCGTATCTACGATGCCGAACGCGAAGCCCAGGCGAACGCCCGGGCGGAAGACCGTCGCAACCAGATCGGGTCCGGCGACCGGTCGGAGCGTATTCGCACCTATAATTTTCCGCAGGGCCGTGTCTCCGATCACCGCATCAACCTGACCCTGCACAAACTGGAACGGGTGCTGGAAGGCGAGGCGTTGGACGAGATCATCGATGCGCTGACGGCCGAAGACCAGGCACAGAAACTGGCTGAGGTGACGTGACGTCCGCCGCGCACGATCTCAACACTGTTTTACGGCGTGCCGTTTCGGCGCTAATCGGCGCCGGTATCGAAGATGCCGCGACGGATGCCCGAATTCTGGCCTCCGCCGCTTTCGAGCTCAGCCGGGAAGACATGCTGCGCGATCCGGCGGCGACGCTGGATCCGGAAGCGGTGGACGCATTCGAGAAGACGATTGTCCGCCGGTCGGCGCACGAGCCTGTGTCGCGCATCCTGGGGAAACGCGAATTTCGCAGTCTGGACTTCGAGATCGGACCGGCGACTCTCGACCCGCGTCCCGACAGCGAAACGGTGGTCGAGGCGGTACTGGAATACGCTGCCGCGATGCAACCCGATCTCCGCATGCTGGATATCGGCACGGGGTCCGGGTGTCTGCTCCTGTCGGCACTTTACGAATTGCCGGCCGCCCGGGGGATCGGGACCGATATCGATCCGGATGCCGTGGCCTGTGCCCGGCGGAATGCGGCCGCCCTCGGGCTGTCCGCCCGGGCGATCTTTATGGAGACGCACTGGGCGAAAGGTGTGGACGGGACGTTCGATGTCGTCCTGTCCAACCCACCTTATATTCCGTCCGGCGATATCGCCGGCCTTGCGTCGGATGTGGCGCGGTACGATCCGGCGGCGGCGTTGGACGGCGGCCCCGACGGGCTGGATGCCTATCGCGCTCTGTCGGCTGTCGTCGGCCCCATCCTGACGCCGTCGGGTGTGGTCGTGCTCGAAATCGGCGCCGGGCAGGCGGGCGACGTCCAGGCGATCTTCGCGTCGGCAGGGTTCGGTCTGGCCGGAACGCGCAGGGACATCGCGGGGCACGACAGGGCCCTGGTTTTTTTTCGGATTGCACCGCCGAATGGTTAACGCGCGCTCCAAAAAAAGGGTTGGAAAGCGTCCGATTCCCGACTAGGGTGCCTTTGTCGGCGATGTGAAAAACACCGTTTTAACCGTCGGCTTGAAAACACCCTGCAAACCAAAGCCAATCTCCGAAATTCGGCTGCTGGCCGATGGATTTGGTAAGTCCATTGCAGTGCGGGGCGACAAAATCAGAATAGAAACGGACATGAAGGCGCTATGAGACAGGGCCAGAACAAAAATCGTATGAGAGGCCGGGGTAACGGCCGCAAGGGCGGAAATCCGCGTAATCAGTCATTCGAAAGCAACGGCCCCGACGTCAAGGTCCGCGGGAATGCGCAGCAGGTCGTCGAAAAGTACCTGACGCTGGCACGCGATGCCTCTTCGGCCGGCGACCGCATCAACGCCGAAAGCTACTATCAGTTTGCCGAACATTATTATCGTGTGATGAACGCGGCGAACGAACAGCAGCGCCAGCAGCAACAGCAGCAGCAAAATGCCGAGGCCGAGGGAGATTCTCAGCCGAACGGCGACGCGGCAGAAGCCGCCGAAACGTCCGACAACGACGGCAATCAGAATAACGGCCGGCGCCGCCGGAACGGTCGCGGCAACGGTCGGGGTAACAGCAACGGTGCCAGCGAAGAAGCTGCCGGCAAGTCGGACATAGCCGGCGACGAAGCGGCCCCGGCTTCCGAAGCGGCCCCCGCACCCGAAGCGGCCTCGGGCGAAGACGCGGGCGAAAAAGCCAGCGCCTGATCCGATCTACCGATTACCTCTCGGACCCCGACCCTAGGGTCCGTTGATCGCTATCGCCATAGATGCCCGGCTCAGCCCTGTCCCGGACGTGATCGGGGGGGCGAAGACGTCAGTCGGTGGCGACAGAGCCGTTGCCCGAAATTCCGGTTAACCCCGCATTAACCCGGCCTTAATGTGATATGGGCCAAAGTCGGGTATGCGGATGCCCGAATTCCGCCCGCAACGGGTCTTGTAAAATATCGATATTTTCCCATATCTGGTGAGGACGCCGGTTACCGGGTCCAAATAGACGCTCGCCGCCTCGCGGGAGCACTCGTCGCAATGTCTCACGATGGAGTTGCAGACAATGGAATTTGAGTCCTACACAGAAAGGGCGCGCGGTTTCGTGCAGGCTGCACAGACCTCGGCGCTCGCAAGCAATCACCAGCATTTCAAGCCGGAGCATCTGCTCAAGGTTCTTCTCGACGACAAGGAAGGCTTGGCGTCCAATCTGATCACCGCCGCCGGCGGCGATCCCGCGGTCGCGCGCAGCGAACTCGATGCCGCGCTTGCCAAGATTCCGAAAGTCGAAGGATCCGGCGCGACGCAGATATATCTGGCGCCTGAAACCGCCAAGCTTTTCGAAAGCGCGAAAGAAATCGCCGACAAGGCGGGTGACAGTTTCGTCACCGCCGAGCGCCTGCTGCTGGCGCTGACCATGGCGACCGGTACGCCGTCGGCTGCCGCCCTGTCCAAGGCCGGCATCACGCCGCAATCGCTGAACGCCGCGATCGAGGACGTGCGCAAAGGCCGCAAAGCCGACAGCGCCACCGCGGAGGATTCCTACGATGCGCTGAACAAATACGCGACGGACCAGACCGAGCGCGCGCGTGAAGGTAAGATCGACCCGGTCATCGGCCGGGACGAGGAAATCCGCCGTACCGTGCAGGTGCTGTCGCGGCGGACAAAGAACAATCCCGTCCTGATCGGCGAACCCGGGGTCGGCAAGACCGCCATCGCCGAAGGACTGGCGCAGCGCATCGTCAATGGCGACGTGCCGGAAAGCCTGCGGCGCAAGAAGCTGATGTCGCTGGACCTCGGCGCGCTGGTGGCGGGTGCGAAGTTCCGCGGCGAGTTCGAGGAACGCCTGAAAGCCGTGCTGCAGGAAATCACCGCCGAGGACGGCGAGATCATCCTGTTTATCGACGAGTTGCATACGCTGATCGGCGCCGGCGCGTCGGAAGGCGCCATGGATGCTTCCAACATGCTGAAACCGGCCCTGGCGCGCGGCGAACTGCACTGCATCGGCGCGACCACGCTGGACGAATACCGCAAGCATATCGAAAAGGATGCCGCGCTGGCGCGCCGGTTCCAGACGGTTCTGATCCAGGAACCGACGGTCGAGGATACGATCTCGATCCTGCGCGGGCTGAAGGAAAAATACGAAGTCCATCACGGCGTCCGTATCACCGACGGCGCGATCGTGGCGGCGGCGACGTTGTCGAACCGCTATATCACCGACCGGTTCCTGCCCGACAAGGCGATCGATCTGGTCGACGAGGCCTCGTCGCGCCTGCGCATGGTGGTGGATTCCAAGCCGGAGGAAATCGACGAGCTCGACCGGCGGATCATCCAGCTCAAGATCGAGCGCGAGGCGCTGAAAAAGGAATCCGACAAGGGGTCTCGCGAACGTCTTGAGAAACTTGAGGAAGAGCTGGCGGAGCTGGAAAACAAATCGGCCGAGCTGACCGAGATCTGGCAGGCGGAAAAGGAAACCCTGGCGGACTCCCAGAAGGTGAAGGAAGAACTCGAAGCCGCGCGGATGGCGCTCGAACGCGCCCAGCGCGACGGCGACCTGGCGAAGGCGGGCGAGCTTGCCTACGGCATCATTCCGGATCTTGAAAAGAAGCTGGCTGACGCGGCCGAGCATGACGGCGACGACGCCCGCATGCTGGACGAGGAAGTCACCGACAGCGATATCGCCTCCGTCGTTTCCCGCTGGACCGGTATCCCGGTGGACAAGATGCTGGAAGGCGAGCGTGAAAAACTGCTGCACATGGAGGAGATGCTCGGCGAACGGGTGATAGGTCAGGACGAAGCGGTCGTCGCGGTCAGCAATGCGGTGCGCCGCGCACGCGCTGGGCTTCAGGACCCGAACCGGCCGCTCGGCTCGTTCCTGTTCCTTGGCCCGACGGGCGTCGGCAAAACCGAACTGACCAAGGCGCTGGCGGCTTTTCTGTTCGATGACGAGACCGCGATGCAGCGGCTCGACATGTCGGAGTACATGGAAAAGCATTCCGTCGCCCGGCTGATCGGGGCGCCGCCCGGCTATGTCGGCTACGAGGAGGGCGGGGCGCTGACCGAAGCGGTACGCCGGCGACCTTATCAGGTGGTTCTGTTCGACGAGATCGAAAAAGCGCATCCGGACGTGTTCAACGTGCTCCTGCAGGTGCTGGACGACGGCCGTCTGACGGATGGACAGGGCCGAACGGTCGATTTCCGCAACACGCTGATCATCCTGACGTCTAACCTCGGCAGCGAAGTGCTGGCGCATCAGGCCGAGGGCGAAAGCGTCGATGCGGTGCGCGAACAGGTCATGGACGTGGTCCGAGGCGCGTTCCGGCCCGAGTTTCTGAACCGGCTGGACGAAACGCTGCTGTTCCACCGGCTGTCGCGCGAACACATGACCGGCATCGTCGACATCCAGCTCGACCGGCTGCGGGCGATGCTCGCCGACCGCAAGATCGCGCTGGAACTGGACGAGGCCGCGCTGACCTGGCTGGCGGATGCGGGCTACGATCCGGTCTACGGCGCCCGTCCGTTGAAACGGGTCATCCAGCGCAGCCTGCAGAACGCGCTGGCCACGATGATCCTCGAAGGCCGCATCGAAGACGGCGAGACGGTGACGGTCGGCGCCGGCGACGGCGGACTGATCATCAACGGCGCCGCCGTCGAGCAGATCGCGGCGGAGTAGTAGAAAGCCGGCTCAGGCTTTGGCGGTCACCCGGCCTCAGCGCTGGGTGATCGTCGTTTCTTTTTGGAGATCGGCGACCAGGGCGGCGATGTTGGCGCGCTTGGCTTCGAAGCGTGCGAAATCCTTGCGGCCCAGCTTGATGCCCGACGGCATCTTGATCGTCAGCGGGTTGACCTGGCGGCCGCCCGCGAGGATTTCGTAATGCAGATGCGGGCCGGTCGATCGGCCGGTGCTGCCGACATAGCCGATCACCTCGCCCTGTTTGACGCGGCTTCCCAGCGTCACGCCTTTCCTGAACCGGCTCATATGGGCGTAGGCAGAATTGAAGCCGCCGGCATGGCGGATGCGGATGTAATTGCCGTAGCCGCCCTTGCGACCGCGATAGGAAATCACGCCGTCGCCGGCGGCGTAGATCGGCGTACCGGTCGGCGCGGCGAAATCGACGCCGCGATGCATCTTCGTGTACCCCAGAACCGGGTGACGCCGCTTGCCGAAGCGGGACGACAACCGCGCGCCGTCGATTGGCGTGCGCAGCAGCGGACGCTTGGCGCTGCGGCCGCTGTCGTCGAAATAGTCGACCCTGCCGGGCTGCAGCTCGAACCGGTAAAGCGGTTTCGCGGCGCCGGACAGGACCATGCGGGCGTATATCACTTCGCCATGGCGAACGATCCGGCCGTCATCGTCGACAAACCGTTCGTAGGCGACTTCGAAGGCGTCGCCTTTCTGTATTTCGCGCTGGAAATCGACGTCCCAGCTGTAGATCCGGACCAGTTCCGCAAGCACGGATAACGGCACGTCTTGGTTCACCGCCGACTTGTACAGGCTTGAATTGATGGTGCCGCGGGCGAAGCTGATCTTGCGCGTCAGCGTACGCTTGGTCTCGAACGCGCGGAAGGATGTGGCCGCGTCGCGGCGCACGGCGACCTGTCGCACGACGCTGGGGTCGAGCTGCATTTCCTTCAGGTTGTCGTCCGGCGAGAACGTCAGACGGATTCGCTGTCCGACGCGCAGATCGCGGGGATCGTACACCGCGCGCAACGCACTGACCGCGTCATGGGCATCGTCGCGGGCAATGCCCGCCGACAGCATGATCGACATCAGGGTATCGCCGTTACGCACCTTCAGGCTGCGTTTCTTCTCGGCGGCGCGGACCGATTCCGCGGGGTCCGGCGCGACGGAGGCGAGGATCACTTCGGCCGACTGTTCCAGCGCCGGCGCGGTCTGAATATCCGTTTCTTCCACTGCTGCCATCGGCCCCGGAAACGCCGATACCCCGTTGCCGCCGGGCCCTGCAACGGCGCCCACGAACAGGCCGACGACCAGAACGCTCAGGGCGATCCGGATGGGACCGCACCCTTCGCGCCCGACATAGGAGAATGAGTCAGGGGTAAACGAATCGGATGCGTTCGAGTCAGAACGCGCGATCAGCGACGAGAAAAACGACACGCAGGCCTTCCGCCAGATGGATTAACAATGATTAACCGATACCGGATTGACCTTAACAAATCATTACCCCGATGTCCAGAAAGACGTTCAATATCAATACCTTTTGCCTTATTTTTAAACTCCAGACACAGATATTCCGACCTTCGGTATGGCGCCCGGTCTTGACCGGCCTGTGCGTGCACTAAATACTTTCCCCGCCATTCGGCCAAAAACCAGTCCTCCGGGGAGAAGATACCTTGTTCCACTCGGTCGAGAGCTTTCTGCGTCCGCAGACAATCGCCATTGTCGGCGCTTCCGAAACCGGCGGCGCCGGATGGCCCAAAGGGCTGTACGAAAACTTCGCGCATGAGAATTTTCCCGCGAAGGTCTACCTCGTAAATCCCCGCCGGGACGAACTGTGGGGTCAAAAGGTATATCCCGATTTCGCCTCTCTGCCCGAGACTATCGACCTGGCTGTCGTCATCATCCCCGCCGAAGCCATCCCGGATGTCCTGTCGGAAGCGGCGGACGCGGGGCTGCGCAATGCGCTGGTCTATGCCTCCCGGTTCGGCGAAGGCGGCGACGATGTCGGCGCGGAACGGGCCGCGGCGCTGCGCGAAATTTGCGACCGGACAGGGCTGCGGATCTCGGGGCCGAACTGCATGGGTGCGATTTCGTTGCCGGAACGGCTGCTGTTCTATCCGACGTCGCGGGTACGCGGACTGCCGCAGGGTTCGGTCGGCGTGGTGTTCCAGTCCGGCGGCACGTTCCAGTTCTGGCTCGAACAGGGTGCGGCGCGGGGCCTCGGCTATTCCTATGCGGTGTCCAGCGGCAACGAGCTCGACCTCGACATGGCCGACTACATCAATTTTCTGGTCGACGACGATCATACCAGCATCATCGCCTGCATGGCGGAAGGCGTGCGCCGGCCCGACGCGCTGATGGCGGCCGTCGAACGCGCCTTCGAAGCCGGCAAGCCCGTGCTGATGCTGAAGGTGGGACGCAGCGCGGCGGGTCAGGCCGCAGCGCAAAGCCATACCGGTGCGCTGGCGACGGACGATCATGTGTTTACCGCCATGTGCCGAAAGTACGGAGTGGTGCCGGTCGACACGCTGGACGAGCTGATCGAGATGAGCCTGGCCTTTTCTGCCGGCCGCCTGCCCAAGGGCGACCGCGTGGCGTTGGTCGGTTATTCGGGCGGGGCGAAAGGCCTGTTCCTGGATATCGCCGAGACCCAGGGTGTCTCCATGCCCGACTTCACGCCGGAGACGCAGGCACTTCTCCGCGAACATATCGATTCCGGGGTGCCGCCCAGCAATCCGCTGGACACCGGCGCCGGACTCGCCCGGCGGTTTCCCGAATTTACCGAGGTCGCGAAAATCGTGGCGCAGGATCCCAACATCGACATGATCTCGGTTCAGGGCCAGTTGCCGCTGGTCGAGGGTGCGGCCGGCGATCCCGACCTGTTCCGCCAGATCCGCGACAGTACGGATAAGCCCGTCGTCGCGCATAATCGCATGTCGCAGAACATCAACGATGCCGGCCGCGCGTTTCAGGATGCGGCCGGCATCCCGTTTCTTCAGCGCCTGCCGGAGGTTGTGTCCACGCTGAAGGCGCTTGCCGCCTATGCCGAACGCCGCCGCCGGGGGATAGCGAGATACGGGGCCGGTATGGCATCCGACGACCCCGATACACCCGTCGAGGACGTTCTGGCACGGTACGGAATTTCAGGTCCGAAATCGGCCTTCGCCGCCACCGCAAATGAGGTCGGTAAGACGGCTTCCGAACTCGGATTTCCCGTGGTTGTCAAAATCGTCTCTCCCCAGGCCGTCCACAAGACCGAAGTCGGCGGTGTCGCACTGAATATTTCGTCCGCGGAGGATGCCAATGACGCGGCGGCTGCGATGACGGAAAGACTGCACCGCGTGGAGCCCGGCGCCGAGATCGACGGATTTCTGATCCAGCGCATGGTCGACGGCCTCGAAGTCATCGCCGGCGTGCGGGACGATCCGCAATTCGGACCGGTTCTGGCGCTGGGCATCGGCGGCGTGATGGTCGAAGCCATGCGCGACGTGGCGTTCCGGCTGCTGCCCGTGACCGGGGCAGACGTGCGCGATATGATCGACGA
>Ga0181577_10001535_pt1 | contig 18485 bp, 23 predicted proteins | sample 101ome_21_FD_132468 | JGI IMG/M metagenome (GOLD analysis project Ga0181577, IMG submission 132468) | Coastal salt marsh microbial communities from the Groves Creek Marsh, Skidaway Island, Georgia - 101413BT metaG (megahit assembly) | ecosystem: Environmental > Aquatic > Marine > Intertidal...
AAGAAAGCGAGAATTTAGGCGGATTTGTGGAGGTTATAGAAAGGGGAGCGTTTGACAACGTATTAAATGATGATGTAAGAGCGCTTTTCAACCATCAAGATTGGGCAATCTTAGCCCGAACCGCAAGCGGGACGCTTGATATAGGAGTTGATAACGTTGGTTTGTGGTATAGGTTCGACAGCCCCGAAACGTCATTTGGGAATGATTTATTAGTAAGTGTTAGAAGAGGGGATATTTCACAAAGTTCATTCCAATTTATTGTTAACGATGATACGTGGACCCCCGAAACAAGGGAAGGTGAAACGATTTGGAAACGTTCTATTAAGGAGGTTAAAAGCCTTTTTGATGTAGCACCAGTAACTTTTCCGGCTTATTCCACGACTGAAGTAGTCGCGCGAAGCCTAAGCGAAGCAAAAGCGGCAAATACTCCTACACCAGAAACACAAACAGAACAAACGACAACCCAGGAACCAAACGAAGACAGCACAAAATTTATTGAACTCCGAAAACGCAAAATTCAAATTTTAAAACTTAAAAATCAAAATGTCCGTGCTCTTGCAGCCTAACGGACCAAATAAAACCAAAAATGGAAACAAAAGCACAACAGGCAATTGAATTAAGAAAAAAAGCAGGCGAAAACATTGATAAAATGTCTGCAATCACGGCGAAAGTCGAAAAAGAGGAAAGAAACTACACTGAAGAAGAAGACAAGCAGTACAAAACTTTGGAAAACGAGGTAGAAGGATTGCAAAAAAGAGCGGCAAGACTAGAAAAGCAAGCAGAACAGGAAGCAAGATCGCAAAAGCCAGTAGCTAAAACGGTAATCCCAGGCGAAGCAGGCGGTGCATCTGAAAAAAGAGAGAAACAAAAGCTCATTTCCCAATATAGATTTGCGAAAGTAATTAAGGCGCAAATGCCAAACGCCCCAAAATTGGATGGCATAGAAGAAGAAATGAGACAAGAAGCAGTAAGAGAAGCAAAGGAAGCAGGCGTACAGCTTGACCCTAAAGGAATTGCGGTTCCTGGTTTCTTTATGTCTGCAAACAAGCGATACCACAATTTAGGGACAATTGAAAGACGTGATTTAACCGTCGGGACCGATGCAGACGGTGGTTATACCGTAGCTACCGACTTAGGGGAACTTATTCCAGCTTTGCGCCCACGATTGAAAACGATTGAACTCGGGGCAACCCTTTTAAGCGGATTGACTGGCAATTTGGACATCCCAAGACAAACGGCGGTAGCTTCTGCAAGTTGGAAAGCTGAAAACGCGGCGAGTGACGAAAGCGACGCGACGTTTGATAAAATCTCTCTTACTCCAAACCGTTTGACGGCATTTACCGATGTTAGTAATACTTTACTAACTCAGTCGGACGCAGTGACCGAAGCGTTTGTAAGAAGAGATTTAGAAATTGCGGTTCAAACTGCATTAGATTTAGCAGCCATAAACGGTAGTGGTACCGCTCCAGAACCAAAAGGTATTTTGAACTATTCGGGTATTGGCTCAGTAGCAGGCGGCACCAATGGAGCAGCGCCAACACTTGCCCACATTATAGACCTTGAATCTGAAATCGCAATTGATAACGCCGATGTGATAAATATGGCTTATCTCACTACTCCAGGCGTTCGCGGTAAATTGAAAAAGACCGTTTTAGACGCTGGGTCTGGTTTCTTCATTTGGCAAGGAATGGAATTAAACGGGTATGGTGCTCACATTAGCACGCAAGTACCAAGTGATTTGACAAAAGGTAGTGGAACCGATCTACACGCCATTATTTTTGGGAACTGGCAAGACTTGTTAATTGGACAGTGGGGCGGTGTTAATATTTTGGTTAATCCTTACACCCGCGCGAAAGAAGATATTGTTGAGGTTGTTGTACATTCTTATTGGGATGTAGACCTAAGACACGAAGAATCATTTGCAGCGATGAAAGACGCTGATATTTCGTAATTAAAAAATAATGATTAAGCCGGCTAAAAACCGGCTTAATTTCAATCCAAATATTATGACAATTATTTTTGAGAAAAGCCCTACCGCAGTTTTTGGACTTGGTTACCATCCAGGCGAGAAAGCCGATACCAAAAGCTTCAGTAAGGAACTTTTACAAAAATTGCTAGATGGCGGCTTTGCAAAAGTGGTAAAAGGAACGAAGAGAGAAAGCGCAAAATCAAAGCAAGCTAAAGAACTCGGATAATGCCAGCAAAAGACCCACATAGTAATTTCAGTAGATTTAATCACGGCGAAGCTTTAAACGCTCAGTTAGGACAAAACGGTTTTGAAGTGATTAACGATACCAGCGCAAACACTGCCGGGTATTTTGCGATCCAGGTTCTTGCTGATTGTGTTTTTTCTGCTATGACTGCCACAAATACGACGTTTGATTTTAGCGCGGTAACTTTTCCTACTGGTCAAATCGTTTTTGGAAACATTGAGTCTTTTACCTTGACTTCGGGAACGGTAATAGCTTATAAATCCGGTGTACCGGCTTGATAGATGTCTTGGAAAGTCACAACACAACCAACAGTTGAACCGATAACAACGGCAGAAGCTAAAACCCACCTAAAAGTAGATGGGAGCGACGAGGATGAGTTAATAGATGGGTATATCGCAGCGGCTAGGCAATGGGTTGAAAATTACACAAGTCAAAAGCTGGTTACACAAACAGTGCAACAGGTTTTTGAAAGTTTTCCTACTGATTGCCTGGAATTAAGGGTAAAACCTATACAATCCGTTTCTTCAGTGGGCTATGTTGACACGGCGGGTGATTCTCAAACTTGGAGTAGTGCCGAATATGTAACCGACTTAATCAGCAATCCCGCGCGAATAGCTCCAGGTATAGAAAAAGAATACCCGAGCACCGGCGACCAAATAAATGCGATAACGGTGACTTATGTAGTGGGTTATGGACTCGCCGCATCAGTTCCCGAGCGTTTTAAAAATGCTATTAAACTACTCGTTGGCGAAATGTACGAAAACAGGCAAAACAGCGTAAAAAAACTACCTACAGCGGTAGAATGCTTGCTAATGAATGATATTGATTTGACGTGAGTTTAAAAGCACAAATACAAATTGGAGAACTTAGGGACCGGGTAGGAATCAAGCAACCGACACCAACGCAAACCGCGTCCGGCTCTATTGAAAATAGTTGGGCGACACTTGCGACAGTTTGGGCAAAAGTAGAAGAGACAAGCGGACAGGAAGCAGAGAGAGGAGACCGAGAAACCGCATTTACAAAAACGGTTTTTACAGTTCGCCACGACTCTAATACATCCCAAATAAAAAAGACCTGGAAACTTGAATTTAAATCTAATTTGTACGAAGTAACCGCAATTTTAAGAGTCGGCAATATTGACCGATTTCTAAAAATTGAAACCTTGTTAAAAGAATAATGCCAACGCAAATCGAAATAGAAGTAGCTCAGGCAGTAAAAAAACTACATTCTTTAAGGAAAGAATTAAGTAAGCGAGAATTACAAAAACCTTTAAGAGAAAGCGCCCGGATATTGGTAAAAGAGGCTCGTAGTAATATTCCAAAACACACAAAGCCGCACCACCGATACGGGACCTCAAAAGTGGTAGGTAAGATTAGAGCGCCAAAAGGGTTTGGTAGAATTGTGGCTACTTACTATCCCGGAAATTTACGCCGGTCCTTGCAAATCTTGACTTTTCGAAAGTCTAAAAACGTATTTGTAGGATTTAAGGCAAGACGGGGCGCAAGTTCAAAAGGAACTTTTAAAGGGCGAAAGTTCGACGGCTATTACGCTGTAATGAAATTAGAACTCGGACAAGCGCCACTTAGACGGGCGGTAAATTCGACTAAAACGGCAATGGCTCAGGATATTATAACGCGAGTGACAAAATTGACTCAAAGAGCAGTAAATAAACTATGATTGCAAAAGGCATTTTTTCAATACTTAGCGGTGACAGTACACTAACTGCAATTGTAGGCACTCGAATTTATCCAGTAATAGCGCCACAATCGGAAACTTTGCCGGATAACTACATAGTTTTTAAAGAAATTGCTAATAATCCAAGAGACACTAAAAGCGGTGTTTCTGAATTAGATACAATTAGATTACAAATAGAAAGTTGGTCTGATAAACACGATGAAATGGAAACGATAGACCAGCGAATCCGGGATTTATTGGATAGATACACCGGAACCGCAAACACGGTCAATTTTGATTCATTTCAATTTTTAACTTTTTCACAAATGTATGATTGGGAGGTTGAAAAATTTGTCAAAGCTTCTGATTATAACGTAAGAGTTCACAGATAATGGAATTAATTTTAATCAAAGAATTAAAAAACTCAGCCGGCAGAATTTTAAAGCCTGGACAGGTGGGCGAATGGGATAACGAAACGAGTAGGAATCTATTGAAAAGCAAAACCGCAATTGAGTACAATTCCACAATTCACAAACCATACCAAAAAGGTGCCTTTGTAGATTTGGCGAAGATGGAAAAAGACGCCGCCAAAACTACCAAGAAACCAAATGAAAATACTAAAACAGAAAATAACTAATAATGGCAAGTACTGGACATATTAACGCGACCTTATTTGGTCTTTATGATGGTGGTACAAAAATAGCCTACGCCACCGACGTACAATTTGAGGCTACTTCAGACATGATTGAAACCACTACAAAAGATAGTGGCGGCGATGCTGAATTTATACCAGGAAAGCGCAGTTTTTCCGGTTCAATTGGCATCTTATTTAGAGAAGACGCGGCACACGGATACTTAGACCTTTTTACAAAGCAGCAAGCTGGAACGGCTATTACTGCAAAATGGTCAACCGCTGTCACTGGCGACAAGTATGAACAAGGAACCGTCTACATTACTTCCATTTCTCGGGGCGGTGGTTTTGAATCTACTTTTGACGCTTCGATAAGCTTTCAAGGTAGCGGGCAAATAACTCACGGAACAGAAACATAATTTTTGATTTAGGAACTAAATTATATAAAGGGATAGGGTTAAAATCCTATCCCTTTTCTTTTTAAAAGCGACATTTAAAAATGACAACAATCGACTTAAACGGTACTAGATACCCCGTACTTTACACCTTTGGAGCAATCCGAAAAATTAGGAGAAAGGTGAAAGAATTAGGTTTGACTTTTACAGACAGTGAGGAAGAAGGAAAAGAAGAGGAACACGGCGACAGCCTGGAAATTTTACCGCTTCAGGTATTTTACGGGATAGAAGCAGCCTACAAAAGAGAAAAAAAGGAAATCAATTTTACTTTTATAGATATAGAAGAAATGATTGACGATCTAGACTTTGGTAAAGCTATTAATATCATTGAAACTGTGGCAAATGAAATGACAAGTTCGCTACAAGAAAGCAAAACGGAAAAAAACTTAAACCGCTCACGGAAAGTGAAATCTTAAAAAAGGCTTTTGGTGAGCTGGGTTTATCCCCTACGGAATTTGAAGAATTAACACCCTATGAATTCCAGTTAAAATTGCAGGGCTTTTACGAGTTTCAAGAAAGTTTGCAGCAGAGAGAATGGGAGCGTACAAGATGGCAAACGGTACGACTATTACAACCGCACAGAAAGAAAGGACAAACACTTGAAGCAAAAGACTTGATTGTTTTTCCCTGGGAAAAAGAAATCAATACAGGAGAGCAAAAAGTAAAAAGACTTTCACCGGCAGAAGTTGATAAAATGTTTGAAGGTATGGACGCCGACTATTTTAAAAACTTAAAAAAAGGCAGTGGCAAGACTAGCGGAACTTAACGTATTAATTGGGGCAAAAATTGAAGCACTCGAGAAAGGACTTTCCAAAGCAGAAAGAAAATTAAAACGCTCTGCTAGGAAGTTCAATGAAATGGGCGACAATATGACCAATGCGATCACTATTCCGGTCGCTGGCTTTGTTGGTCGCTCTATCCAATTGTTCGACCGTCAAGCACAAGCCATTGCCCAGGTTAACGCCGGTTTAGAATCTACAGCAGCAAGCGCGGGACATTCTAGCGAAGCTTTGCAAGATATGGCGGCAGGATTGCAGGACGTTTCAACCTATGGCGACGAAGAGATTTTAAGTAAAGTAACCGCGCAGCTTTTGACATTTACGCAAATCACCGAGGAACGATTTCCCAGGGCGCAAAAAGCGATCTTAGATGTTAGCGCAAGATTGGGCAATGATTTACAATCAAGTGCTATGCAAGTAGCAAAGGCACTAAACGATCCAGTCGCAAACCTGGGAGCACTCACAAAAGCAGGCATCCAATTTTCAGACGGGCAAAAAGAAGTCATAAAAAGCCTAGTAGAAACCAACCGGATAGCAGAAGCACAAGGAATTATTTTAACGGAACTCGAAAACCAGTTTGGCGGCTCTGCTGAAGCAGCAGCAAAAGCCGGTTTAGGACCAATTAAACAGTTTAATAACTCCTTGGGTGATATGATGGAGACCGTAGGTGCCGCCGTTTTACCTTCCTTAACTTCTTTTGTTCAAAAAATTACCGAACTATTTAAACGGTTTGACCAATTAGACGAAAGCACCAAGAAGAACATTATTAAAATAGGTCTTTTTGCCGCTGCCATTGGTCCCGCTCTTAAAATAGTCGGAATGTTTAAAACTGGACTCGCCACCGCAGCCGGTTTAATAAAGTTAGTGACGGGACTGACTAAGAGTTGGGGAGTCGTGCAAGCTGCAATTAATGTTTTATTGAATGCAAACCCCATAGGAATAGTAATTACAGCAGTGGCGGCACTAAGTGCAGGCATTGCCATTGCGCATAAAAAATCTCAAAAGTTCCGGGCGGTTTTATTAGGACTTGGAAGAGTAGCCAAAGAGGTTTGGTCCATTATAAAGGAAACTGTTCAAAATTTTATCGCTGGTTTTCAATCGCTGAAGGATGGTAATTTCAAACAAGCTTTTGCAGACTTTAGTAAAGCAATGGTAAACGCCAACCCGGTAACCTTAGCACTAGCACAAGGTAAAAGACTCGGGAACGCTTACCGGGAAGGGTACAAAGAGGAAATGTCCAAAATCCCGGACGATGTACAAGAGCAAGCCAAACAAATAAACAAATCAATAGCAAAAGCCGGAAGTTCGATAGATGTAAGCGCATTTAGTTCTAATAAACCGGCGAGCGCGTCAAGTGGCGGCGGAAAAGCTAAAAAACCAAGTGAGGGGAAAGGATTAGGAGAATTCACACAAAAAGCGACAGAAGCCGAAATAATAGCCGCAAAACTCGCCGACACGTTACGAAATGCAGACGCGGCAGGCATTGAACTTGACAACTCTTTTAAATTAATTGGAAGTTCTCAGGAAAAGTTAAAAACCAACTTTTCAAACCTGAAAACGCCAATGGACGAACTAGTACAAAAGTTTGATGTAATTAACAATAAAGGAATTATTTTAGGAAGTGGTTTTGATGTGACAAAAGAGAAGCTGAATATATTAAAAGGCACAATCATAGGACTAATTGAAGAAGGGTATAGCCCTATGTCTTCAACTATCCAAAATATGATTTTAATGCAGCAGCAACTACAAGAGCAAATGGTAGTTTCCCAGGAAGGATTTTTAAGCCTTACCGAAATGGCGGCAAAATTGGGCGAGTCTGGTAAATTGATACAAAAGGGAGTAGGTGCAGCTTTCCAAGATTTAATCGGATTACTAGACCGGGGCGAAACATCTTATAAAAAATTAGGACAAGCAGCGATCCAGGCGGCTAAAAAAGAAATAGGCGCCGCCATTCGCGTAGGAGTTGCAAATGCTATAAAACGAGCGCTTACAGACGTTCCCTACCCTTTCAATTTAATTTTAGCAGGAACCGCAGGAATAGCAGCGCAAGCCCTATTTAATAAAGCGATTAGCTCTATTAGTATTCCTGCATTCGCTGAAGGTGGTCTAGCCTATGGTCCAATGCTTGCGATAGTGGGCGACAATCCAGGCGCAAGAACAGACCCCGAGGTAATTAGCCCACTTTCCAAATTAAAGGATATGATAGGCAATAGCGGCGCCCCGGCAAATGTAAATTTAGACGGTCGGTTTGTGCTAAAAGGTAGGGATTTATTGCTAACAGTAGAAAAAGCGCAACAGGACCAAATGCGTACAAAAGGAGTTTAAAACCGTTTGAGTGTATTGTTCACCACTCAAGCGCTTTTAAATATAGTGTTTAGGCGGGGCGCAAAGTAGGAGTTTGCGCCCCATTTTACACAAAAGCGACATGAAAAAAGCAACGGTTTTAATACAAAAAGAGGTAAAGAAAACTATACCGCTAAAAGACTCTTTGACACATTTGGAAAAATGCTTAATAGTTGAACCGAGAAGACTTGCCCGAGTAGATGACCTTAATCTATTCAACACCTTTTTAGTAGAAATTGACGGGCGGTATAAAGCCGCTTACTTCTCAGGAAAAACCGTGAACTTTTATTATTTTCAATTGTCAGGCGCAAGTAAACCGCTTCCCCCTTTTCCTTCGCTTGATAATGTTTACTTATTATAATCCTATACTATGACAACAGCGGCAGAAAAAATAATACATCGAGGTTTTGAAATTAAATACACTATTGATTTACAAGGAAATTACATGTACTACCAAATATTTTATCCAAATGGGCGAAGCTATAAGCCTGGGCGGTTTAATTTAACTCAAAAGGCAGCGCATGTTTATTTGAATGAATTAAAAAGACAAATTGACAATTTCTTGGACGTATAAGAATTGGGGTTAAGCCCTTTTAGGGCTACGGTTCATATTTAGCGCGTTCGAAGGGGACGCGCTAATTTTAAAAACTTGATAGAATTTGACATTATATTTTACAAACGTCCTCTTAGGGGACGTTTGATTAAATTGAAATAAATTTGACAACAACATATTATTAATTTATATTTGCAATCCCGACGAAAATATATTTACTCATTTTATTACTTACTAATAAGATTTAAGGAATTAATTAAGCAAAATATTTGCTAGGTCGCTCGCCTTCCTTTAAATACTTATTTGTATTCGAGTAAATATCTTTTCGTCGAGATACGGGCGGCGACCTTTTTTTTTGTTTAATTAACTTGTATCTCGATGTTATTAAAAATAAACTACCGTCAAGGCGTCCCCGTTATTGATAGCCGAATAGTAGCGCATCGTTTAGGATTCTTACATCGGCAATGGCTCCGGCGCAAATTAGATTCTTACCAAGAAACAATAGAACACCATTTTGGGAAACTTAATTTTGAAGAGGAGCACAGCGGCGCGGGTGGGCAACCTGTAAAATACGCCCTGCTTACCCAGGAGCAAGCCGAATTTTTCACCCTTCTTTCCCGAAACAATAGGCGAGTTGTAGAGTTTAAAGCCGAACTAATAAAGGCTTTTTCTAAAGCTCGCAGCCTTTCAAAGTCAATTCAAATTAACAAACAAGAATGGTTTGTTCCTTCAATTAGCTTTTCAAAAGTTCAGGCTATGCGGAATAATTACGGCGCGGCAAAAGGAGCGGCAGACGGTGCCTATTTTTACTCTCTAATGGGAAGAACAAAAGCCGCTCAGGAGTCGCACGATATGGCATTGGATTTTTTTACAATGGGAAATATTTATTTTGAAGAAATTAAAGAAGATTTAAGTAGTTCTATTCATAGTATTGATTTTTAGTGGCTGAAATTCAGCCACTTTTTTTCAAAAAAAAACATATTATGGCAAAAGCACATACACAACAGTACGCCGCTTTCCTCCTGAAATATTCTCAGGTAGTCGCCGGCTTTAAAAAATTAGAAGGTTGGAAAAAAAGAAATGAGTTTAACCAAATGCTTGCGCAAGCTTTATTTAACTTGCTCTCTGTCCGATCTTTGTTATCGCATACCCTTTTTAATAATTTTGACGCCAATTTCCAACCCCTACCCTTTAGAGATTATTTCTATTCCTCTGTAGTAGAAAAAGAGGACCAACGTTTTGTTTTTTTAACCAATGACAATACGCAATACAAAAAGGTGACAGACGTCACCAAAAAAGAGGGAATTTTAGCAATAATTGAATGGCTGAACGACACCCTAAAAGAATTCCAAGATATTAGCATTGAACCGGATAACGACCATTTAAAACCGCTTGCAAGTAGTATTGAGATTCATTTAATCCTATGCAAAGAATACTTGAATGAGGTTATTAAAGAAATTGAACAGCAAGAAAAAGCAGATTTAGAAACAACCATTAAAGAAAGCGAATAACTTTTTCCGATTATTGATAAGTAGATTTAGGGAGTGCATAAAAATGCGCCCCCTTTTTTTTGTTAGAACCTTTTCCCTATTTCCTACCTTTTCTCACTTACCTTGTCTAAAAATTTGGCACCAAAACCACTTTAAAACCACCATGTATAAAATCCTATGGACGACTTTAATTTTTATTCAAAACTTGCTGAATATACAATAGTATTTACATTGTTAGCCTTTGCAAATGTTATGATTTATAGGCATTTCATGCAAAGAATTAAAAATCTTGAAAGCAAGATTGAAAAACTGGAAGCGCAAAAGGAAGCAAAGACAGAAGCGATCATAAAAATAAACGCTGAATACTACACCCTTTTGGAGAGAATGACAAATTTAAGCGAGCAACTAATGGCAGAGTTTGACAATGTGGGGATCGGTTTGAAAACAGAGATAAAAGCACTAGCAAGGGAAGTAAAGGACTTTATTAAGCTTACACTATTGGAACATAAACAGACAAACGCTAAAAAATGACAAACGCAGCACTAACACAAAGTAAAAACCGCGCAATAAATGGTTTATCTGCATTTATGTTTAGAGAGTTTTTCAAGGCCTATTTTGATAGTAATTTGGTTCTAAGGTGCATTTTAAACATTAGTGGGGAATTTGAACTGTTAAATGGTGCCTGGGAAAGGGAATTGAAAATTCCAACAATAGAACTAACAAAAAGGAAAGTAATAGATTTTATTCACCCGGACGATATAGAAGCGACCAAAGCAGAATTTAAAGAAATTCTAAAAGGAAGAGAAACAAAGTGTTTTATAAATAGACACAAAAACATTAAAGGCGGTTACACTGCTCTTGAATGGACCGCCAAATTATCAAACGACAAAAAACACATTTTCGCCGACGCTCGAGTTGTGCGAAAATGTATTACCGATGAAAACCTACCATGTATGTGCAGTCATAACGAGCGAAATCATTGTTATAGAAATCCTAATAACAAACGGCTTAAAAATTTGATGCAATTATTGGACTAGGTTTAAATATTTCTTCAACCAATAAATTTTACATTATGGCAACAAGCGGCATTCTAACAGATCCTACCCAAACGCACGACGCAGGAAAAGGCGCCGTTTCCGTATTGGAAGCATTAGCAAAAATTTTCAAAGACAAAAAAATTAAAGGTGACGATATAGTTCACCTTTTTTCACCAGTTAGAGCAGTCCAAGACGCGGTGGAAGGTATCGACGAAGTAGGTGAAGAACTTGCGACTATGACGAATGAGCAAAGCGAGGGCATTAACGATACTTTGCGCACATTGGTTTTAGAGGACAAAGAAACCGAACAGGACGCACAAGAAATCTTAATTGGAGTCAAGGCAATAGCGCGACTCATTTGCAGAACTACAAAGAAGGAAGACATTGAAACCACAAGCGACGGCTTACCAGAAAACGTAAATGTCGCTTAAAATAGGTATCGTAACACCTATTGTTTTTGCGCGATCCTTGTTTATCCGATAAATAAGGATTGCTTTTTTAAAGGATTAAAAATGGCTATTAGATTAAAAACAGAATTTAACACAGTTTTTGACAGCGCCTATAAAGTAGAAATTGATGATACGGACTATGTAGGAAGTGTGATAGATTTCACAACAGCGGGCGAAGGTTTTACTCTTGAGTACCAAGGGCAAAATGAAGGTCGTTTTAATCCGATCCTTTCTTCCTATCTTACAATTTTTATGGTGATCCAAAATAGCGACCATGAAACATTTTTAATGGATTTAGGAGCAGCAGAGGAAGGAAGATTTAAAATAAAAGTAACACGAAGTGGTGCTATTGTGTGGGTGGGAGAAGTCCTAATGGATATAGTAGAAGAAATGGACACAAGTCCAAACCGTGTTTTTTCAATTTCTTGTGTTGATGGCTTAGGCAAACTTTCCCAAGTCGATTATAACAACAGCGGTAGCGCCTATTCTGGAACCGCAACGCTTTTAGACCATCTTTATAACATTATCAACAAAACCAATATTCCCTACTTTTACACTACAGAAAATTTTTTAAAGGTAGTGTGTAATTGGTATGATGACGCTCACCCATACGCGGCGACCTTAGACCCTTTAACCCTTACAAGAGTCGCACACAAAGTATTTTACAGGACTGACAAACTTGGCAATAAAAAGTATATGAGCTGCTACCAAGTGTTAAAGAACTTAGCTCAGCTAATGGGTGCAAAGTTTTATATGTCCGGTGGTACTTTGAGATTTGAGCAAATAAACGAAAGGAAAGACACGCAATTCACCGAGCACATATACGACAAAGCAGGCACCAAACTTTCAACAACAACGACAGCCAGTAACGAAGTAACTATAAACCAATCTTCCAGCTTTGCCAGAAAGACGCAAGGTAGATTTACCAATTTTCCAGCATTAAAAAAAGTAGAGCTATTTTACAAGCATGAAAAGGTAGAAAACCTACTCGAGGGGACAACTTGGGATAATACCTCACACGTAAATTTTGAGGTCGGCGATTTTCAAAATGAACCAACAAATTTTATTTTTAGTGGAAACCTTTATTTTAAAACTACATCCACCTTAAATGAAGGCGATGGAGTGAATTTTAGAGGTGCTTTCCGCATAAAATTCAAGTGGGGCACATATTGGTATAGCCGGGATGCAATAAACAACAATGGTACTATTTCTTTTAGTAATCATTTTTGGTCAAGCTCAGAGGATTACTACGAAATATCATCGCAATTTATTAATCAATTTATTGACTACGACCCAGGCGGCAACAATACTTTTGAGGAAAGCCGAATTATAAGCATAGCATTTGAAACGCCCGCACTTAGTTTGGTTCAACAGTCAGGGACAAACACACTAGATGTTGATATAGAATTAGTAAATCTTTTAGACCTTAACGGTGCCGCAGTAGATAGTAATGTGGTGAGTTTAGATGAATGGACGATCACCGATGCGTCATTGACGATTAAAGAAGGAAGCAGCAGCATAGAGGGCGGGCGCATATATTCAGTAAGCAATTCTAGTAATGCGGGTAATACAAAAGAATTTAGATTTGAAACCGTCTTTGCAGATGGTCCGACCGCAAATAGTCCTGGACGTTTGGAAGTTTACAACGGTAGCAGCTGGGAGAATTCCAGCGCATGGAAAATAGACGATACCGGCGATGCTTATAAAATCCAAGAGCTTGTAATACGAGAAATACTATCTGGGCAAACAGTCCCGGTAAAAAAATACAACGGAACGATAAGAGGTAAAATAGATGCGTTTAGTCGTTTAGGTTTTGACGGTTCCAAGTGGTTATTTATTGGTGGCAGTTTTACGGCTAATTCTGAAGAATGGTCTGGCGAGTGGTTTCATATTGCTATTGATGATACGGGTGTAGTAATTGACCCCGAGGAACCCGTACCAACCGCAAATCCACCACTAGGAAATGATACGAGTGGCGGCGATAGTGGTTTGTCGGGTGGTGGTTCTCCCAATGGTGCGGTTCCAGCTGGCACAAGCGTAGGGGTAGTATCAACCGGAATAACTTCAGGAACAAACATTAATCAAATAGTTATTAGTCCCACTGGCAACAATGGAGTAATAAGTACAGGAACCGTTTTTCAGGTGGTTTCCGCTGAAACGGGTGTTATTCAAACATTTACGAGTACAGGGACGGTCTATGGCGGCGACAACACTATAAATGTACAATCTACTACATTAACGGATGCAATTGGTCCGGGTAGTCAAATAGTAATACCCACCAGTTCCCTAAGTACTCAAAGCGATTTTAACGAAGTTTTTGAGAAAAATAACGCCATTTCACATTTATTAGTTGCCGATGACATTACATTGGACACCGCAGAGAATGCCGGAAATGGTAGCACTGCGGGTATCGTATTTAATGGAGATGGAATAAAGGCTTATAATGATAGTTCGTCTTCTCCGGTTACTGAAATTTCACACAACGACGGCACCCTTACAACAGATTCCTTAAATCTAAATACCCAAACATCCGAACCTACTAATGAGGGGCAACTTCTTTATAAAGACAATCGACTAAAATACTATGACGGGACAAGCGTCAAAACGGTCGGCGACACTTCCGACACGGGCGCAATTTATTTAAATTTCCCATCGGTAGACCGGGGCACCAGTTGGACCATAGGGTATTTAAAAACTTTTTTTGTAGCAGGTACTGACCTGAACGGCAAGTCTATAAAAAAAATTATTTTGGGGATGACTACTGGTCCCGATGGGACGGGGACTACAACTATAATCGTTCGAAAAAATGGCAGTTCTGTAATTACTCTATCTATCATAACACCACAGCCCACAATAAAAAACCAAACACTAAGTCCTGGTAGTTTTTCAATTGCAAGTAATGACGTAATCGAATTCGAAGTAACAGCACTTGCAACAACACCACCGGAAGGATTAAATATAATTTTAAAAGTAGAATAAAATGCAAATGCCTTTAGCACTCAGAATAGCAAACAAAATAGATTATAGCACCGCAGTAGCAGCACCTGCTACTGGCTGGCTTGCTTGGCTTATGAAAGATACCGTTAATTTTTCTGGAAAAGAAATGATTGACTTTGTAGGTAGTCAAACCAGAACACAGCACCAAGGACGCTGTTACTCTTTTGACGGCACCGATGACTACGTGGAGGTAAATAATTCAACGGACATTCAAATAAGCGGCGCCTTTACAATTCGAGTAAATGTGCGCCCCGGTTCTACCATTGCCGCAAATGATATGATTTGCCACAAAATTGATGCTTACGGTATAAACTACGGATTTACCGGTCTTGGAACAACGGCGGGTAAATTCGGGATGTCTGTACATAATGGGACGGGATGGACTACGGCAAGTAGTACTACCAGCTTTGCGGCAGATACACACTATCATATAGTAGGAACCTTTGACGGGGTAGACACAATAAAAATATATGTAAACGGAACCCTAGAAGGAACAAATACGGGCTTTACTGGATCCATAAACCAATCTACAACGAACCTATTCGTTGGAGCTTATGACGGTGGCGGCTATGGTGAGCAACTAATGTATAATTTCCAAATTTGGGATGTAGAATGGACAGCCACACAAGTAACAAGTGATTACGATGATAACGGCGCAATTCCAGATACTTTAACTATGTCTGATTTAATGCTATTATTAAAAATGGATGAAAGCGCCGGAACTACGGCGTATGATTCTTCCGGCAATGGAAATGACGGATCCATAAATAACGCCACCGTATCGACTTTTCACACAACGCACAAAGACGTAATAAATAGCTGGCAAAACGATTTCGGCTATTCAGACGGTGCGGGCGGCGTCCTGGTCCCTCGAGACGAATCCGACACAGCCAACGACGTGACAGGTTCAGCCCTGGACTACACCAACCGCGTCAAGTATAATGCAAAATTTGTAAACAGCCATTGCGGCACCTTTGACGGCACAGACGATTATATCGACATTGGCAACCAAGGCGGTGCTATAAAATCTATTTCATTTTGGATTTATGCCGATGATATTACCAGTCATACAGATTACGTAATCGACTTAAACGGCACCGACTATATTACTATTGTAAACGGCACCGTTACAATTAATGGCTTTGCCGCAGCAACCACAAATATCTATGTTGACAATGCAGCAGGTTCGACACTTGCGGCTATTTCAACTTGGTATCATGTAATAATAACAAGCGATACAGCTTTTACAGCTTCTGACTTAGACCTCGCTCGTCTCGAGGGTTTTGGTAATTTCGGCGGTCGCCTTGCCGATGTAAGATTATTTACATCTGAATTAGATGGTACGGAAAGAACAACAATTTATAACGGCGAGAAAGTGACAGCGGGTTTAAGTGCGCATTATCCAATTTCAGAAAACAGCGGAACAACGATTTATAACACGGCGGCAAATGCAAATCACGGAACAGCCACCAACGTAAACACTACTAACTTCTGGGCAAACACTCAGGATAATTTTCACTGGAACATAACTCAAGGCTTTAGGCTTGCCAGTGGTGTAAAAATTCCAAGTCTTACCGACAACACAACGGCAGCCGACGGAAATAATAATACCAACGTAGCAGGTAAACACCACAACAACGCCGAAACAGAAATTCAATTTACAAGGTGCCCCAGGTTATATAATGCCGATGAAAATAATTTTATGTTTGATGGCTCAGGAAATGCGCAAACTATTTCTTACGCAGACATCGTACAGAATGTAAATAGTGCGGATAAGATTTTTGCGAATGTCCAAACAACTAATAAAAAGAAAGACCTACTGGTATATCCAGCGGCATTAACAGGAGACGACAGAACACTAACATTGGATTTTGTAACCCAATAAGGTAAGTATGAATGAAAACATATTGAAAGCAATATTTTTAGGCACTATCGTTATTCCTGCATTTTTAATACTGATAACGGGCGATGCCTTATTGTACGATATTTGGTTTTGCTGGTGTGTCATTCTTTTATTCATACTACTTGCAAGGCGCAAAAAAAATAAGAAAACGACCACTGACACGACCACTTAAAAAATAAAAGCCCTGTAATCGCTTGATTTACAGGGCTTTTTAATTAAAGCAAGTGATCCCGGCAGAAAGCAACAAACCCTTTTTTAACATTAAGGGTAACGTTTAGTATAAGGTGCGTTTTAATGCACTTTATACGTTGTTGTGCATAGTACGGTATTATTAACAGAAAAACTAAATAGAATGAAATTATACAAAGGCGATTGCCTTATTGAAAGCGATAAAATAGAAAGCGGTAGCGTTGATTTAATATTAACGGACTTACCTTATGGCGTGGTTAAAATGAAAGAAAAAAGCGGTAACTACACTAAATTAAATACTGCTGAAAAATGGGATAAAGCCATTGAGCCAAAAAAAATATTTGAAATAGCAAATAGAATACTCCGTAAAAATGGCAAAATGGTTTTATTTAGCCAAGAGCCTTATTCTAATGAGCTGATAAATAATAGTCTTTTTGAAATGCCATTTTTATATAAAATGTATTGGGAAAAGAATGATTTTGCAAATGCTTTAAGTGTAAATAAAGCACCTGTAAGTTATGTAGAAGAAGTTTTAGTATTTAATCAAAAGTTTGATAGTAGTTTATCAAATCCAATAAGACCAATATTAAAAGAAGTTCAAGAAGAATGGGGATATTATTACAACAGTAGAGAGATAATAGACTTATATTTTAATAGTGGGATTGCTTCAAGCATTGCGAGTGCAAAAACAATAGCAAAGCATAAATTAGATTGGAACTATAACCAAATAGAACCTATAAATAAAAAACATTGGGACTTGCTTAGCCAAATATATAATTTTCCTATCTCATTTGAAGAATTAACAGAGATGAACAATAGATATTGTAATAGCACTTTTAATTTATGGGAAGGCAATAAATACAAAAGCAATATCTTAAAATACAAAAAAGATTATGACGGTTATCATCCAACGCAAAAACCTGTTTTATTATTAGAAGATTTGATAAAAACCTTTAGCAACGAAAATGATTTGGTAGTGGATTTAACTATGGGTTCAGGTAGTACGGGCGTATCCTGTAAAAACACAAACAGAGATTTTATAGGTATTGAAATGAATGACGAATATTTTAAAATAGCTGAGCAAAGAATTAATGGAACGCTGTTTTAGTATTATGCACAACGGTTTTTTGTATGCGTCGTATCGGCGCATAGCCGATACGACGCATACATATTGTTATACACCGTTTTTATTTTGAATTTTAAATTATTATCCTTTGGCATTATCGGAAGTTTATAATATGGATTGTATTACAGGAATGAAAGAATATCCTGATAATTATTTTGATTTGGCTATTGTTGACCCTCCTTATGGTATTGGCAAAGATGGTCAAAGAAAAGAGGTTTATAAGGGTAAGAAGTCTAAGCATAATAAAAAGCATTTTGAGTATAAAGGATGGGATAATTCCACCCCCGACGAAAGTTATTTTTTAGAATTATTCAGAGTTTCAAAAAATCAAATTATTTGGGGTGCTAATCACTTTATTCAAAATATACCCAACGCAAATAGTAGTTGTTGGATTGTTTGGGATAAAGATAATACAGGGGATTTTGCTGATAGTGAGTTAGCTTATGCAAGTTTTAAAACTGCGGTAAGAAATTTTAAATGGAGATGGAATGGTATGATTCAGCAAAATATGAAGAACAAACAAAAGAGAATCCACCCAACCGAAAAGCCTATACAACTTTATGAATGGCTTTTAATGAACTACGCAAAAGAAAACGACAAAATACTTGATACACATTTGGGTTCAGGTTCAATAGCAATAGCCTGT
>Ga0181577_10001546_pt1 | contig 18426 bp, 33 predicted proteins | sample 101ome_21_FD_132468 | JGI IMG/M metagenome (GOLD analysis project Ga0181577, IMG submission 132468) | Coastal salt marsh microbial communities from the Groves Creek Marsh, Skidaway Island, Georgia - 101413BT metaG (megahit assembly) | ecosystem: Environmental > Aquatic > Marine > Intertidal...
AAGTTTCTTGGGATGAGTTGAAAACAGAAGGTTTTCTGAAAGGACTTTATGTTCCCAAGTTTATCAAATGCGTCAACATGAAAGAAGCATTCAAACTTGCTTGTGAGTTGAAGAAAGAAGGCGCTAAAGACATTCAGATTGAAAGGTTAAAAAATGCTGTATAGTGAAAATACTGATTTCGACCCTGAGTTCAATTACAATGGATTTACTCTAGGTAAATTTATTCATGACGACTCTGATGGATTTCAAAAATGGGATTGGAGCGTTTATGAGTTTGTTCAACAAGAAGAGTATGATAGTGGTATTATCATAAATAAGTATGCTCAGTTAAAGACATTAGACATCTCACCATATGAAAGAGACTTGACAATCATTCGTGATGCGTTTGAAACTTGGGTGGATGAATATCAACAACTAGAATATGGATTGGAAAAATCCCTATGATAGAAATCGTATTTCTTGCTTTTATTTTTGCCTGTTCTTATTTTTCATATAAAGCAGGTCATAAGGCAGGAGTAGAAAATGGTATCATAGCCACCTTTATAAAGTTAAGAGCAGATGGTGTAGAATTGCCAGAATATATCAAAAAAGCCCTTGACAATCCTAACTAGGTATGGTAATAATAGAAGTAAAAAGGACTTTTGATTCGTTTTTGAAAAGGAGTAAATTATGGGAGCAGTCAAAGGATTCATGATGGATGCCCAAGAGTTTGTTTGGGAATACATGGATGAAACAGGAAAAATGAAAGTCACTCTAGCAGAACTGCTGAAGAAAGCACAGGAAGAAAAAGGAATGTTCTTTGCTGATTGTGTAAAAGCAGAATATAAAGAGATGATGGAAGGTTGGTAGAATGACCGAAATTGCTGAAGGTCCTTTCAAAGAAGGACTCCATTCAGACAAAACTGGTGTTCAGAGAGAAACCTATTCTCGCTTTGTTGAACGAGAAGGCGTTATCTTTGAAGAACGCTGGATTAGAATCTGGATAAACGACAAGGATTATATCGACCATATGGAATCTTTGCCTGTGAGTAGGAGTTGTTGGTGATTAATACACTTGGTGGATTTCCAGTATATAATTCTCGTATGGATAATCATTCAGAGCATCTTGAAAGTATAAAACACGCTATTGGTGATGATTCATACTGGACAGTTCAAGAGAACTGGAAATCAAAAACACAAAGCACTATTGGTAATTTGAGACAACATGAACTTCCAATAAATCAAATTACTCATGATGTCGCAGAGCATTTCAAAGAATATATGAAACTGTTCAATCCGCATGGTTATTGGAGTTTTGATATCTCTAGTTGGATGAATAGATATGGTAAGGGTGACTATCAAGAAGCACACAACCATCTAGGTGGGCATCTGTCTTTTCCACCACATTTTAGTTTTGCATATATGTTGAGAACATTCGATGATGATAGTTTTGTTTTCACTTACGAATCATCTCTAAATCATATGTCAAATTTATTTGGAACATTGTTCAAATATGAGGACGAAGATAGTTTCGTCTGGGCCCACACCTCAATACCAAAACAAGAAGAGGGCACACTATTAATCTTTCCTAGTTCTCTAGGTCATTATGTTCTACCTAATAAAAGAGATGATTACAGAGTAACAATGAGTGGTAACATTATATTGGTGGTTGATGATGAGTGATTACATAGCAGTTAGAATGGCACAGACATTTATTGTGGTTGTGTTTATTATGGGTGTCGTAGCATTTATACAGGACTTTATATTATGAATATTTTCTATCTACATTCAGAGCCTAAGACTTGTGCAGAGATGCATTGTGATAAGCACTGTGTCAAGATGATTATTGAATATGCACAACTTATGTCAACAGCACATCGTGTATTAGATGGTGAAGAATACTACGGGCAAACTAAGAACGGTCGTAAAATCAAACGATGGAAACTGAACAATCCTACTTTTGAAGAAGCATTGATGAAAGCGTCTCATGTCAATCATCCATCAAATATTTGGACTCGTTCTAGCAATAACAACTACAACTGGTTATATTGTCTGTGGAAAGAACTGCTGAAAGAGTATACTCACAGATATGGTAAACACCATGCTTGTGAGAAATACGATGAATATCTAAAGTATCCACCACTAAACATATCAGTTGGATATAAGACTCAACCTACACAAGCAATGCCTGATGATGTAAAGACAAGCGATAGCATTAAAGCATATCGTGATTACTACAATAAATACAAAGCATCATTCGCAAAATGGACAAACAGAAATATTCCTGAGTGGTGGAATCCGTGTTCTTAAGTGGTGAAATTTGGAATGCTGTAACCATATAAATAAAAGTATTAGTCAGGAGATATTATGCCTACATATGATTTTGAAGACACCAGAACTGGTGAGAAATTTACTGAAGTTATGAGTATGAGTGACCGTGAAAAGTATCTGACTGATAATCCTCACATCAGACAACTCATTACCCGAATGAATATGATTGCTGGAATGCCTAAGAACGATGATGGTTGGAAGGAGAACCTTTCACGAATTGCAGAGGCCCATCCAACTTCAACATTAGCAGACAGAGTAGGTGGTCGCACAAGCAAATCGGCTAAGACTGCGGCTGTTCTGGAAAAGCATGGCGTGAGAAAGGGTAAGTATTCAATGGACCTATAACAACAAAGGAGCGTTCATGCCCGATAACATCTCTATTGCCTATGACGAAAATATTTACCATATCCCTCACAGACAAAAGAAAAGGTTAAACAAACAAGCAAAGAGAAAACAAAACGGTTTACATCTATATGATATCGAACCAATGACTGACACACAACAAAAGGTTTTTGATTCATATCTAAGTGGAAAACATATGATGCTACATGGAGTAGCAGGCACGGGAAAAACCTTTATATCAGCATATCTGGCAATTAGAGACATCATAGATAAGTATGATGAAAAAGAAACACTACAGATTGTTCGTAGTGTAGTTCCCACCAGAGACATGGGATTTCTCCCTGGCTCAGTAAAAGAAAAAGCAAGAGTTTACGAAGCACCATATTATGCGATATTTAATGAATTATTTGGAAGAGGCGATGCATACGAAGTTCTGAAATCTAGAAATCAAATTCAATTCACCACCACATCTTTTGTTAGAGGCTTGACATTCAACGACAGTATTGTTATAGTAGATGAATGTCAAAACATGACATATCAGGAGTTGGACTCCGTAATTACAAGATTAGGTGATAACTGTAGAGTAATCTTTTGTGGTGATTTTAGACAATCTGATTTTAGATGGGATGATGAACGACAAGGAATACTAGACTTCATGAAAATTATTAAAACCATGAAGTTATTCGATTTTATAGAGTACCACAGGGAAGACATTGTAAGGAGTGATTTGGTTAAGGAATATATTATTTCTAAGTTGAATCTTAATATGAAATGACATTTAATCATGTATCCATAGAGATACCAGAAATACAAACAGAAACAATCAACGGTGGGCGTTACTATGTGACGCCTACTGGTGAAAAATATCCATCTATCACAACTGTTCTATCAATACTCTCTAAGAAAGCAATTATGGAGTGGAGAAAAAGAGTTGGTGAAGAAGAAGCAAATAAGATATCCACACAAGCGGCTCGTAGAGGAACAAATGTTCATCAGATGTGTGAAGACTATCTAAACAATAAGCCATACATCAACGAGAAAACAATGCCGGTCGACAAGCAAATGTTTGCGACTTTGAAGCCTTTTTTGGATTCGCATATAAATAATATACATACTCAAGAAGCAACATTATATTCAGACTATCTTGGTGTTGCTGGTAGAGTTGATTGTATAGCAGAGTTTGATGGCCGTTTGTCTGTGATTGATTTCAAAACATCACGCAAACTAAAAAAGAAAGAATGGATTTCTAATTACTTTCAACAAGCGTCTGCATATTGTGTAATGTACGAAGAGCGTACAGGAATACCTGTAGACCAGATAGTAATTCTCATAGCGGTCGATGATGAAGAGCCTCAGGTGTTCGTAGAGAAAAGAGACAATTATATACATGACTGTATAGAAACGATTGCTCTTTATAAGGAACAACACCATGAGAAAGATTTTACTAAGTTTTTTGCTGGCAGGGCTTCTTAGTAATACAGCACAAGCAAATCCAGTATGGCAATCAAAACCAGTCCAATGTGCAACACCAATAGAGGTGTATGAAGCGTATGTGTTTCCTAATGAATTGAAACCAGTTTTCATTGCTGTTGGATATGGTGCGACTTCAGAAATGGAAACATTTGAAGTTCCTATTGTGTTCTATATGAACAAAGAGGGTAGATGGCTAATGATAGAAGTTGGAACTGAATGGACTTGTGTGGTTGGTTATGGAGATAGGTTTGATTCAGATATTACAGAAGAGATGCTGAATAAACTTTTATTGGGAATGGAAGGAACTTAATATGGATGTTATCTGGCACATACTATTGACAGTCTGCATGGGTAGCAACTGTCTGACACAAGATGTGCAGTGGTTTGATACAAAAGAAGAATGTCGTGAAATGTTGGTGCAGTATGTTGCAATACCACCAGACGGTGATTGGGATACTGTATCATATGTCTGTAAACCAAAAGATTCAATTGCCTCTTGACATCAAAGGTTCTTTATAGTATAAATATAGATGTTCGATGAAGCAATTCGGACGCTGGACAGGACATGGGGGCAGTACCCATCGCCTCCACCATAAACACATGGATAGAGAAATTTGGATAATATATTTAATAGTGGTTTTAATAGCAGTGGCTATGCTACCATTTTTAGTAAGAGTTCAATATCTGAACAATTTATTGGCCATGTGCTTATGATGGGGGCGAACTAGGTTCGACTGACAGTTAGTAGGAAAGTGGAGAACTGGTGCGAAAGCGACCATAACCGCAATGAAAAAAGCAAATGCAAACGATAACTTTGCACCTGAGATGCGCCTAGCGGCATAATCTCTGGGCCCGCCAGAGCCTCGAAACAGAATCTGGCAACTTGAAGTCACGGGATAGCCTCTATCTCTAATTGAGAATATGCGCCCGTGACGCCTTATAGGTTGGTCGCTCAATAGACCCACACAGGCCAACGGTTAGTCTGTCACAACAAAGGAGAAGGTCATAGGTGGACGCACTGTAGACCAAGCAACAATCGCTTTATTTGATTGCTCTGCTGTATAAACAATGACTAGGATGTGTCGTAATAATGACTAGCATCCTAGTCATTTTTTTTACTATGTCAAAACTTTGACAATGCATAAATACTTAAAAGAATACATATGAGTGAAGTATTCACTATAGAGAGTTTAACCATGATTAAAAGAATATTCTTAACACTCAGCATCATTCTGATGGGGATTGGTGCATCTTACGCTGAACCGATTGTGACTGAATCAACTAGTAACAGCACAATCACAACAAACGGTGAAATGACAACGACTGTAAAGTCTCCACCACCTTCTGCTATCTCACCACAGTTTAGTGGTGGTAACAACAGTGACTTATGTACGATTGGTGTTGCTGGTGCTGTTCAGACACAGATTCTAGGTATCTCGGCAGGCACAACATTTACTGAAGAAAACTGTATGAGATTGAAAAATGCAAAGACACTTTACGATATGGGCATGAAAGTTGCAGCCGTATCTGTAATGTGTCAAGATGAGAAAGTATTTGATGCAATGATGATGGCTGGAACACCATGTCCATATAAAGGAGAAATTGGTGAAGCCGCTAGGATTGGTTGGGAAACACACGAACTAATTAAAGAAGAAGAGAGACAGGGAAAAGATGAGGGATTGGATGCTAAAGAAACTGCTACTTATGGTATCGGTGGTTTGCTTACCTTCTTACTCTTACTCTGAGAGTGTAACTCCCTACTTCGGCACTACAGGAAACGCCGCATCATCTGGTTATTCTTGGAGTATGGACGATATATTACCAGCACCGCCTGGACTAGATATCAATGGTGTGATTTACAGTTATACGCCTCAGAAAGAAACTGAAGCGGATATGAAGGTTCATGTGCAGAATGAAAATGCTAATGGAACTGGATATATCTTCAGAGATACAGAAGACTGGTCAGGCGCACAAGGTGGAATTGAAGTAAGAAAAGTTATTGGAATAGGTGACATACCAAGACAGTTATGGGGTGATGGTTCTATTGAGATAGAAGGTGACGGCACTATAGAAGATGGAACTGTGATTTACAGTTATAAGGTTGACCCTTGTTATGACCCGCAGTTTAGTCCAAGTTGCCCTGGCTATCAGCAACCAGAACCACCAGAAGTGGAAACGGTTGATGTGAATAGTTTGTATGATGCAACTAAAGATGATGCTGTTATTATTGCAACCGCAGAAACAGATGATGACATATATGAAGAGGAAGAACAATCAGAACTAGATGAGGAAAGTGAAGAAGAGAAAGAAATGCGATTAGAGAAAGCATTAGCCGCAGTTGATAACTCTGCACTATTTGCTGAAGCATTTGCTCAATCTCAAATATTAGCATCTATGAACAATGCAATACAGATGAATGCTTATTATGCGGCCCAGTTAAAGGGTGGAGAATATAAAGAAACGGTTGTACTAGTAGATAAGAAAATTGATGATAATAAAAAAGGTTTAAGAAACGGTTTAGCACAACAACTACTGCATGAGGAAATGGTATCTCAGCAGTACAATAATTAGGAGAAATAAATGCTCAAAAAAGCAATTACAATTTTTGCTATGAGTTTATTTTCATTATCAGTATATGCCGCAGAAGTTCCAATTGAAGGAACTGTGCAATCTCGTTGTGTAATCACAACTGATACGCCAGGCGTCTATGGAAACCCAAATGCATATACTTTGACTACATCCGCTACTGACGGTGGTGTTCAGCCTATTGTTCGTTACGATGTTACACTTGCTGATGCATACTATGCACAGATTACTACACCAACTTCATTCGACCAGAGTCCTTCTTTAAGCGACACTGTAACATGGACTGGTTCAACATCTGTTAGTTCTGTAAGTGATGCGACAAACATGGCTGGTTATGAAACAGGAAAAACCACATTCGGTCAGACTACACAGTTTGATTTGACTGCATCTGGTTCTACTTGGTTTACATCAACTTCAGTTGCTACCTACGGTGGAAACAAAGCATTTCCAGGCGGCACATACACCGCAACAGTAGAAGCGGTGTGTATAGCGAAGTGATATGTATAAATATGTTATTACACTATGGTTGATATTGTTTTCTCATGGCGCATTTGCCCATGAGATGACACCTACATATCCTAAATGGAAATATTCCTATATGAATGACTTGTTAGTCACCAGTATGGAGATTTTCAATAAAAGGAATGATGTTGAATATTATGAAATAGGCGTGTTCGACAAAGACTGGAAACCAATACCATTTGTATCTCAATATAGAATAGTTAATATTGAGTACCTAGGCCGTGTAAAATTTGACATTTATATCAGAGAGAAAGATAAAGATATTGCTGAGTATGTTTGTTCTAGGTCTAAGATGAGAACTGAGGACTTGAAACCTACGACTATATCATCAAAGATATGTTCTAGATTCAAGCGAGATTAGGTTAGGGAATGAAAAAACTTGCAGTTATATTATCTCTGTTATACACCACCACAGCATTCGCTGAAAGCAGTTCATTAAATTTACAATTACCAAACGGAACGAGTAACTACTCTTCTGATAAATTTCGTGCTGGTGATTTAGATTGCTCTAATGCTATTGGTGGTGCAACAAATTTTGAATTTGGTGTGACTGGTATCATAGACAATTATCAAAGTCCTTTTGATAGCAATAGTAACACAATAGGAAATTCATCAAGAGACATTGGTGTCTATGCAAGAGTTATCATACCACTAGACGGTCCAAAAGAAAGAATCAATTGTAATACGCTATATCAACTTGAGTTGAAGAAGAAAAGACTTGAGGTGATGAAACTTGAAGAGGAACTGAGGAGATTAAGAAGTCTACAAAATAATCCTGAGTAGAGACAGGTTAGAGAGAGTGGGAGAGAGGAAATGAGTGAATGGAATGAAGACCATTACTTCACAAAAGCACAAAAATTATATATGCTTGGATGTGGTATATTAGTAGCACTAGCGTTGACATGGGTAACATACCTATACTTTGAATATCGTGTAATCAATCAAAAATGGGCAGAAACAATCACCACTCCACAAGAGTATTGGAGTGTTGTGCCTAAGTGGGAATGGAAGCCAGTGATAGAAAATCATCTGGAGTCCAAAAATGTCTGATAAAGATTTAGCACAAGAACTTGAAAATGTAGAAGAAGGTATCGAAAATCTTAAAAATAAAGAGTTTCGTATTCTTGGTATCAAAGTCACCTTTATGTCGGTATCGGCGCTCCTTGCGCTTCTAGGCTCCATTATTGGTGCTTTATACGGCGGTTTTCTCATGTATCAAAAGGTTGAGGAAGCAATCGCATTTGTCGACCAACAGCAAGAGTATGAAGAAAAGATTGCTGACTATGACAATCGTATGCAGATTATCGAAACAAAACTTGAAGAAGCAGTTGACTATACTAGAGACATTAAGGGTGATTTGAGGGATGATATTCTGTCTATTGAAAAGACAGTAGATAGAGTAGAAGATAAAGTTAGAGAAACTGAGAGTGAGGTTCGTGCGATTATTCAAAATGCAGAAGAGCGTTTTGAGAACAAGAGAGATGCACTTCAGAACGACTATGATGAGAAAGCAAATCGTCTTTCCGAATCAAGCACATCAAGAATGGATGACTTGGAAGCAAAAGTCGAAAGAGAATTGAAAGAACTTGATGATAGATTGTCTAAGAAACTGCAAAGGTCACTGGATAATCCTCTAGCAAATTGACAACTAAATAATCACAGTGAATATTCATAATGGAGATGTTGATGTCTTATGATAACAATGTAAAAATAACTGATAACTTTTTACATCCAGAAATATTTGATTGGGTATATAATAATATTAATGATGCTGGAGATGGCGACTTTACATGGACATATCTTCATAGTCAAGATAAGTCTCAAGACAATAAACCAATGTTGGCTCATATGCTTTATATGTCCAACAGTTTCTTTATAAGTCCAAAATTTTACACGATTGCTCCAATTTTAGCAAAGATGTATACACACACTGTTATCAAGGCTAAAGTAAATCTCACTACACAGACAACTGACCCTGAAATGAGACTAGGTGGGTGGCATACAGACTTTGATGACTGTTATGCACATTTCCATGAAGAATGGAAGAATGTTGTAACAACTGCTGTGTTTTACTTATCAGAAGATAATGATGGATACACAGAACTTGAAGATGGAACAATAGTCGAATCTAAGCAAAATAGATTGCTTGAATTTCCTTGTCATATGAAGCACAGAGTGATGAGACATACCAAAGGACCTTGGGAAAGAATGGTTATTAATCTGAATGTGTTAAGAACTGATATGCTTGAAAATCAAGAACTAAGAGGTATATGTGAATATTGGGGTCTGGATTGGAGTAAAGTTATGGGATATGTTGATTAATAAATAGTCTACTTATATCATTATAATCATGAGAGAGGATTAGAAATGATAGACCCGATTACGGCTGCCGCCACGGCTTCCAGTGCATTCGCCGCCATTCGCAAAGGTTTTGAAATCGGTAGAGATATCGAATCCATGGCAGGCGACTTGTCACGCTGGATGTCTGCTATCTCTGATATCACTGAAGCAGAAAAGCAAGCCCAAAATCCACCAATATTCAAAAAACTCATGTTCTCTGGTTCTGTAGAAGAAGAGGCCATTCAACTGTTTGCCGCTAAGAAGAAAGCCGAGCAACAGAGAGATGACCTTAAAACCTTTATACAATATACGATGGGAGCCTCTGCTTGGGATGAATTAATCAAGATGGAGGGCCGAATCAGAAAAGAGAGGCAAGAGACAATCTATAAGCAGGCTAAGAGAAGACAAAAGTTTATAGAGATTGTTGGTGGACTTGCCGCTGTAATAGTGATGGGATTATTGCTTGCTGGAACAGTATGGTTTTTGTATGCGGCTAAGAATGGTCTCCTTTAATGGAACTCATTCATGTATTTCTTTTAATGGTTTACCTAGGCACAGGTGAAGAAAGACGCTTGGTATCACAAGATATGTATTTCTATGATATCAATGAGTGCAACTACTATGCAAGTCGTCTAGTGAAGAGATATGGTAACTATGGTGTCATAGAGTGGATGGACCCGAAAGACAGAGCAACCGCATACTGTCTACCTAAAACTGTTTCTGAAGATGTTATTGGAAAAAAGATAAAAGTGTATTGACAAACAGCACACTTTTGTGTATATTAACAACATGAGAAAGTTACTTATCGCACTAAGCGTTCTGTTGTCTTTTCCAGCGTATGCGGATGAGGCGACTTGTCTTGCTGATAACATTTATTGGGAAGCACGAAATCAGACGAGGGTAGCGCATCTTGCTATTGCTCATGTCGTGATGAATCGTGTAAAGGATAGTCGATTTCCAAACACTATCTGTGAAGTCGTCTATGAAGGGCCGACTAGAAAGAGTTGGAGAGACCCATCTATTTCATTTCCAGTGAAACATCGTTGTCAGTTCTCATGGTATTGTGATGGTAAAGCAGATGTTGTGCCTGAACAAGACGCTAAAGTATATGAAGATATCTCATGGCTTGCAAAAGCATTCATATTAAAGTATGAGTATCTAATTGATTACACAGAAGGTGCTACACATTATCATGCTTACTATGTAACACCAGCATGGGCGCAGACGAAAACACGAACTGCACGAATTGAAGACCATATTTTTTACAGGTGGGAAGATGCAAATTGAGAATGAGATTAAACTTGACTATAGTGATGTTCTGATTAAACCAAAACGCTCTACACTCAAGTCTCGCAGAGAAGTAGATTTGGAGAGAAAGTTTACATTCAGAAACTATAGAGAAGATAGATTTCCTGATAATGTTAGACCATGTGGTTTTAAGGGTGTTCCTATCATCGCCGCTAATATGGATGGTGTCGGAACATTTGAAATGGCTGATGCTCTAATCAAACATGGTATGATGACTTGTCTTAAAAAGACATATTCGGTTAATGAACTTGTAGAATACTATGATACGACAGACCCTATTCATTGGGAAAGAACAAACTATGTTGCAATGTCTATTGGTTCTACAGATATTGATTATGAGAAGTTCTGCAATGTGCAAGAACTTACAGATGGTAAGATTAAAATTCTATGTGTAGATGTAGCAAACGGATACACAGAAGCATTCAGTAACTTCATCTATCAGTTACGATTGAATCACCCAAACTTAGTAATCATTGCTGGTAATGTTGTAACAGCAGATATGACACAGGAGTTAATTCTAAATGGAGCAGACATTGTTAAAGTTGGCATCGGGCCTGGGAGCGTTTGCACAACTCGTATCAAAACTGGCGTTGGTTATCCTCAACTTAGTGCTGTTATTGAGTGCGCTGACTCTGCTCATGGTCTTGGTGGCCATATTATTGCAGATGGCGGATGCACCTCTGCTGGAGATGTTGCTAAAGCGTTTGGGGGCGGTGCTGACTTTGTAATGCTTGGTGGTATGCTTGCTGGTCATGATGAAGGTGGTGGTGAAGTAGAAGATGGTAAAGTAAAATTCTATGGAATGTCATCGGAGACAGCAAATGACAAACATTTCGGAGGGCTCAAAGACTACAGAGCCGCAGAAGGAAAAGAAGTCTCTATTCCCTACAGAGGCGCAGTTAATGCTACTATTCAAGATATCCTCGGCGGACTCCGTTCTGCTTGCACCTACTCAGGAGCAAGACGAATCAAAGACTTGTCAAAATGCACAACATTCGTGCGAGTAAACAACACACATAATAAGGTATTTGGTAATGGCGCTTGAGGTATTGACAACAGCAAAGTTTTCTACTATGATAGAAGAATTAGTAAAGGAGAAGCGTATTCCGTATATGGAAGCGGTTGTCCACTACTGTGAAATGGAAAATATGGAGATTGAGGTAGCGGCTAAGTTACTGAGTGCAGTAGTCAAATCAAAGATTGAAGCGGAAGCACAAGATTTGAACTATCTTCCTAAAGTCGCTAAACTACCAATATGAATGGATTTGAAGCGTATCAAACATATCTAGCAGTAACCAATCATTTCAGACAAAAGAACTACGACTACTTCCGATACAACGGAAAGATGAAAGTCAGTGAGTCTTCTTATCTGTCTCGTAAGGACAGATGGACATTTGAGAAGGTTGCTAAAAGATTTGATAGAGAAGACTTTATAAAATATCTCGTTTCCAATATTCTTACTGATTCAGAAGATATATGGATTGGTAATATGATGAATGGTAAGGGAGAGATTATATATAAGAAGTATGTAAAGAATCTTGAATCTCTTACATACAACTACAAGGAAGACTTGGAGACTATCTATGACTTTGAGTCTGAATTTGATAAAGTATTCATATCTGAGAAAGGACATCCACTACTCTATAGACTATATTTGAGAAATAAAATACACATAAATACTTGTGTAATTCTCAATGATTTGGTTAATTATGCAAGACTCTGGCGCAAGCAAGATGATATGATGTTAAATAATTTTCTGAATTTGCTTGACAAATATCCAAAGTTTCTGTATAGTTATACCAATATCGACAAAGCAAAGTACAAGAAACTAACATTGGAGGTATTCAATGAATAACGAAGTTGAAGCATATGTCGGTGAACTAAGGGAACTACGAGAGGAGAATCAACTTTTAAGAGAACGAGTTAAGGAAGTTGAAACAGAACTTGCTTGGAACTCGTATCAAGTGACCAGTTTCAAAGTGAATGGTCATGAATACGAATTTGAAAAAAGTGCTTGACAAAGCATCTATATTATGATACTATAAACACAATTATACGCAAACATACAAACATACGGAGTATACAAACATGGCAACAGATTTCGCCGCACTAAAAAAGTCACGCTCAAACTCTTTGAGCAAACTAGTCCAAGAGACTACCAAAATCAATACACCATCTGAAGGTTCATCTGCTGATGACCGCTTCTGGCAACCTACCGTAGATAAGGCTGGTAACGGATACGCTGTGATTCGTTTTCTACCAGAACCAAAAGGTGAAGACTTGCCTTGGGTTCGTCTTTTCAATCACGGTTTCCAAGGCCCAGGCGGTTGGTATATTGAGAACTCACTAACTACCTTCGGTGAGAAAGACCCTGTATCTGAATATAACTCATCATTGTGGAATAACGGCACTGATGCTGGTAAGGAACAGGCTCGTAAACAGAAGCGTAGGCTGTCTTACATCTCTAACATCTATGTGGTAAAAGACCCTAGCAATCCTGAGAATGAAGGTAAAGTATTCCTCTATAAGTTTGGTAAGAAGATTTTCGACAAACTTAACGAGGCTATGAATCCTGAGTTTGAAGATGAATCACCATGCAATCCCTTTGATTTTTGGGAAGGTGCTGATTTGAAACTCAAGATTCGTAATGTGGAAGGTTATCGCAACTACGATAAGTCTGAGTTCGATAGTCCATCTCCACTTCTTGAAGGTGACGATGATAAACTTGAAAAGGTTTATGAATCACTATATTCGCTTCAAGATTTTCTAGACCGTAAGCACTTTAAGTCTTATGCAGAACTGCAAGCAAGACTGAATCGTGTTCTTGGTTTGGATGGTTCATCACCTCAACCTCGCACAACTGCTGAAGATAATGTTGTGGAAGCACCAGTAGCAAAGTCTGCGCCTGCTCCTAAACAGGCTTCGGTAAGTGTGGGAGATGATGACGATGATACACTCTCCTTCTTTGAGAAACTTGCAGAGGAAGATTAACCGTCACTCCCTGTAAGAACTGAGGGGGCTTCGGCCCCCTCTTTTTTTAACCGTATTGCAGTCTAGCAAGTCTCGCTCTTTTTCTATCAATCCTCGCTACTTTTCTTTGATAAGGTGACATTGAAGCAACAGTAGTACTCTGCACACTGTTCTGTGTGTTATTTGTAATTGCTGTAGTTGTAGTATTATCCGTAACAGACGGTGCGGCGGCCGCAGTCGCTACTTCAGAACTTCTTACATCAATCTCTGCACCAGTCGTAGCAGTCATTGCATTTGGATTGATAGCCATTTGCAATTCTTTAATTCTTTTTGTTGCTTGCTCAAAGTTAATGTCTGGTGATGCAAGTCCTTTGATAGTTGTGCCAGAACTGAAGAAACCTTCACCAACAGTTCCACCCATAATAGCAGTTTCAATCGCTGGAATTGCTCTCATCAAATCATTAGCAAAATCTGTCATATTGATGTTAGCGCCATCAAACTTCAAACCAGCAATTTTGTTTAGTGCCTCACCAACCTTGTCAATAGCATTAGCACCAGCAAAAATATCATCTGCTCTATCAGCAATATTTAACATTTCTTGAATTGGTGATTCGCTACCAGATAAGAAGTTTAGGAATGCTGTTCCAGCATCAGCAAGCCCTGCTACAAATTTACCACCAGCAAATTTCATAAGACCACTTGAGATGGTGCCCATCACTCTGCTGAATATATTTGCTTTTTCTTCTGCTACCGCACCCTCTTCTGTCAGTGTCAATAATGTTTTAACTTGTCTGACAATCCTATCAGCCATGTCTTCTTCACTAGCAAACTTATTGACTGCTTCTGCAACTCCAGCGGCACCAGAGCCAAATGCGAATGCCGCAAGACCAGCACCAATACCAGACATGGTGAGGAAGAATGCTCCACCAGACTTCAACATTTCCCAATTTCCACCTAGTGAATCTTTAATACTTAAAAGAGTGATAACATTCTGTTTAATCTGTTCAGCCCAGTTACCACCAGTAAATTTATCAACCGCTTCTCCAGCACCAGCGGCGGCCGCTCCAGCAACACCACCGACTGCAAATGCAACAAGACCTAGGCCTATTCCTGCCATCGCCGCCGCAAATACAGCAGAATCAATAAACATTGACAGATTACCACCAGCCTCATCTTTGATGGATAGCAAGGTGAGAACATTTTGTTTGATTGTTTCAGCCCAGTTACCGCCACTAAAGGTATCTAACGCTTCTCCCATACCGCCACCAACAGCAGATGCACCTTCACCAATAGCAAAGAAGAAAAGACCTAATCCCAATCCAGCCATAGCGGCGGCAAAGAATGCCGCATCTGTTAGGAAGGATAGATTACCGCCAGCCGCATCACCAATAGATAATAGAGTTAAAACATTTTGTTTTATACTTTCTGCCCAATTACCACCAGTGAAATAATCTAAAGTTTCTGACATACCACCACCAACAGCAGATGCACCTTCTCCTATAGCAAAGAAGAATAAACCTAAACCTAGACCTGCCATTGCGGCCGCAAAGAAAGCGGCGTCTGTTAAGAAACTTAAATTGCCACCAGCGGCGTCACCAATACTAAGAAGTGTCAAGACATTCTGTTTTATACTTTCTGCCCAGTTTCCTCCAGTAAAGTAATCTAAAGTTTCAGTCATGCCTCCAGCGAGACCAGATAGACCTTGTCCTAAAGCAAAAGCGGCAAGACCTAAACCGATACCAGCCATCGCTAAGAAGAATGTTCCAGACTCTTTGAAGAACTCACCAGCACTACCAAATTCATCTTTGATGGATAAGAGTGTCATAACACTTTGCTTAACTTTATCTGCATCAAAGTCGCTTAGTGCAGTAAGAAGATAACCAGCACCGCCTGCAAGAATACCAGCGCCAGCAAGTAATGCACCACCCCCAACACCTAGTCCAGAGAATAGTCCGCCAATTGCACCTGTAATACCTTTACCTATTTTACCAAGAAAGGAGTTACTTTTTCCAGCATCAAGATTGACATCACCATTGATAGTAGTGTCGCCATCACCACCGCCACCAAGGCCACCACCTCTAGATGCTTCTCTAGCGGCTTCCAAATCCAAGCCAGCCTGCATTGCCTGTGCATCCCACCCTGCTTTTTGCATTTCATACAAATCACGCAAGGTATTGTGCATACCATCAACAGATTTAACGACATTCAAAAGACCTGCTCTAAGACTTTTCTGCAATCTTTGTCGATTGTCAGTCTCGTTTGCTATCTGGTCTTTTCCTATCTGTTCATTGATATCAGGCAATTCAGCCATGGATTATCCTTACTTTTTCTTTAATGCGTCTGCGCCAAAGAAGGCTGAGACCAATACTGCAATTGATGCAAAATATGTTGGGGCGATATCAGCAATCAATTCTGCGGCCGTATCTAGCCCAAGCAATGAAGTTACTGCAATACCAATTGGATAGATTAGAAGACCAATCAAAGAGAACCATGCCATCTTACGAATAGCATCTCTCTGTGCATCAGCATCTTCTAGTGCTTTCCTCTTAAATTCCAAATGCATCTCCATTTCTTCTGCTGAGATGTGACCATCACCATTTGCGTCCATGCCTTCTACAGCGGCCGCATCAATGGTTTTCTTATCTTCTGCCATGTGACTTACCTCTTTCGTTGTCTTGCTTTGTGTTTTTCTTCTTCTTCCTCAAGATGTTGTTTTAGCAAAGTCACATAGATATTCCTCTCAAAAGGAATCATGTTATCTAGTTCAGTTAATGAATATTTATGATGTTGCATAAGTGCAAAGTTCATATGATACATATTCGTTAGAGAATCGTGTATCATCGCAAGGTAAAAAAACTTTGCAGGCCCTCCACCACCATTTCTTCATCTTCACCGCATTTAGGACATTTCCAAGTTATCGTATGTTTCAACTTGGGCATTTCCTCAAAGAATGTGCTAATATTTTTGAACTGTGCTTGGTTCAAATTATTTACCCATTCAGATAGTTCTTCTCTTGTGAAGTCTCCTTCATTATAAATTTGTTCTTTATCGTAGATATACTCAATACAATCTAGAATCATATTGAAAAGCGATTCAGCATCCTCGCCTTTCATTTTCATCACTGTTCCTAATGTTGGATATCTCATCTTAACACCAACATCATCAGTAATCATAATCTTTCCATCTTTGATATCACCTTGCACTTTGATATCATCAATGTTTATCTGTATTTCTGTTTTATGTTTACACTCACTATCTTCACTAGTGTGTCCAACACTTGCGTTGATAATTTCACCTACAGATTTACCTCTAACTTTTAGAAAGAGATATTCAATGTCAAAAGTTGACAACTTATCAATATTAACATCAGACATAATACAACTTTTAAGAAGTCTCAAAATAGCATTAGAGATTTCTTTATTGTCTTGTCCTTCTAGTGCAATGAGAAGTGTTTTTTCTTCACCCACTAGAAATGGACGATATTGAATTTCTTGATTTGTGGAAGGTATCACATCAAAAAACTCTGGCGTAGAGATTTTAGGTAATGCCATAATTTACTCCTATAATAAAATTAAAATCTAATAGCACCAAACGGTGTATTTACATTTCCAAGGACGCCAAGTCCAGTTTGTCCAGAAATATTTCCAACGCCTGGGATTCTTGCAGATGCCGCAAGACCGCCTGGGCCAAATGAGAATGAGAATGACGCTCCAAGACCGGGCTGGTCTGAGCGATAAAATACAACTTTATAATCAGTATAAGAAAAGGTTACACTAAGTTCTGCTGGATTTTCATCATTCCAATTCAAACCAACATCACCAATTACTAATGGATATGCTTCTCTAAGTGTATGAATACTGTTTAACTGACCCGCTTCCCCATACTGACGAATATTTACCGTTCCTGTAATTGTGTCATAATATTCTACATTGTGCTTTGCTCTACCAAGTCCAAATGCATTTGTTCCAGCAATTCGTTCTTGCCATTTTTCAAAATATTCTTTTTCTCTCATATCTTCACTAAGAAGAATATTCATGCTTGCATCTGTATATGTAGCACCATATGGAATCTTTTGAACTGGACCGTATATCTTGTATTCTGCTGTTGAGATTGTTCGACCAGGCAGTGCCGCTGTTGACACTCTTGCCATCATATCTCTTTCCATATCAGTTTCACCAACACCAGTAATCTGCACCTCAAAATGAGATGATTTTGCGATACCACTTTTGTTGAGTGACTGAACGATATTTTGAACGCTAAAGGTCATGTTATCATATTCCTACTGTCTTTCCAGACTTGTGATTTACTTGCCTTCTCAAATCTTTCGACTGGAAGGAACAAAGCAATATCCCACTCAGAAGCATCTATTTGCACGAATCGTGAACGAACATGACTATTCAGATACTTCTTGAATGTTGGTTTGAAGTATCTATATTTAGACGCACCATTCAATAAATCATAAGATAATCTCAATCTAGTGCTTTCATCATATTTTTTATTGCTGGTTATATCGTATAGAGCATCCATGAGTTTTGCTCTTAATTTATATGGGAGATAATGTAGGTTGATACCGTA